>ODAI012572294.1_pt1 | contig 12709 bp, 10 predicted proteins | sample 1539321 | NCBI WGS metagenome assembly ODAI01 (sample SAMN02144231, study PRJEB22623) | gut metagenome | biome: sheep rumen | host: Ovis aries | place: New Zealand | reverse complement strand
TGGCTGCGAACCCACATTATTTTAGCACGGGAGGTTTTCTTTTTGGTACTCTGGGCAACGCTACGGCTTCGCCTGGTCCCCCATCTCAGATGGGGGATTAAAATGCTTTTTCATTTACGGCCGGACAACGGCCGCATAGTTTCCGGACAGGTACACACTCTCTTTTGAAATCCTCTTTCGCATAGGCGCCGGACACATTGCTTCTCTACATGTAAGTTCACGTTTTGTGTAAAACGCTTCGGAGGAGCACCGACGCCAGCAGGACTGCGGGCTCCTCTGCCAGCTTTCTCAGCAGCCATATATCCATTATGATAAAGGCGGGGTAGTTCCGGCCTTTTTTTATTGGAGGAAATGGTCGTGAGCGAAAACAAACAGCTTGCTGCACTGAAAGGGATATTTCTGGAAAGATGTTTTGACATTGTTGAGAAAGGTGTTGAGGATGGGGATTTCAGAATGAAGGACGTCGCTGACTGCCTGGGGATATCCAGTCAGGTAGCATCAAAACTTGCCAATCCAACCAGCCCCCGCGTCCTGACAGCGTTTGAGCTTTTCAGGATGAGTATTCTGATCCGCAGGCCGGTCACGGATATCATTCCTATAAACTATTACCTGACCAGTGATGAACTTAAAGATGAAGACCTTTGCAGAGCGTTGAACGCCACTACTGCGGATACATCTGAAACCAGGATCCTTGTTGAATCATACATGCAGCTTCCGGAAAACTGCAGACAGTGCATTCACACGCTGATCCGAACGATGAAGGAGGTGACACGCACATGATGAAAGAAAAGCAAAAATAGAACGAGGGTAAACCATTTACCATGAACTTCGTGATGCGGCAGGGCAATTGCCTGCATCATGAGCAATAAAACGTCGTTATTATAGCCACGGCCGGTCTACCCCCGATGCCAGACACTCCCATTCATGCCTGACGTATCCATTGTACTAACTGAGCGCTGCAGGGACAATACAGGGTAATGGAAATCGCAATGCGTCCTTCTTAATTCACGATTCGTGAATTAAGAAGGACTTTTCTTTCTGTATACTTCACGATCCGTTAAATCATACCTGGCCCCGAGTAGCACGGGGCAGATGTCCGTTTAATACACGAAATGTGTATATCGTATACCGGGAGCCGGAAATGGTTCACGTTCCATGTAACCCGCTCCACGACATCTTTTCCGGCTGTAATTCCTGGTTTATAAAGGAGTCAGAAAGGTGCTGCTTTCAGCAAAAGCATACTGCAAAGGAAAAGAGGGACATGAAGGTAAAAATCAAGGTGGACAGGAAAAAGGAGTGCAGCCGGGATGAGATCCTCCGAATGCTCTTCATGTATGAGTATCAGAACGGAACAAGCCGTACAGTCGCACGGGAGCTGGGATGGAGCAAATCAAAAACGGCGGATATGTACCGTGAATGTAAGGAGGCGGGGCTTACTTACGAAGACGCAAAAGGACTGACTGGAGAAGAACTGTGGCGTGTTCTTGGGAAATATAAAGAGGAAGGCGCAGATAGGGTCAAAGTCCCGGACAGTTACTGGGAATGGGTCTGCAGGGAACTGCACAGCAGCAAAAGAAAGACACTTTTCTATATCTGGACAGAATCCTATTCAAAGGAACACCCTGACGGGCTCGGTTACAGCCAGTTCTGCCGGCGCTACAGCATCTGGCTGGAGACAGCCAGCATAGAGATCATCCTTCCTCAGGAACGGATCCCAGGAAGAGAAGCATTCATTGACTGGGTAGGCGACACGATCCCTATGCTGGATAACAATACTGCCTCGCAGCGCAGGGCGTATTTCTTTATAGCCACGATCGGCGACAGTTCATTTCCTTTTGTGGAGGCTTTTCTGCGCATGGACCAGAAATGCTGGACGCAGGCGCATATAGACATGGTGGAATTCTACGGCGGCGTGCCGCGGCTTTTTGTCCCGGACAATACGAAAACGGCCGTAACTTATGCGAACCTGTATGACCCGAAGCTGAACCATGCCTACCAGGAACTCGCCCGCCACTATGAAGTCGGTATCACTCCTGCGAGGGTCCGGTCTCCAAATGATTATCGGCGAAAAAAAGTTATCGGTAATCTCAGCCTGAAATCTTTAAAAACATGTGGATTCCAGGCTGAGTACTGTTCATACTTGCTGATAACATTTCAGCCAAGTCCGCAGAAATGGAGCAGATACTCTTCTTTGCCTTTCCATTTCTTTTCCGGAGAAAGCACGATATCACCTTTATCATTCCTCACCGGTAATGCTTCCTGATCTACAGAACGAAGCGCCTCTGCCATAGCATCGCTGTCGGCATGTGCATAGATAGCAGTCGAATCCAGCGACGAGTGACCGAGGAAGTCCTTAATATATGAGATCGGAATGCCGGCCTTGTACATTGCCATGCCAATACTGTGACGAAAAACGTGACAATGCAGATTTTCGGGAAAATCCGGATCCTTATCATGCAGTTTTCTGGCATAAGATGCGAGGAATGAGTTTACAGTCCGGGGAGACATCTTCGTATGTTCCCTGTTATGGACCGTATAAAACAGGTAATCCTCGTTCCTGCCCTCTGGATGGAATTCATCGAGATAAGCATCCAAATGGGGGATCACTTCTGCAGGCAAGGGGTTGTACCGGGTTTTATCACCTTTACCATGAAGCCGGATCTGCACTCCGGTCCCGTTACGAATGATATCGCCCAGTGTCATGCTGACCAGTTCATCGACCCTGCCGCCTGTTTCATAGGCATGGATCATGAAGTATTGATTGCGCCTTCCGTTTCGGGTCTTTGTATCCGGAGCTGCAAAAACGGTCTCGAGCTGATCAGAAGTGAGATATTCAAGTTTAGGGTCTGTCTTGCCCTTGAACTGATGGACTGATTTCGCTTTCAGATAGAGTCCTGATAAAGCAGCATCTTCCTCGCTGCAATAGCATAGAAATGACTTGATAGCCGAAAGACGTATGTTAATGGTGCTGACAGACCTGCTTTGGTCGTCTCTCAGCCAGACACAAAAGCTGTAAATCATCTCCCTGCTGAAGCAGTGGAACCCTACTTTATCGAAGGGAATCCCTTTTTGTTCACGCAGGTATTGCCGGTATTGATCCAGTGAATCTGTATAGGTCTTTACAGTAGCCGGAGAAAACTTACGCTGAACAACCAGATATTTATACAGAAAGTCCCGGAGCATCTCATAAAAGTAGAGATCTGATTTCTTAATCCGCATATGGCACCTCCGGGAGAATGGAAGTGTTGACTTTCCTCATGCGTTTTTCGTACTCCGGGTAAAAAGATTCTGACAGCGTAAGATAATAATCCGTGTCTGCAAAGTTAGAATGACCTACAAATTCACTAAGGTAAGAATAAAGAGCATTCAGGTCTGCGTCTTCGCTGACCCACTGATTCAGCCTGTAAACACAATAGGAATGGCGCAGATCATGGACCCTGGGCTTATTGCCCTTGGTTACAGATGCTTCTGGAAGTATATCCCAGAATTCATGGAACCAGATATCCGGAGTACATTTTGAATAATACGTCCCTTTATGGTTTGGGAAAAAGGCTTTCCGTCCAGGAAGGATCTGACTGATAATGCGATCATACCGGCAAAGAAGATCCAGCATATCCCTGCTGACATAGATGATGCGGGCTTCCCAGCCTTTGGTCTTCCTTATCAGGATTTTCCCTGTGGTGAGGTCTACATCCTCAATGTTCAGCCGCCTGGCTTCTGATGATCTGAGCCCACATGTAAAAAGAAGCCGAAAAAACACAGGGATCACATAACAACGGTATGGCGAAAATGGAGAGCTTTTGCACTGATCAATAGAAGTAAAGAATGCTTTCAGTTCTGTCTCTGTGAAGATATGCGCATCATAGTGGATCTGCTTATGCGGGATCCCTCCTGGAATAATGTATGCAGGCATCCCTGTTCCAGCAAGATATTTTCCGAGTTGACGGACTGGCGTTACCCTTCTTAGCAGGGTGTTCTGATGCAGCTTCGAACATCGCTCGATCCATGCATCGCATATTTCCTTTGACAGCACAGTGCTGTCAGGAAAGTGTTCTGCGATCATAGAATCAAGATATCCTAACACTCTGGCAGAAGTATTATACGGATATCCTGACGCCCTCTTTTGGGTGAGAAATGCCTCCATTTCTTCTTTAAGTCTGCTTTGAAATACGGGATCAAACACAGCATTCACCTTCTTCCCAGTATTTCTGGCCTACCAGAGAAAGATCCAGAGGACATTCCCGCAGCATCTGTTCTTCCATGGACAGATACGGCTTGTCAGATTCTTTGGAAATGTGACCAAGCGTATCCGTTACGACCTGATGAGGGACCTTATGTAACAGAAGCTTATGCGTCAGCGTATATCTGCATACATGAGTCCCCCGACTATCTCGGTTTACAGGCCTGATATCTGCCTTTGCAAACAGCCGGGAGCAGACCATGTACATCGATTCAAGCTTTATAAACGGAGCCTGTTTACGTACAAAAACATATGGACAGTCTCGAGCAGCCTTTGGCCGCTCATTCATGATATAGTCCATGACAGCGTTGCCGACATCCTCCAATAAAGGAAGATACAATGTTGTACCGGTCTTTTCCTGTTCCAGGACGATCCTGTCATTTTTCCAGTCTATCTGGCTGAAAAGAAGGTTGCAGATATCAATATCTCGCAATCCCAGGCGAAGTGCCAGACGCATCATCGCTTTTGTCCGCAGAGGAGCTTCCTTCATCGTGAGGTAGAGTTTTTCTTCATCTTCTGTGGTGATATAAGGTCTGAGATGTATACGCTGATAAGCTGGCGTCAGGATCATTCCTGAATAGTCTGCCGGTATAAATCCAGCAGCATATAAGTATTTCAAGATCTGTCGGATAATAGGAAAAATCGTTCCTCTGCTGTTCAGGTTAAGCTTTTCTGACAGGAAAACAAGCATCCCCTGAATCTGTTCCGGCTTCATTGCAGAGAGTTCAGAAACAGATTTGATGTTTGAGCCTTCAATCAGATTTCGAAAAGCATAGTCATACAGGGCGATTGTCTTGTTTTCAAGGTTCTGCGTCCGTAGATAAGCCAGATACTGCTGACGAAGCTCTTCCAGTGATTCTTCAGTACAGCATACTTTTCTCGAAAGAAACACTTTCCACTTAAATCTGCCTGTATCTGCAACTTCAAGTAAAACAAGTGTAGCGCGACGACGTATTTTCCATTTCCATTTATGCAGGGTACCATCCTGATGCTTCTGGTCTGAATCCTTGATAAATGCGTTGCAGATGGCGCGGTTAAAAACAGTGTCTTCACGAAGATACAGAAAGATATACAATTCCCGCCAGGCCTGCATGTACTGCCATCGTGTAGAGGAAGAAAGCTGAAGATAATTCATCTCTCTTTCCGCCTGGTAAATCAGATGTCCTGTATCAATGCTGCCATCATCAATTGGAAAGGATATCGTTTGAAACAACCGCTCTGACTCATCAGAGCTGGGAAACTCTGGTTCATTATAGAGTTTCCCTTCCGGTGTGAATGCTTTTGATCCTGCTTCTTTGTCTACCAGCCGGATGGCATGCAATAGCTGAAACCGTAAGTCGGGTGTTGACGCCCTGGCAATATAGGAGTCGTACAATTCTTGACAGGGCTCATATATTTCCGACTGTTCCGCATGGGTAGCCAGGTGTAGCAGATAGTTCTTTCTTACAGCAAACGTTGAAGGGGCAAGTTTCAGCTTTTGTTTTTCAAGAACTATGTTGACAGTTGCTTTTACTTTGTTCATCTTAAATACTCCTTTCTGCCGCTGCCATAATTGCGGTCATTAAAAGGATATCAATTAAGAGAACATAAAAAGTTATCAGCAAAAATGTTTTTTGCAAAAAAGCAAATAATAGGTTCTAACCTGCTTTTCTACAAAGAGTGCCGATAACATTTTTTCGCCGATAATCATCATTATCAGAAATTTCTGATAACCGGGATAAAGCCACCGTCGAGTCAGGCGTCAAATGGGTCGAGACCTGGCTCCTTACATGGCTGCAGGATACCGGGAAGATCTATCAGGACATCGACGAGCTGAACAGGGATATCCGGAAAAGGATGGCAGAACTGGTGGAAAAGCCGTTCCAGAAAAGAGCAGGAAGCAGAAAGAGCGTGTTCGAGGAACTTGACAAGCCGGCTCTGCGCCCCCTTCCCAGGGATGAGTTCCTGTTCTTCGATACAGTGACCCGTAAATCACTTCCTGCGAACTGGCACTTTGAAGTGAAGGAAGGGAAAAACACCTTCTATTATTCTTTTCCCTACAATTACGCAGGCCGGCCGGGATACGCGCACGTGTATCCCAAAAAGGTCGAGATCTATGTAAACGGCGTAGGGCGCGTGGCGATGCACCAGCGCCGCTTTACTGGAAAAAGGTATGTCACGCAGATCGAACACGCCCCGCTCAATCAGCAGGAGCGCATGAAATTTAACAAACGTACCGGAAAGTATTACCGTGCAAAGGCAGCCAGGATCGGTGAGAACACTGCCAGGGTAATAGGGGCGATCCTGGAGGCCGGTCCTGTGGAAGAGCAGGGATACAAATCCTGTGACGGACTTCTGAGGATGGCTGAGACCTATGGCGATTTCGCACTTGAGAAGGCATGCGGGAGGGCCCTGGAAGCGGGACGTCCCAACTATACCGGAGTAAACTACTTCCTGGATAAAAAGGCTGGTGCAGGAGGGGATCTGATCGTTCCGCCTGCTGAAAAGACCCACGAAAACCTTAGAACGGAAGGATGGAGGTAAAATGAATTACCAGAGTTGTGAGCAGCTGACTCAGATGAACCTTTCCGCCATGCGGGGAGAATACCAGAGGCAGGAAGAACTGCCGGCCACACTTGAGCTTGGCTTCGACGAGCGCTTCAGCATGATCGTCCAGGCACAGTTTGACAAACGGAGGAACAACCGGATCAAGAAGGCCCTGAAGGAAGCCCTCCTTCGGGAACCTTCAGCAGCACTTTCGGAACTGGATTTTTCCGAAGGGCGGAACCTTTCAAAACGCCAGGTTGCCCAGCTGGCCGCTATGTCGTGGGTTAAAGAAGGAAAAGGGATCCTCGTTACCGGTGCGACCGGAACAGGGAAGACTTTTATTCTTTGTGCCTTTGCCCATGATGCATGCGTCATGGGGTATACCGCAAAGTACTACCGTATGACAAGGCTGATAGAATTCATGACGGCGGCACGGGGCACCGGTGATTATGACAAAAAGCTGACTGAACTTGGGAAGCCGGACATACTGATCCTGGATGACTTCGGGATGAAGCAGTGTGACCATCTGTTTTCTCTGGATCTTCTTGAGATTATGGAAGAACGCTACCACAGACGTAAATCAGTCCTTATCGGGGCCCAGATGCCCGTGCGCATGTGGCCTGAATTCTTCAAGAACAAGACTGCCGCAGATGGTTTTATGGACCGCATAGTGAATAACGCCTATAGAATAGAACTGAAAGGTGCTTCGCGGCGGCCTAAGATGCCTGATGATGAGATGTGGGAAACCGGCAGGGCTGATACCGGAAAAGCAGTCTGTCTACCCAGCGAGGCCAGGGCCGATAGAACGTCTCCCGTTGGAAAGAAACAGGAATCATAAGAGGAACATGACTCTTTCGGAGTAGACATGTCACAAGGCGGGAATCCACACATATGGATCCCCGCCTTTTTAATGTACTGTAAGGGCATTATGATCAGAAAATAAAACGGAGAACAGTTAACGATTCGTTAATTCACAAGAAGGGATCTGTCCGGGGCCTGTGCGGTTCATGTCCGAAAACCATGCGTATCGTGTCCATTTACAGTAATATTTCTGTCCGCTTTTTACTGGAATTTTGTCCGCCGGCTATGCGGCACTTGTCCGACAATGAATAGAGCGCTGTCCATTTTTCATGCGGCTCTCCGCTATAAAAACAGGCGTATCGTATTTGATGGCTGTCTGCACGGGAGCCTTGGGTTCATATTCCCTGCCATCCACAAGGATCCTGATGTCAAACAGACGAATCGAATGCATTTCGTTAAAGCCGTTTTCACTCAGCACATCCTGTGTCTTTTGCAGATAATCGTTATAGGAGTCGGAATTTTCATGCAGTTCTTCCGCTTCCAGCTTTGCGCCTTTCGGGATTTCAGCTTCTGGTCCATAAGTCACAGTAATGTCAAAAGTTTCACCATCTGCTGTCAGTACCTTCGTGCTGATCTGGGCATCCCTTACCTTAATGTCAAACTCCTCGCCGTTTTTCATGGTAACCGTCAGTGTTTCCTCGGTCGTAAACGGCTGCAGGCTGATCAATGTCCAGTCTCCGGCATTCACTGCCTGTGCATTGACTTTCTCGATCTGGTCTTCTGCCAGTTCTGCATTGTATTGACACTCCAGAGTGCGGTCTTCTTTGATCTGACCGACGCTGGTATCAGTATCTGCCCTGCTGACATCCAAAAGGCCCGGAGAGCTGAATTCCATCGTCTCCACGTCTGCTACGAATTTCTTTGTTGTATCCGAAACCTCCACATCCTCCAGAGTTAAAGGGGCAGTGTCATTTTCATCCGCTTCCGCTGCATTTTCCTCTGGCTCTCTGCCCTCAGCTGCACCCAGTACCTCTACCAGATCTGAAAAGCATAAGGATCCGCCTTCAGGCATGCTGAACTGGTAAGTTTTACCGTCAACAGAGTAATTGGAGACCGCAGTACACGTCGTCACGACCCCGTATACCGAAAATGCATACGACTCGAAGCTGATACTCGTCACCTGGTCATTCTCTTCTTCTGTGGCAATGTCCATAAGCTGAGGCTCTTCAATATCTTCCCTGTCGAAATGAACAACGTTCAGAACTTCCTCATCTTCTGTTTTTTTCAGTTCTGTTTCATCTTCGTATTCAATTGCGATGCTGACAGGGCCTGTCGGTTCAACTTCTTCTCCGTCCACAAGAAAGGTAATATCGAAAAAACGGGCATAGCGAAGCAGGACCTCATCGCTGCCTTCTCTACTTACAGCATCCAGAGCCCTTTCACAGTATTTTTCATATTCTTCCGTATCTCTTTCAATCTCTGTTACCTGCAGCCTGGCATCGGCCGGAAGTCCCGCGTCCTCATAGAAAGTCGCCGTAACGGAATAGTCCGTCTCCTCATCTTCATCGTATCCGTCCTGGACAGACTGTATCGCTTCTGTTTCTTCTGCTTCTGATATTTCTTCAGGCCACTGCAGAATAACAGGCCACTGGACCTGGTCCGGGATATTGGCATCAAGCTCTTCCGTAAAATCAGGGGCTGTCTCTTCTCCACTGTTCTCTGTATCCAGTACGATTCCATCCTGCTCATGGACTGCATCACGCTCCAACGTAATTGCAGGAAGGACCATGGCATATACCGTCACAAAGACGACGATGCATGCAAGTATCAAAGAAACTCTTTTTTTCCAGTATTTCCAGCTTTTCAGTATTTTTTCTGTTCTTTTCATTTTCGGACTCCCTTCAGGAAGAACTGCGTTCAGGCATAGTAACCGGTGAAACATGGAAGCTGCCTGACTTTCATCCGGAAGGTTTTTCCAGAGCTCTGCTCAATACAGAAAAGCTCTTCGTCTTTCATGACCGGCAAAAGCCATATGGCAAACTGACAGTTAGTCGGGATTAATTTCTGCTTTCCAGAATGGAAGTTTATCTGTTATCTTGAGAAACTGCAAGCCGAATTAGATAAACTGTCTTTTGAATGTTGTTAATTAAAGTCTTTCATGTTCTCAGGTTAAGCGGCCTGTTCTCCCGCCCCGGCACTCTAGCATCTGTCCGGTGCAGATTCAGCCGTTCGAAAAATATCTCCATGCGCCCGGTTCAAAGCTACTGCAGAGATTAAAGCACAGCGTCTCCCCAAGTAACTTCGATCGGAAGCATAGAATACAGACCGGCTCCCGCTTAACAAGGGAGAGTTGGAATAACTGCCCGGGTTCTAATTCGGAAAATTTATATCATCTCCGGTATGTAAATCCTTTTTTTGTGCGGATATCTTCCTATATATATAAATACATCCCGAAAACTTATGGACTTTTGCATCTCCCGCCAAAAAATCAAAATATATTTCACAACTCTGGTCCTGCAGCAGCAAACGGCCTAACAGCCTTCCAGCATCACCCGGGGGAACTGGTCGGTTTTCAATGATGACCGATACGCTGCGTTCAAAACTTTTGCTCAGGGCGTTAGCGTGAATGATATGACAGCAAAAAAGCTGATCTTATTTTCTATAACCAGCAGAAAGAGATGCTGGACACAAAAACCCACAGGGTCCCGGACCGGATCGTCAGTCTTTCACAACCCTGGATCAAGCCCATAGTAAGAGGCAAAGCCAAAGCGCCTACCGAGTTCGGTGCAAAGCTGCCGGTCAGTGTTGTCGACGGCTATACCTTTATCGATAAGCTCAGCTTCGATGCCTACAACGAAGGCGAAGCATCCGAATTTGAACAGGTTGTGGAAAAATACCGCAAACGCTTTGGGCACTATCCTGACCGGATCCTGGCAGACAAGATCTACCGAAGCAAATCAAATCGGGCGTTCTGCAAAGAACATGGTATCCATCTGTCAGGCCCCAGACTTGGCCGTCCGGGAAAAGATCATTCCGAAGAACTCCTTCAGGAACAGGGAGAGATTAGAGAACGCAACGAGGTCGAGGGCAAGTTCGGAAATAGCAAACGCAAACTTGGTCTTTCACGTATCATGGCCAAGCTTGCAGATACTACCAGAGCAATGATTGGGCTGGACATCTTCATCCTCAATATGGAAAAGCTGATGAGGCAGGAGGCTTCATCAGTGTACTCATTTTTGGGAGTTGTCTTTTCCTTTGCACTTTCGATTAGAAAGTAGCATAAAAACGATGTGATTTCAGGGTCCTGGGTGGTGGTATAGCTGCCGTTCAGCATACCCTAATTATTTTCCGCCTCTATCTGTACATTTCTGCTATTCCAAATTCCCATCAGGAGATTCGTACCCAAAAGCATGGCGTCTGTATCAGATCGATTTTTCTTTACCCGGCTTCCATCCTCAGATTAATGCTTACGACTAAAGCAGCTGAATATTACAATCATAATTCTGTATCACTCTTTAGACTACTGCAGACCTTTTGCGATTCCCGCAGCTGGTCAGGCATGCGATTGTCAAAGATTTCGACGTCCTTCCCATATCTCAGGGCATTTTCCTTTTTCTGACGGAAATATCTGTTTTCTGCCCATATAAACAGAAAATTACTCTTCTGGAGCGGGGCAGAGTTTAACATTGTAAATGGGCTTTCTTTTTTCCGGAAACAGGATCAGATGATTGCGGAGCAGCTTCATCTATTTCATTATTCAGAATGTCGGCAGGTATCTTTTCAGAAAAATCTATTTCTCATCGTAAGCTCCGGAAGAAGATATCCTACTTCCACAAACTTTTATCCTGCGGCAGTAAGCTCTTTTGGCAGAAATTGTCCGTTCAGAGTCTTCTGTTTTTTATTTGGCTTTGTCTGCATATGAACTTTCTATACCGGCTATGGCGCTCTTTCACAGAAAGCCTCCTGAAAACAGCTTCTGTCTCCTATCTTACGGCCCTGCACCGCCGGCATTAGGTCAGCGCGTGGCCCTTTCCCTGATCTCGCCGCCATCAAACACAATATACATATCCCGCTTCGTATTTCTTCCACCCGGAATCCTGCACTCTCTTATATCTGAGCTTCTTCTCAGATTTTGAACAGCAGCCTGCCCTAATAATCATCATCACCTGAACGCCTTTTCAAAGCAGTATTGAAGTCATATTCACAGACAGACCTTGCTTCGCATACATTCTTTCAACCAGAATCCATTTATGCTCCTGCTATTTCTTATAAGGGCATACGGAAATCCGACGATGTTACCTTCAATGGGTGTTCTATCGTTTCAGATTCCTGTAAAAGCAGCCGCCTCGGCTTCCATGAAATCATCTGATATGCTTGAGACAGACTCCGATGCTGATCAGGTTTTCAAATAGCCTTTCGGAATTGAAGCCTGATTAGCTGACATTTGACCTGATTTTGATTAGATGTACCTTGAAAATTCAATACTATCCGGATAAAGAGACTCAATGGAAGATAAATAAAGATCCTTAATGGATAAGGACCCGAAAAAGGCGTACTTTAATACACCTGCCACTTCAGCCGGCTTAATTAATGTGCTACAATGCAGATGTTGATCAACAAATCTCAGGTGGCTTGTGCAAAGTATTCTTTCAATGGCGTTGTGAATCCTGCCGAGCCCCAGGCATCAAGATGCTGGCACATCATGATGCAGTAGAGGCGGCAGTACCACATCTTCGTAGAGTGGTGTCTGCCGCTTTCTAATTGGTAATCAATCTTCTCCCGCTTATTGCATCTTTCTGAAGAAGTACGCTTATTGTATTCTATCTTCCATTCTTTTGAGTCCCTTGCAGGTACTGTGAAAATACGCGGATTTTCCTTTGTGGGCACATGAACGACAAGTCCATAAGGCGAGTCAGAGCAGGTGTAATCACAACGGATGCCGTCGCAGTGGTATACGTTGGGGCACCTCGCATGAATAACCCTTTCTTAAACAAAACTTTCCAGACCCTTCTTTTGGCTTTTTTAAGCTGAAAGAAGGGTTTTGTTCATTCTGTACATCTTTTCTTAGTGGACAGAACAAAAATACCGGAAGTCCACTGCTCCACTGCTAAAGCTGTACCGGAGATGGACGATTCCATCCAT
>ODAI012500444.1_pt1 | contig 12709 bp, 5 predicted proteins | sample 1539321 | NCBI WGS metagenome assembly ODAI01 (sample SAMN02144231, study PRJEB22623) | gut metagenome | biome: sheep rumen | host: Ovis aries | place: New Zealand | reverse complement strand
GCGTCAGAAGAACGCCAAAGCAAAAGGCCATTTCGAGACCTACCACGTTACGGATGTGGAGGAAGATGCATCGTTCCTCGAAATGCTTGATATCCTGAACGACCAGCTCATCCGCAAGGGCATTGAACCCATTGCTTTCGATCACGATTGCCGTGAGGGTATCTGCGGTGCCTGTTCCCTGTATGTGGACGGCCGTGCCCATGGTCCGGACGATGCTGTAACCACTTGCCAGCTGTTCATGCGTCATTTCAAGCCGGGTGCCACCATCACGGTAGAGCCCTGGCGCAGCGGCGCTTTCCCGGTGATCAAAGACCTGGTGGTAGACCGTACTGCTTTCGATAAGATTATGCAGGCCGGCGGTTTCATCACCGTTCGCACCGGCAGTGCCCAGGATGGTAACAACATCCTCATCTCCCACGATGATGCCGAACTGTCTATGGACGCTGCCGCCTGCGTAGGCTGCGGCGCCTGTGTTGCTACTTGCAAGAACGGATCGGCCATGCTGTTTGTGGCTGCCCGCGTCAGCTCCCTGGCCCTTCTGCCTCAGGGCAGGCCGGAAGCTGCCCGCCGCGCCCGCGCTATGGTGGCCAAGATGGACGAACTGGGCTTTGGTAACTGTACCAACACCCGCGCCTGTGAGATGGAATGCCCTAAGCACGTAACCATCGATCACATCGCCCGACTGAACAGAGAATATCTGAAGGCCCGTTTCAGCGAGTAAGTTTTACTTATCTTTTAAAAGTATCGGCGGCCTTCCAATGAGGTCGCCGATATTTTATTAACAGGTGGTTATCCGATATTTATGTAAATAATACGGATATTGAAACAAATATGGTATTATTTTATAAAAATTAGAGATTATCGAATTTTTATAAACTTTAGTAAAAAATTGTAAGCACCTTATACCCGAAAAACTTTTAAAAAAAATAAATTAAGCCATAAGACATTACTATATTGCATTTTTTGCATAGAAAAGGGCACTTGCAAAATTGAAATTGTTTTTCAATATTTGCATCCACGTTCCTTTTTATATGGGTACGCGTGTAGTGTATTAGATGCAGAAAATGACTTTTTGTATCAATATTTATGTTTAACTAGTTCTAATGCTTATGAAAAAAATTCGCATTTTTTTCGCAGCCATGGCTATGCTTGCTCTGTCGGCTACCGCTCTTGCACAGAATATCACTGTGAAGGGTTCCGTAGTAGATGAGACGGGCGTAGGCATCGTGGGAGCCTCCGTTCAAGTGAAGGGGACAACCACGGGTATCGCAGCCGATGTGGACGGAAACTTCACCATCTCCGTTCCTTCCAATGCTACCTTAGTGATCTCTTCCATTGGTTATGAGACCAAGGAAGTAACTGTCAACGGAAAGAACATCATCAATGTTACCCTCCGCTCTGACAATGAATTTCTGGAAAGCGCCGTCATACTGGGTTACGGTTCCGCCAAGAAGGTGAGTACCCTGGTAGGATCGGTTGCCACCGTTAATTCCGAGACGGTGAAGAACACGCCTGCTGCCACCGCTCTGGATGCTCTCCAGGGTCAGGTTGCCGGTATGTCCGTTCTCACCACCGGTGGTGTTTCCGGTGATAACAACGTATCCATGACCGTTCACGGTGTGGGTTCCCTGGGTGCCAGTTCCAGCCCGCTGTTTGTGATTGACGGTATTCCGTCTTCCTCCAGCGCCGTGATGAACATGAACCCCAACGATATTGAGAGCGTGAGCGTTCTGAAGGATGCTTCCGCCACCTCTATCTACGGTTCCCGTGCTGCTAACGGTGTTGTATACGTGTCCACCCGTCAGGGTGCCTACAGCGAGAACGCTCACATTACCCTGCGTTCCACCTGGGGTGTTTCCACCATCGCAGACCAGACGTACTATGACAACATGATGTCCGGACCCGAACTGCTGGACTTCTGGCAGCGTTCCGGCATTGCTTCTGCCGAGTATCTTTACAAGAACTACATCTCCAAGGGTTATACCAACAACACCCAGTGGTGGCGTAAGTTCATCCGCACCAACAACCTCCAGTCCCAGAACGATGTAACGGTCGAGGGTGGCGGTAAGACGGTTGCCTATCTCGTGTCCGTTTCCCAGTATCACCAGGACGGTACCACCTATGGTAACTACTATGACAGATATACGCTCCGTTCCAACATCCAGGGTCACCCTACCAGCTGGCTCAAGTTCGGTGTCAATTCCAATATGACCATCGACGAGTCCCAGAGTAACTCTGCTTTCGGTAACAGCGCCAACGCCGGTGGTAACAACTACCTCAACGGTGGTCTGTCCGTGCTCCTGAATCCCCTGTATCCCGACAAACTGAAAGAAGATGGCCGCTATGAGGCCTCCAACTATCAGGATGCCGTTGTGAGGTACAAGAACACCGAGGATGTCTACAAGACCTACAACCTCAATGGCAGCGCTTATGTCACCATCGAGCCCGTGGCCAACCTCAAGTTCACCTCCCGCGTAGGTACGGATGCCGGTTTCTCCATCAACAAGTATCACGTGAATCCCAGCTACTACCAGCGTAACGGTTCCGGTATCCGCTACCGCAACTGGTCCGGTTCCTACACCAACACCATTACCAATACCATTGAGTATTCCTTCAACATCGCCAACAAGCACGAGGTTTCCCTGCTTGCCGGTCACGAAGGTGTAGACTACAAGTACGACAACTTTGCTGCCCAGTCTACCGGTCAGTCCAACGACCAGCAGCAGCGTCTGCAGGATGGTCTCCAGGCCAACTACGATATGAGTGAAAGTTGGAGCCAGTATCGCTTCCTGTCCTTCTTCGGCCACGCCGATTATTCCTTCGACAAGAAGTACCTCTTCGACGTTACCGTCCGTAACGATGCTTCTTCCCGCTTTGGTAAGAACAACCGCAACGCCATCTTCTGGTCTGTGGGTGCCATGTGGAAGATTGGTAATGAGAAGTTTATGAAGAATGTGTCCTGGATCAACGATCTGGACCTCAAGGTGAGCTATGGTACCCAGGGTAACGCCGCCATCGGCAACTACGGTCACCTGGGCCTCATCGGCAAGACCACGGACTATGCTACCGGTCAGGCCTGGGCCCTTGCCCAGCCTTCCAATAACTCCCTGTCCTGGGAGAAGCAGGGTCTGTTCACCGTGGGTATCCGCGGCCGCTTCTTCGACCGTCTCAACCTGGAAGTAGAATACTATAAGAGAAATACTTCCAATATGCTTATGGATGTGCCTTATCCTTACACCGCCGGCTTCTCCGAGCAGACGTCCAACGTGGGCACCCTGAGCAACTCCGGTGTGGATATCACCCTGGGTCTGGATATCATCAAGACCCGTGATGCCTTCCTCAACGTGAACGCTACGTTCAACTACAACAAGCAGACGGTTACCGAACTGTTCAACGGTCTGGACAAGTGGACGGTGGCTTCTACCGGTATCACCTATGTGGTGGGCCAGCCTGTTTCCTTCTACTATCCTCTGTGGGCTGGTGTGGATCCCGAAGACGGTGCTCCCACCTGGTATATGCCTTACGGTTATGAGGAATATATGGAATCCGTTGCTGCCGGTGCTCCCAATACGGACCTGATTGACATCACCCGCACCCGCAAGGATCCCAACGCCACCACCAAGAACTTCAACGAAGATCTCCTGATGCAGAACTCCGGTATCGCCCGTTACAACCCCATCAATGGTGGTTTCGGTATCGCCGGTGGCTGGAAGGGCCTCTCCATCCGTGCAGACTTCACCTATATGCTGGGCAAGTACCTGATCAACAACGATGGTTACTTCGTGGGTAACCCGAACAGCTTCTTCGGTTACAACCAGTCCAAGGACGTCACGGACTTCTGGACTCCTACCCACACCAACGCCAAGTATCCGAACTGGGCCGATGGTCATACCATGCAGTTTGACTCCCACCTCCTTCAGGATGCTTCTTTCCTGCGTCTGAAGTCCCTGGTTATCTCCTATACCCTCCCTGCCTCCATCCTCAACTGGCAGAAAGTCGTCAAGGGTATCACCCTTTCCTTCACGGGTCGTAACCTCCTCACCTTCACCAAGTACGAAGGTATCGATCCTGAGGTTAACTCCAACCTGACGCTCGGTCTTCCCGGTAACTCCAAGCAGTTCCTGGGCGGTATCCAGCTCCAGTTCTAATTACGGTTGATTATTAAATAATTGAGATTATGAAAAAGACAATCAACTATATCATTGCTGCTTTCTCCGCTGTTGCTCTCGTAAGCTCCTGCAACCTGGACTTGTTCCCTAACGGTAGCGTTTCTTATGATGAGGAAGGCGCCCTGTTCCACAATGCAACCGAACTGGGCTATCTGGAAAATGGTCTGTATACCTCTTACCGTAGCGGTTTCTACGGAAGTAATGCTATTACCGAGGAAGTGATGGCCGATGGTTTCAACGCCTCCGCAGACTTCGGTAACAACTATGGTGGCGTACACCGTGTAGACTCCGATATGAATCCCGGTGAATACAATATCCGCGATTTCTGGGCCAACCGTTACAGCGCCATCAAAAACTACAATGTGTTCATCAAGGGTGTTGAAAATCTTCCCGAAGAGTACAAGGGTCTTGGCCCTCAGGCCCAGAAGGTGAAAGGTGCCGCCTATTTCTTCCGCGCATCGGCCTATCTGGATCTGATCCGTCACTTTGCTCCCGCATACGGTTCCAATTCTGCCACTGCAGAGAATTCCGGTGTTCCGCTGGTGCTGGTTTATGACCAGAACGAAAAGCCGTCCCGTGCTACCGTACAGGAAGTGTATGACCAGATTAAGAAAGACCTGGATTCCGCTGCTGTGAACCTGGCCGGTGTTGCCGGTGCCAAGGCTTCCCAGAAGGTTACCATCGACGCTGTGAACGCCCTTTATGCCCGCTATTATCTGGATATAAGGGATTTCTCCAACGCCGTTGCCAAGGCCAATGAAGTTATCAATTCCAAGGCCGGTTATGCCCTTTCTTCCTCTATCGCGGAATTTCAGAAAGAGTACTATAAGGATGCCGGTACCGAGGCTGTTATGCAGCTGTTCGCCAACTTGTCGGAGAATGGTTCCGGAACCAATGATGTTTATACTTTCATGTCTTCTTCCAAGAGCGATGTGACAGATAACGAATACGGCCGTTATTTCAACAAGCCTTATTTCTTCCCTTCTCAGAAGCTGCTGGATCTGTATGACAAGGATGATCTCCGTCTCGCCTGCTGGTTCACAGTAGATGGTAAGAACAACCTTACCGGAGAGATATATCCTACCTATATCATCAATAGTTTCCACTATGATGTAACTATTTTCACCAAATATCTGGGTAACCCGGAACTCACCAGCAGTGCTGTTCTGAATGCCCGTCAGAAGGTTAAACCCATTATGATTGGTGAAATGTACCTGATTGCTGCCGAGGCCAGTTATCGTGGAGGCGACAATGAAGCCGCCCTGACTACTTTGAACGCCCTTCAGGCCAAACGCGGCGCTACTCTTTCCCAGGCAGTGTCCGAGACGGTCCTTTACAACGAATGGTTCAAAGAGACCATTGGCGAAGGCCATCGTCTGGCAACTATCAAGCGTTTTGGCAACGGTTACTCTACCCGCACGGCCCAGCCGGCTGCTGCCAACCTCATCATGGATGGTGACAATTATCAGCACAAGAGCGTGAATTCTTCGGATTACCACCTCAACTGGCCCATTCCTACCAATGATATCCAGACCAACCCGAACCTTGTTCAGAACGCTGGTTATTGATTGGAAGCGAAGTCTTAGCATCATTAAAATGAAAGACCATGAAAAGATTTATTAATATTCTTTTGACGACGGCCTGTGCAGCGGCGCTGTTCTCCTGCACACACAATCATGTTTTCAAGACGACGTCTTACGTCATCGTGGAACAAACTAACTTTACCGTGAAGGAAGATGCTGGTCTGGTTCGTATTCCCGTATCGGCATTCAACAGTGACAATCTTAACGGCTCCGTTTATTTCAAAGTTAACGACGGAACGGCTGTTCAGGGAACGGACTTTACTGTAGAGCCGGCCAGCGGTGTACTTTCCTTCAATGGAAGCAGTACGGAATTTATTCAGGTAACGGTTATCGAACACCCTGGTGAACTGACCGGAGCTTTGAAGTTCTCCATCGAGCTTACCAGCGTGAGTGGAGACATCACGGATCTGGGCGGCATTACTTCCACCACGGTGGAAATCCAGGACAACGATGTTGTGGTAGACTGGGATTTCCTCGCTGGCGAATGGAGTGCCACCGATGATGGTTCTGCCAAGTACGATGTATTAATCAGCAAGGAAAGCGAGACCACTCTCAAGCTCAAGAATATCTGGAATAAGGGCTATACCATTTCTGGTACCGTAACCTTTGACAGGGCTGCCAACACTGCCAGCATCGTCTTTGCGGGCGGACAGTTGATGTATGAATCCTCTTACGGTCCTTGCGGTATTTTCGGTATTTCCGGCAATTCGCTTATTGATTGCCCGGCAACGGTTACAGGAAGCGGAATTACCATAGGCCCCTGGTACGTCATCATCCTTACCGGTGAGTATGCCGGATACAACTTCTCCGGTTCCGGTGGCGGTTATGGTGGAGTAACTACGCTTACGAAGAAATAGTTTCCATCTTAAATGAGAATCATTATGAAAAATAATATCTTCAAATTAGCTTTTGTAGCGATGGCTGCTACTGCTCTTTTCCTCTCCTGTAATAAGGAGAAGGATAACGACAGTGCTATCCAGAAGCCCGTAATGGTTACCCTAAGTGCTGACGACTTCTTTACTGAAGCAAAAGCAAACGTAACAGCAACCCTTACTGAGGCCCAGGACCACGACGTGGTTGTGACTTTAGCACCGGCTACACAGATAGCCCAGGCCTATACCGAGCCTATCGATGTAGATCTTGTTTCAGCTGGAACAATTACTATTCCTGCCGGCGCAACGGAGGGATCTACCACCGTCTCTGTGGATAATTCTGAACTGCCGAAAGGTAAGTATGAAACCCAGCTTGTGGTAACCAGCTGCAAGGGCGCCAATATGTCTTCAGACGACAATGTGAATATCATCCTCCTTCAGGGTGTTTCTACTGTATCGATAGCCTTTGACAGCAGTTATAGTGATGAAGGAGCGACTACTTTTACCGTGAGTCTGGATATGTACAGCGAGGAAGACTGTGAGGTTACCATCAGCCAGTTGGATTTCCCCGGATACGAAAATGTTCCCGTGATGGCTTTCAACTTCGACAAGACCGTTGTCATCCCGGCTGGTGAAACGGAGGCCACCGGTAAGGCTTACATCGACCTGGATTGTCTGTACGATAGCGGCTTCTTTGTAGGCGCCCTTCAGATTTCGGATGTCAGCGAAGGAAAATTCGAAATTGGTCAGAAGTTCTATACTGCCGCGGGCTTTGACTTCACTGTTCCCATTCGGAATAGAACTTGGGAAATGGAATATTATGGCCACGTTGCTATAGATGGAGATACCAGAGAAGCTTTTCTGGTTTCCGGAGTTAATGGTTACTTTGACTTCTTTATTACTTCGGCTGAAACAGAAGCGCTTAATTCCTTTATTTTCCCGAACCTGATTTGCGAAGAGAATGCTTATCTGGCCAGCGGAATTAAAGCCGGAAAGAAGTTGGAAGACCTCTGCTATTACAGCAGTGCCGATGATGATCCCGTAGGCGTTGTTGCCATAAAGCGTGCTCCTGGTAATTACAAGCTGTGGATTCTCTCTGTCGATGAGACTGGCGTCTGCACGGGTTATTATTCCTTCCTTGAATTTACCGTTGAAGAAGAGCCCGAACCCACGAAGGCTTATTCCGCCTGGATCGGAGATTGGATACTTGGCTCTACGGCCGAGGAAGAAAATCCGATTGTGGTTACCATCAGTGCTAAAGATGTGAACCAGTCCTACTATATAGATGGTCTTGAGGGCGTTAATACCCAGGAGTACGGAATATCCGCTACGGCCTACTTCGAGGACGGTACCATCAGCATTTATCCTCAGACCCTGGGCACCTGGACTCATTCCACTTATGGTCCTGCAAAGGATGTCCTGGCCGGGCTGATTGTAGAAGGAGGAAAGACGTATTATGTTGCTTCCGGTGAGAATCCCGTTGCTTACGGTGTGATTGGTGCCGACGGAACCGCTGTCCTGACCCCTGGTTCCTGGATGGACTCTGAAGGAACACTTTACGGAATCGTTGGCCTCAAGTATTACTGGGTAGTAGAAGCCGGTGCGGGTTCTTATTCCAATGGAATGACCTCGCTGCCCAATACCCTGATTCCCGTAAAGCCGGAGCCGAATCCCAGCTCGTTCGAAAGCAAGAAGTTCAACGGAACGTTCTTCTTCCACAATCAGGCTGCAGATCACTCCAAGGTGGGTGGCGAACTCACCAATCACATTCGCCTCAAATAAAAGAAGCGTAATTCTCTATTGAAAGACGGTCGGCCTTAGTGGTCGGCCGTCTTTTCTATTACAAGTATCAAAAAAAAATACTATCTTTAGGCCCACAAAACAGATAGTTAGAGAAGCTATGAAAAGATTTTATGTATTACTGGCTTTTACAGCCCTTCTGGCCGTTGCCTGTCAGCGCGTGACGGAAGACTCTGCTGCTCCACAGGAGCCAGTTGCCGCTCCAGAGGCTGTCCAGTCCCAGATTCAGCAGGTGAATATGTACTTGGAGGAATCTCTGGCCAACGAGTTGGATGCTTCCCTCCAGGCTGGTGAAATGACCACCAAGGCGGAAGGATTCAATTCCGTGATGGAGCAGATGCAGGTGGTATCCATTGAGCGCCTGTTCCCTGATGCCGGAGAGTTTGAGGCTCGTCACCGTGCCGCCGGTCTCCATAAGTGGTATGTGGTTAGCTATCAGGCAGAAATGCCTGCTACCAAAGCCGTTTCCTCTCTGGCCGATATTCCTGGTGTAGAGGTGGTCAGGCCTCGTCGCGAGATAGAAATCAAGGCTGCGCCCTTTTTTAACGACCCGTATTATACCAACCAGTGGCACTACTTGAATGACGGAACGACCAGCGGTTTTGTAAAAGGAGCAGATGTGAATGTCCTTCCGGTATGGAACAATATTACCACCGGTAGTTCCAGCGTGGTGGTGGCAGTTGTCGATACCGGAGTTGATTTCGCTCACGAAGACTTGGGAAGCCACGTAAATCTTGCCGACAGCTACAACTTCGTCAATGGGTCTCCGAATATTGAACCGGGAGACCATGGAACACACGTAGGCGGAACGATTTCCGCCATCAACAACAATGGCATTGGCGTTTCGGGCATTGCCGGTGGAGACTATGCCGCCGGAATAAAGGGAACCACCCTTATTTCCTGCCAGGTGTTCGCTGCAAGCGGGAAAGGTGCCGGTGGTCACGAGCAGGCCCTTGTATGGGCGGCAGACCACGGTGCTGTGATTGCCAACAATAGCTGGGGTTACAAGTATACGGACGACGAAGGCAATTACAAGTATGAAGAAGCCAAAAGAGACTTTGAGTTCTACCTAATGCCCAACGAAGGTGCGTACAAAGATGAAATGAAGGATGCCATAGACTACTTTAACACCTATGCCGGTATGGACAAGAACGGCAAGCAGGTGGGGCCTATGGCCGGTGGCCTTTGCCTGTTCTCTTCCGGTAATGACGGTACGGAATATGGTGTCCCCGCCTGCTATCCGGGAGCTATTTCCGTGGGAGCTATCGGCCCCAACGGAAGAATTACAGGTTATTCCAACTATGGAGAATGGGTAGATATTGCCGCTCCCGGAGGAAATGCCGATAGCTTTGGATCCAAGGGAGAGGTTCTGAGCACGATTCCCAATAATGCTTACAGTTATATGCAGGGAACCTCTATGGCCTGCCCTCACGTATCCGGAGTTGCTGCCTTGGTGGTAGCCGCTTGCGGTGGTCAGGGCTTCACCCGCGAAACACTTGTGGAAAAATTGGTCAACGGTACCAGCAGCACCATCAGTCTTTCCGGCCAGAGTATCGGAGGGCTGGTAGATGCTTGGAACGCTATCAATTATGGAGATATGACACCTCCGGATAAAGTGACCACCTTTGCCCTTTCAGCCAAGTCCAACACTATCACGGCTTCTTGGAAGGTAACCGGTCACGAAGGCATTCCTGCCGCTGGTTTTTCCTTGCTTTACAGCACCTCCCAAGAGGATTTGACCGCCGCAACCCCCACAGAGATGAGCGAAAAGGTGAAATATGAAACTTTCCGTGTCTCTTCGGAAAAGGTGGGTTCTTCCGTATCCCTGGAACTGAAAGACCTGGCCTTTGAGACCACTTACTATGCCAAGATTTATGCTTTTAACGGCAATCTGGTCTATTCAGAAGCATCCAGTACTGTTTCTGCCAAAACGGATAAGAACAATCCTCCGAAAATTACTACGGATGTAGATATTACTAACGTACGCGTCAAAGCTTCTGAAACCCGTTCCATCTTCTTCAGCATTGTAGACCCCGACGGGCATGAAGTGAAGGTAGAGCATACTCCGGGATCGGCTGCAGAATCCTGGCGGGCCAACCCGGATGGGAGCTATACCCTCCAGATAGACGCCAAGAAGGCCCAGCAAGGCTCTTATACGTCTCTTGTCGTGGTAAAGGATGCCTATGGTGCCACGGCTCAGGCTCAGGTGAAATATACCATCCTGGAAAACCATGCACCTGTTCAGAAAAAGTCGTTTGACAACCAGATTCTCCGAAATCCGGGAGAGTCCTTCACTTTTGTCCTTTCCGACTATTTTGCCGATGAGGACGAAGATGTCATCACTTATTCGGTGAGCAACACCTCCGAGTCTTCCGTCCACGTTACCGCCAATAACGGCAAACTGAACGGAACGGCCATCTCGGCCGGCCTTGCTACGGTTACCGTAACGGCCAAAGACCCGCTCGGCAAATCCGTCAGCGCAGAATTCAAGGTGGCTGTACGCACGGCCGACACTCCCGTGACGGTGAGTATGAATTCCTCCAACAACACCATACACATCACCAATAATGAGGCTAATTCCGTAAGTATGGAAATCAAGGTGGTTTCCGCTACCGGCGGAGTGGTGTTTGAAACAACCGCCAACGCCAGCGCCTTCGAGCCCGCCGTTGTGGATCTTTCCAAAGCCGCTCCCGGCCTCTATTCCGTGATTGTAACTTACAGCGGAAATGTTTACAAACAAACCGTCGTCAAAAAGTAAAAGACTATGAAAAAGATCATTTTTGCCTCTTTGGTGGCGGCTTTGCTGCCGGTTTCGCTCCTGGCACAGGAGTCTGCAGCCCTGCCTTTCCTGCGGATAGACCGCAGCGCCATTACATCGGCTATGGGTGGAGCAGAAGCCCTCTCTCCCCTGTATAACCCCGCCGCGGTTCCTTTCCGCGGCTCGGATGTGGCCTTTTCCTACCAGGGCTGGGCTCCGGGAGGAATCAAGAGCACCAACCTCAACCTGATGGGAGGAATCCGTATCGGCAAACGCATCGGCCTCAATGTCATCGGGGCCTATCAGAACGGCCAGGAATACACCCTCACGGATGTCAACGGCAAGAAATCCGGCAGTTTTGCCCCGTCAGACCTTCTGGTGGGCGCCGGATTCGGCTTTGCCATCACGGACTTCCTGTCCATCGGTGTCAATGTGAAATATGCCCAGTCTACCATTGCCGCCGGTGCCAGCTATAACACCGTGGCCGGGGACGCCTTCGTTCTCTTTACGATGAAGGGCTTCTACGCCACGGCCGGCGTGGCTTCGCTGGGTATGCCCGTCAAGTCCGGAGAAACCTCTTACGGCCTCCCTACCTCTGGCAAACTGGGCCTGGGTTACAACGCCAAATTCGGCACCAGCGGCCTTCTTGTAGCGGCCGATGCCGATGTTTTCTTCACCGGTGGCCTGGGAGCCGCCCTGGGCGTGCAGTACGATTGGAATGACATCGTGTTCGTGCGCGGCGGTTTCCACCTGGGAACCGGCAAATCCCCGCTTCCCACCTATGCCTCCGTGGGCCTGGGCGGAAAGTTCTTCGGCGTGCACCTGGACGTGAGCTACCTGCTGGGTAACGCCATCGTGGGCAACACCCTCTGCGTGGGCGTCGGTTACGCCTTCTAGCCTACCAAAGAAAATTATTGAAGGGATATCTTCCCGCGTGAATCTCCGCAACAATCTTGTACAGGTCGTTGCGGAGTTTTTCTATGCCGATTTTCTCGCGGGCCGATATGAAGATGCAGGGCGTCTTTTCCTCTGCGATCCAGCTGTTCTTGAGCTCTTCCAGCGTGCGGTTCACGGGCTGTTTGGGCGTGAGGGAGAATTCGTCGTAGGGCTCGTAGGTATAGGCATCCACCTTGTTGAAGACCACGTACACGGGCTTGTTGGCCGCGCCAATCTCCTGAAGGGTCCTTTCCACCACCTCCATCTGCTCTTCGAAGCCCGGATGGGAGATGTCCACCACGTGCACCAGCACATCGGCCTCCCTCACCTCGTCCAGGGTGCTCTTGAAGGCCTCCACCAGCTGCGTGGGCAGCTTGCGGATGAATCCTACGGTGTCGCTCAGGAGGAAGGGAACGTTCTCGATGACCACCTTTCTGACGGTGGTGTCCAGCGTAGCGAACAGCTTGTTCTCCGCAAACACGTCAGATTTGGCCAATAAATTCATCAAAGTGCTTTTCCCTACATTGGTATACCCCACGAGGGCCAAACGCACCAGAGAGCCTCTATTGCCCCTTTGCGTGGCCATTTGCT
>ODAI011733074.1_pt1 | contig 12710 bp, 6 predicted proteins | sample 1539321 | NCBI WGS metagenome assembly ODAI01 (sample SAMN02144231, study PRJEB22623) | gut metagenome | biome: sheep rumen | host: Ovis aries | place: New Zealand | reverse complement strand
GCAACAGATATTTAATAGAGTACTAACCAAACAAACAAGCAAATGGAACAAAAGAGATTTTTACTCAGTTTCCTTACCCTGCTGCTCAGTACTATAATGTACGCGCAACAGGAGATTACGGGTACGGTGACCGATGCATTCGGACCGGTCATCGGTGCTACCGTGATGGAGAAAGGTACCTCAAATGGTACAGTGACCGACTTCGACGGAAATTTTAAACTGAAGGTAGAATCAGGTAAGACCCTGGTGTTCTCCTACATCGGCTACGATTCGCAAGAGGTGCCTGCCAAGCAGGGCATGCAGATTGTGATGAAGGAAAACGCCAAGGAACTGGCAGAGGTCGTCGTGACCGGTTATCAGGTACAGCGTAAGGCCGACTTGACTGGTGCTGTGGCCGTGATGGACATGAAGAGCGCCAAGAGTGAAGGAGACCCTAACATGTTGAATTCAATGCAGGGTAAGTTGCCGGGCGTTAACATTGTGACCGATGCTGCCCCCGGTGGTGGTGGAGCAAGCATTCGTGTACGTGGTATGAGCACGGTGAACGGTGCCGCACCCCTTTACGTTATCGATGGCGTGGCAACGACAGAGAACCTTAATTCGCTGAACTCTGCCGACATCGAGAGCATTCAAGTGCTGAAGGACGCCTCGTCAGCCTCCATCTATGGTAGCCGCGCAGCAAACGGTGTGATTATCATTACTACGAAGAAAGGTAAAGGCGACAAGGTGACAGTAAATGTGAACTACACAGCCTCGCTGAATACAATCGCCAAGAAGTACGATGTGCTGGATGCCCAGCAGTGGGGACAGGCATACTGGACTGCTAACAAGAACGCCGGTCTTGTAGCCTCTCATCCCTTCTACGGCAGTGGCGACGCTCCCCAATTGAAGGAGTATCTCGACGCTGACGGGAAGGTGCATTCTGCCAACACTAACTGGCAAGATGAGGTATTCTCGTCGGCATGGACCAACAATATCTCAGCATCAGTATCAAACAGTGGCGCGAAAGGCTCGTTCATGCTTTCAGGCAACTACATCAACCAGAACGGCTTGATGAACAACACTTTCTACCGTCGCTATACAGCACGTCTGAATAGTACCTATAATATAAGTAAGGTATTCAGTGTAGGTGAGAACCTGATGATTGCCCAGTGGAACGATCGTGGCTACGGCACAGGCGATGACCGTGGCATCCCCTATACCGCCATGCGTCAACATCCCGCAATCCCCGTTACTGATAGTAACGGCATCTATACAAACCCGATGGAACTCTCAGGATCGGACATTTCCAACCCTGTTCATGAACTTTACAACGGTCGTGACAACTCGAACGAGAGCTGGCGCATCTTCGGAAATGCATATATCGATATAAAGCCCATCGACGGCCTGACGCTGAAGAGCAACCTCGGTATCGAGCACGTGCAGTTCTTCAACAAGAACCTGGGCCGCCGCATACAACCCTCAGACATGAACAGCGTGAGTCGTGCCTATGGACAGGGTGACACTTATACCTGGACCAATACGGCTAACTACCTTAAAACCTTTAAAGGCGTACACCATCTGGGAGTACTGCTCGGTACAGAGTTTATCAAGTACCGTTCTGAAGACCTGAACGGTGCTAACCGCGACTATGCTTTCGAAGATGTTGACTATATGCAGATAGGTGCCGGTGGCGGCGAACAGACCATAGGTGGCGGTAAGGCCGAATGGGCATTGTTCTCTCTTTTTGGCAAAATCGACTACAACTACGCCGATCGTTACCTTTTAAGTGTTACTTTACGTCGTGACCAGACCTCACGGCTGCATAAAGACAACAACTCTGGCATATTCCCAGCCTTCTCTGCTGCCTGGCGTGCCAGCGAGGAGAAATTCTTCCCCAAGAATAAGGTGGTGACCGATCTGAAGATACGTGCAGCCTGGGGACAGAACGGAAACTCAGCCATCAGTGACAATTATGCTTATTATACCCGCTATGCCTATAACCTGCGTCACGGCTCGTATGACCTGAATGGCACGAACAATTCCGTCGTTCCTGGTATTGTGGCTGCTTCGTCGGGAAACCGTAACCTGAAGTGGGAGACTACCACGCAGACCAACATCGGTTTCGACGCACAACTCTTCCAAGGTGCTCTCAGTTTGACGTTCGACTACTTCTGGAAAAACACGAAGGACATGCTTACCATTCCACCGACACTTTCCGTCGAGGGTGAGGGTGCCGCTATGTGGATGAATACCGGTGAAATGAAGAACAACGGTTGGGAACTTACCGCTACCTATCGTTCACCACAATACGGTGATTTCTCATGGAACGGAACGTTCAACATTTCTCAATATAAGAATGAGTTGGTGAAGTTCAATGACGTCGTTACCTCACAAGGCGGTGACTATCGACTGATGGTAGGACAACCCATGGGCGTGTACTACGGCTACGTTTGCGATGGTATATTCCAGAACGAGGACGAGGTATCCAACCATGCTATTCAACAGGGTAAAGGCGTCGGCCGTCTCATTTTCCGTGACATCGATGGTAACGGTGTGGTTGATGACAACGACCGCTGTATCATCGGCGACCCGAATCCCGATTTCGCCATGGGCTTGAACCTCGATCTGAACTATAAGAACTTCACGCTTTCTGCATTCTTCAGCGGTGAGTTCGGTTTCGACATCTATAACACTACCCGCCGACAGTTAGAGTTCATGCACTACGGAGGAGGATCCTCAACGAACCATGGTGTAGGCATTCTTGATGCATGGAGTCCTACGAACACAGGTGGAACCATCCCCGCGCTGACAATGGTTGATAACAACAACGAAACCCGCATGTCAAACTACTTTGTGGAGGATGGCTCTTATCTGAAACTGAAATATCTGAAACTTGCTTATCAACTGCCAACAAACATTGCAAACAAGATCTTTGCCTCTAATATCAGCATCTTCGGACAGGTAGAGAACATTTTTACCATTACCGACTACAAAGGCCTCGATCCTGAAGTCATCCTTGGCGGCTATGGTGCACGTATCGACAGCGGACTTTATCCGCGTGCCCGCACCTTCACACTGGGCCTGAATGTGACTTTCTAATTGAACATTGAATATTGAAAAAAGAAAATTATGAATACCAAGATAAATAAAATCATCTGCGCAATCTGCGTAATCTGCGGTTTCATGTCCTGCTCTGACCAGTTGGAGCTGGCCCCGCAGGGAGAGTTCACAGCCGAGCAGCTTACCGACGAGAGCATAGAGGGCCTGATGTCTTCTGCCTATCAGGGCCTTGAGGCACACTTCTTCGATGACAACAATGCCGCTTTCGCCGGTCCTATCACCAACTGGGTGTTCGATGTACGCTCTGACGACGCCTACAAGGGCGGCGAGGGTGTGTCGATGGAGGGTAACATCCACCAGCTGGAGATTCAGAATATCACCAGCGACAATGCCACCTGCCACAACAAGTGGGAGAACAACTACCTGGGCATCGCCCGTGTGCACAAGGCCATGCAGGCCATCAACGACGCCGGAAACGTCAACGGCAAAGAGTCGCTGCTGGGCGAACTGAAGACCCTTCGTGCCTGGTACTACTTCGACCTGAATCGTATATTCAAGAGCATTCCTTATTTCACAGAGGTTGACGACCCGAAGACCGTTCCCAACGGCAACCTGAGCCGCGACGAGATCTACGACCGTATCAAGGCCGATCTCGAGGAGGCCTACAACGCCATGCCCGAGAATCAGGACCAGCCCGGCCGCTTCACCAAGTATGTGGCTGCAGCCCTGTTGACCAAGGTGAATGCCCAGACAAGCACATGGAGCGAGGTTGAGAAGTGGGCCGACATTGTCATCAACAGCGGTAAGTACCAGCTCTACGACAATTTTGCCGACATGTCGAAGCTGGCCTTCAACAATAAGAAGGAGAGCATCATGGCCGTGCAGTTCAGTACCGCCAACGACAATATCCACATCAACTTCTGCAACCTGCTGAACACAACCCGCTCGGAGGGTAACGTCTTCGGTTCGGGCGATGACTTCTTCCTGGGCTCGCAGAACCTGGTGAATGCCTTCCGCACCGACGCCAACGGACTGCCTTATCTCGACGGCACCTTTAACAATGTGCGTGTCACCAGCAACTACGCCGGTAGTGTGGACCCGCGCCTCGACCTGACCGTCGGCCGCATCGGTCTGCCCTTCCGTGGTCACACCTATACGCAGGGATGGTGCCGCGACTATAACACCTATGGTGAGTATTCCGGCAAGAAAGGACTCATCGACCCCTCCAGCCCCGACATGGTGCAGGGCTTCCCCTGGGGTGCCAGTGGCCTGAACTTCATCCTCATCCGCTATGCCGACATCCTGCTGCTGAAGGCTGAGGCTCTCGTAGAGACCGCCTCCGGCTCGAATGCCGCTACTGATGACAAGCTCGTGAAGGCCCGCGAGATTGTGAACCAGATACGCCAGAAGGCTGCCCGCAGCATCGACGGCAACTACACTCCCGTCGACCTCGACCCGTTCACTGCTGAATACCACGTGGGACTCTATCCCACCGACTACGACGGCAACCTGACCTGGACCCGCGAGCGCGCCCGTATGGCCGTTCGCATGGAGCGCCGTCTTGAGCTTGCCATGGAGGGCCAGCGCTGGTTCGACCTTGTGCGCTGGGGTACCGCCGTGCAGACCATCAATAAGTACATGCAGGAGGAATCCACCCTGCGTCCCTACTATGCCGGCGCCAGCCTGACCGAGGACGAGATCTACCTGCCTATCCCCATCTCGCAGATTGAGAACTCTAACGGACTGTACAAACAGTAACTATCGACCATCAACGTGAAACAATAAACACACTATATCATTATGAAAAAGATTATGCGAAATACCGCCAATAGAATAACGTTTATTGGTTATTGTTTATTGGTTATCGTCATGTCTGCCTGCAGCGACATCGATATTCCAGGCTCTGCCTCTGATGCGAAGGGTACTGTCAGCGGACTCAGCTACGATAATCCGCAGGGCACCCGCCAACTCACTCTCTCTTGGACTCTCCCCGCAGGAGAAGTTACCGGCATACAGATCATCAAGGACGACGCCGACATCATCGAGCTCGAGGGTCCGCAGACCAGCTACTTCATCAAGAAGGCTCCGACGAACGTCGACGTGTCGTATACCGTCAAGGCCCGTTTTGCTGACGGAACAGTGTCGAAGGGACAGACCGTGCGCCTCTACATTGCCTACGAGGCACAGAAGGGCGGCTCGAAATTAGCTATGCTCCTCCCCAACGACTATGCCACAGGCTCTGCCGACGAGAGTGCCGCCGCCGACTGGTTCAAGCGCACCTATGTGGATGCAGGCAAGGGCGTGATTCTCACTCCCGCCACCATCGACGACCTCGACATCGAGAGTCAGTCGGCCTGCTGGGTGATGTGCGACCGCATCGGTATTGGCAAAGGCTGGGACAAACTGCCCGGAGGCATTGCCACCACGGCAACCATCGAGGCGCTGAAAGCATTTACTGCCGACGGCGGTAACCTGCTGCTCACTAACCACGCTACACAGCTCACTGTCGCCCTGGGACGTATTGCCGAGGCTTATGCTCCTGGAATCTTCGGTGACGGCGAGGGCGGCCAGAACAACGACATCTGGGGTGTACATCCCATCATCGGTAATGTGGAGGGACAGATTTACGACCACAGCCACCACGACATCTATCAGGGTATGATCTACGAGCCCGGGCTCTATGCAGGCATCTACTGCTTCGAGGGTGCCGGTGTGAAGGGCGACCACAACTGCATGTGGGACCTCAACGCCTACGGTTTGGCTCCCAGCCCCAATGTGGTGAAGACATGGGAGGAGACTACCAACTCTACCGTCCTCGGTACGTGGAACCACGTCGTTGACTACTGCTGCGCTGGTATTGTCGACTTCGACCCGACCACGACCTTTGCCGGCCGCATCCTCGCCGTCGGACTTGCCGCCTACGAGTGGAATCTGGGCGTCGCCAACGAGAAACAAGACCAGCTGGAGAAGTTCACCGCCAACTGTCTGAAGTATGTGGGTACACCCGCTGAGCAGAAGGTAGCCATGCTGGTTCCCGACGACTACACCACTTCTGCCGACGAGGCCGATGCCGTGGCATGGTTCAAGCGTACCTATGTGGATGCCGGCAAGGGCGTGCTCTTCACTCCCTCAACCATCGACGACCTCGACATCGAGCAGAACCCCATGTGCTGGGTAATGTGCGACCGCATCGGTGTAGGCCGCGGCTGGGACAAGCTGCCCGGCGGTCTTGCCAGCACGGCAACCATCGAGGCGCTGAAAGCCTTTACTGCCGACGGTGGTAACCTGCTGCTCACCAACCACGCTACACAGCTCACCGTCGCCCTGGGACGTATTGCCGAGGCTTATGCTCCTGGCATCTTCGGTGACGGCGAGGGCGGACAGAACAACGACGTCTGGGGCGTGCATCCTATCATCGGTAATGTGGAGGGACAGATCTACGACCACAGTCACCACGACATCTACTGGGGCATGACCTACGAGTCCGGACTCTATGCAGGCATCTATTGCTTCGAGGGTGCCGGTGTGAAGGGCGACCACAACTGCATGTGGGACCTTAACGCCTACGGTTTGGCTCCCAGCCCCAATGTGGTGAAGACATGGGAGGAGACCACCAATTCGACCGTCCTCGGTACGTGGAACCACGTTGTCGACTACTGCTGTGCAGGAATTGTCGACTTCGACCCGACCACGACCTTTGCCGGCCGCATCCTCGCCGTCGGACTTGCCGCCTACGAGTGGAATCTGGGCGTCGCCAACGAGAAACAGGATCAGCTGGAGCGCTTTACCGCCAACTGCATCAACTATCTTAAATAACAGACACGTTTTAGTTATTTCTAAACCATAGTGGGTAACTGCCTGTCATATTTGTTTTGGCAGGCAGTTCTTTCTTTATACAAATGTTTCATTGAACGATATTTTGCATCCTTTGCAACAAATGTTATATTCCGAAAATAGGAAAAGGAGTAATTTTGCAACCAGATTATTACTAAAATAAACAAATATGTTGATGAAAAAATTGTTTCTTACCATTACGGGATTGTTGTTCGTAGCATTGGCTATGACAGCCCAGAACAAGGCAGGCCTGCTGATTGGTTACGGCACCACGGGCGATATAGAGTCTGTAAGTGAGAAAAACGCCGCAGCATGGTTCCAGCAGACCTATGCCGACGGACTGATATTTACGCCATCGACGATTAGCACGCTGAGTGCTGCCGACGTGAAGGTGCTCTGGGTGATGGTCGACCGCGTAGGTATCGAGCGGGGATGGCAGAACCTGCCCGCCGCTTTCTCAGGCACAGAGACCATCAAAGCGCTGAAGGCTTTTGTCGAGGCTGGTGGCAATCTGCTGCTTACAAACCACGCCACCCAGCTGACGGTGCCCGTGGGCCGTATTGCCGAGGCGTATGCTCCTGGCCTCTGGGGAAATGGCCCCGGCGGCAACAATCCTGATGTGTGGGGCTCTCAGCCTATCATCGGCAATGCCGACGAACATATTTACGACCACTCGCAGCATGCCATCTATCAGGGTATGAACTTCGTGTCCGGACTCTACGAGCGCAGCATCTATCCGTTCATCGGAAGTGGTGTGAAGCTCGACCATAACTGCATGTGGGACCTTAACGCCTACGGTCTGGCTCCCAACCCCAATGTGGTGAAGACATGGGAGGAGACTACCAACTCAACCGTCCTCGGCACGTGGAACCACGTCGTCGACTATTGCTGTGCAGGTATCGTCGACTTTGAGCCCACCACCACCATTCAGGGCCGCATCCTGGCTGTCGGACTGGCAGCCTACGACTGGGGCATGGGCAGCAGCAATACCTATCTAGACCAGCTGGAGAAGTTCACAGCCAACTGTCTGGCTTACTTAGGCTACGAGGCAGGCAGTGGCGGTGGAGGCGGTGGTAGCGGCGACTACGCAGCCCGTTTCGACATGTCGCTCAGCGGTGGCAAGGTGAAGGAAGAGGTTTCCGGTTCTGCGTTCAATGTGGTTTCACAGCTGCCGGCAACTGCCATCTCCGGACTTGACGGCGAGGCCCTGCGCTTCGACGGCTACTCCAACTATGTGAAGGCTAGCCTGCCCGCAGGACTCAATACGGAAACATTGACCATGAGCGTCACATTAGCAGCTGAGACTTATCCCATGATGCAAGTCGATGCCGCCGAGGACACCCCAACCTATGCCACCATTTGTGGCAATCTGGACGAGGCCGCCAAGAAAGGCTTTGCCCTGCTGTTGTCGTCACAAGGCGACTTGCGCCTGAAAGTGGCAGTTAACTATAGCGGTGGGTACATTGTATCCATCGATGGCAGCAAAAAACTGCCCCGCGGTCAGTGGAACCGCATCGACATGGTGTTCGACAAGGGCTCCAACAAGTGCGAGCTCTTCCTCAACGGCGAGAGCATCGCCTCCAAGGGCGTCAACAGGTGCGACCTGCTCGCCGACGGCGGTGACTTCTACATCGGCAAGGACGCCACGGAGAAGAAGTCGGGTCCGTTCCTGCTCAACACCTTCTGTGGTGCCATCGACGACATTGCCATCAGCAACATAGCCGCTGCTCCGGCAGCCTACACTCCGCAGGTTGCAGACTTCAACTATCCTGCCGAGCGTTATGCCGGCAATCTCTGGCGCCCGCAGTTCCACGCCATGCCTTCTGGCAGCTGGACCAACGAGAGCCACGGACTCACCTATAGCGGCGGACGCTGGCACGTGTTCTTCCAGAAGAATGCCAACGGTCCCTATATGTCGCGCCTGCACTGGGGACACATCTCCAGCGAGAATCTCTACGAGTGGACCGAGGAGCCCATCGCCATCTATCCGGGAGAGTCGTTCGACATCAAGGGTTGTTGGAGCGGATGCGTCTACGAGGATGGCAGCAACCACACCATTTTATATACTGCCGTAGACAATGGCAAGGCACGCATCGCCCAGGCTAAGTCTGCCGACAACGCTTTGGTGGGCTGGGACGGCAAGAAGGTCGTCATCGACGGAACGCCCTCAGGCTTTGCAGATTTCCGCGACCCCTACTATTTCGAGGCCAACGGCAACAAATACATCATCGTGGGCACCGCCAAGAACAATATCGGCTGCTGCACGCTACACAAGCTGAACGGCTCGACGTGGAGCAACGACGGAACCATCTTCTTCCAGGGCACGTCGCAGTCGCAGCACGGCACCTTCTGGGAGATGCCCAATGTGACGCCTATGGGCAACGGCAAGTGGCTCTTCACCTGCACCCCACTGGGAACCTCCGCAGGTGTGCGCACCCTCGCTTGGGTAGGCACCATCGGCACCGACGGCAAGTTTGTGCCCGACGGTGGCATTGCCGACATGCAGTTCCTCGAGATGAACGGCATCAGCCGCGATGGCTACGGACTACTCTCACCCTCCATCTATCCTTCTGGCGACAAGACCCTGCTCCTGGGCATCGTGCCCGACAAGCTGGCCGATACGGAGAACTACAAGATGGGATGGGCCCACAACTTCTCCCTGCCCCGCGAGATCAGCGTGGCTTCCGACGGCTCGCTCGTACAGAAGCCCTATAGTGGTCTGACAGGTTTGCGCACCTCTACCACCGTGACCATCGACCAGACGCTCTCAGGCGTCCAGTCGCTCTCACCCGTCAGTGGCAGGCAGATAGAACTGTTGGGCGAGTTCACCGTGGGCAGCGGCGCATGCGGCTTCCACTTCCTGAAGAAGGGCGACAAGCAGGCAACGCTCAGCTACGACCCTTCGACAAGCTTGCTCTCCCTCGATTACTCTACGCTCGCCCGCGTCTCCAACGACAACGGTTCGTGGTCGGCCAAGCTGCCTAAGAAAGTCAATGCCGGAGAGACGCTGAAGCTCGACGTCTTCTTCGATGGTTCCATTGCCGACATCTTCGTGAACGACACGTGGGCGTTCTCCGTCCGCATCTTCCCCACCGACGCCGATGCCGTAGAGGCAGAAGTATTCTCCGAGTCGTCAGCTGCCGTCAAGGTGAGTGCCTGGACGCTCGATGCCCAGGACGGTCAGGGGACAGGCATTGGCAACGCTCCGCTGCTCAACAGCGAGACCATCAGGAACAACAAAGTCTACGATCTGCAGGGCCGTCGTCTGAACGGTGTGCCCCAGGCAGGCCTCTATATCATGAACGGGAAAAAGTATGTTTGTCGCTGATACCCTTATTGTCGTAGGCCTCGCCACCGTATCGTTGGGCACCATCCAGGAGTCCGACGGTGTCAGGGAACAACGGTTCTTGCTGCGCAATGACGGCCAGGAGGCGGTAGCACTCATGCAGGGCTACACCTCCTGCGGCTGTACCACCATCCACTTCGACAAGGCGCGTAAGCTCATGCCCGGCGACACGGCGAGTGTAACGTTGCGCTTCAATCCACGCGGCAAGGGCGGTGAGTTCGAGGAGACGGGAACGATAGAGTATAGTAGCGAGCAGTTGCGGGCGGCTACCAAACGGCCGAAGCGTGTGAGCCTCTCGCTGACAGGCAACTGCATCACTAGCGAGGAGACACTGATGCGACAGTTCCCCATTCGTGTCGACGACCGTCTGCGGCTCTCCACCGACCGTTTCGACCTAGGTCGCATGCGCGTCGGACAGACCAAGGATCGCACCGTTGTCATCCTGCACACCCAGGAAGCCAATCGCAAAGAGATGCTTACCCTCCGATTCACGGCCGAAGGTGATAAACGTGGCCTGCAGCACATTCCCTATCCACTCATCGTTCGCGATGGAGCAGCGAAGAAAGAGATCATCATCATGTTAGATGTGTTTATCAATTAGTAGAAAGGTATTATTTTTTTCAATTAGAAGATTGTATTTCAGATGATCCGCCCAATCATTATTATAATGTTAGGGCGGATTTTTCATTCTTTATTTGGACATAACAATAAATTTTCCTATCTTTGCCCGCATGCAGACAAGATGTTTTTTTCTGACAGACCTGTTGCTCTGTGTCATCCTGCTGACAGGATGTACCGGCACAGGGCAGGAATACCACATCGGTGTGTCGCAATGCGGGGCAGGACGATGGCGGGAGAAGGTGAACAGTGAGATGCTGGCTGCCCAGCATCTGTATGAGCAGCATGCTAAGGTCAGCATCGCATGTGCCAATGACAATACCGAGCGGCAAATACAACAGATAGATTCTCTAGTCAACAGTGGTATTGACCTTTTGGTAGTGGCTCCCAATGAGTCGGCTCCCATCGCAGAGGCTATTGCAAGGGTGAGGAAGAAGGGTGTTCCCGTCGTTTATTTTGACCGTAAGGCTACGAACGACCAATATACGGCCTTCATTGGTGGAAGTAATGTGGAGGCGGGAAAAACGGTGGCCAACTATGTTGTGGATCTCGGTGGCCGCTTGGTGATGGAGATAACCGGCAGCATGAGTACTTCGCCAGCACAAGAACGCCATGAGGGATTTGCAAAGGTAATGGCTGAAAATCCCCATTTGACTTATGTTTGCAGGGAAGCCGACTGGTCATCTGACAAGGCTTGCAGCATTATAGAGGAGCAGGTAAAAACGGGCAGCATTCCTGATTTCGTATTCTGTCATAACGATGGAATGGCAACAGGAGTCTATAAGGCGGTTGTGGAACTTGGTCTTGAAGGCAAAGTCAAGATCATAGGTATCGACGGACTACCGGGTGAGGGTATTGAGTACGTGCAGTTCGGTCATCAGGAAGGCTCCTATATCTATCCCACACATGGTGAGAAGATTGTGAAGTTGGCTCTCGATATTCTGACAGGGCATCCCTATGAGCGGGAAAATGTGCTGCAAGGCATGATGGTGACGCCAGACAATGTCAATCTGGTTGACCTGAACAGTCGTGAACTGATGGAGCAGAACGAACACATGATTACCATCAACAACAAGCTGGAGGAGTATTTTGGTATGTACAACATTCAGCGCAAACTGCTGACGGGTAGCCTGGTAACCATTCTATTGCTGATAGTGGCGGTGGTGATTGCATGGAGAGCTTATATTCAGATGTTGAAGAATACCCGTCAGCGTCAGTCAATGAATGAAGAGCAGACCCTGTTCTATACAGACCCGGCCAGACGTAAAATCCAACAGTTGTTGGATACCCCAGAGGAGAATCTGCCTGCCCCCCGCAATCAGGACACCCTGTTTGCGGAACGTCTTAATGAGGCTATTCGCAAACATATGTCGAATCCAAACATAAAAATGGAGGATTTAGGCGAAGAGATGGGGTTGGGACGTGTGCAACTCTATAGAAAGGTGAAAGCCATTACGGGGCTGACACCAGTTGAGCTGTTGCGTAAAATGCGTTTGCAGCAGGCCTATGTACTGTTGGGAAATACTACTAAAACAGTGGCAGAGATAGCTTATGAGGTAGGCTTTAATACTCCTGGTTATTTCTCTAAGTGTTTTAAGGAACAATATGGTAAATTACCAATGGATCTTCGGAGCGAAGAGTGAAAAAGCGGATTCAACGAAAAATACTATTTAATAAAAAATTGTTTCATGTATCATTTTTAATATAGTCAGAACGAAAAGTGATAAGGCTTTGTGGGCGCGGTTGGTATCTTTGCAGCAGATATTTAATAGAGTACTAACCAAACAAACAAGCAAATGGAACAAAAGAGATTTTTACTCAGTTTCCTTACCCTGCTGCTCAGTACTATAATGTACGCGCAACAGGAGAT
>ODAI013651026.1_pt1 | contig 12712 bp, 10 predicted proteins | sample 1539321 | NCBI WGS metagenome assembly ODAI01 (sample SAMN02144231, study PRJEB22623) | gut metagenome | biome: sheep rumen | host: Ovis aries | place: New Zealand | reverse complement strand
TTGGCTCATGCTTTTCTGACAGTGCTGAGAGAACAGTTTCAGGAAATTCCGGATATGACAGCTGAATCGGAAACTAATATGGATGCATTTAAAAAAAGAAAAAAATCAGAATCGCTTTACAACTGTAATACTAAGTTTTTTTTAGATTTTGCCACCTCATAAGAAATTGAAGCACACTGTTATTAAAATATCAATCTTTATGATTCTAAAATAAAAAAGGCTTTTCCCGTATCGGAAAAGCCTTTTGATATATGCCAATTACTGTCCTTCGTGAAAGAAACTCGGAAGTGCATCATATATGTAATTCCTTACAGCACCCCACCAGTGAGTTCTTCCCTCGGCAACCATGAAATAGAAATTACCCTTTGAGAAATCAGATGTGTATGTAAAATATTTTGTTCTTGATTTAAGGTCCTCCATTTCAGGTTTCATATTTGAATATGCAACATCACCGTCACCTGTTGCGGCAAAGATGAAATAATCCCTCTGAGTATATCCGAGACTGTCGATTTCCTTTGTGAGACTGTTCATACCCTCCCAGTTGTTGCCCGAAAGCGGCATGAAGTATCCTACCATATCCATATCATGGTCAGCCACACACCATACAGACAGTGCACCCATCGAGAAACCGCCGTATGCACGGTGCATTCTTGATGCTTTTATGTCATCAGCGGAGGTTGAAGCCGCATATGTTGAATACTTGCCCTCGACGAAAGGCACAACGTTCTGACGGAACTCGTCCCAGAAATTGCCTGCTTCACTGCCCTGACCGTTGAAAGTGGGAGTTACGACTATAAGCGGTTCAAGTTCGCCGTTCATAATCATATGGTCGAGTATATGGCGGAGTTTTACGTCATCGCTGAAAACAGTATTTTCGTTTTCTCCGCCTCCGTGCATGAGATAGAATATATTATATTTTTTGGAGGGGTCATAGCCGTAAGGGGTATAGACATTAAGGCTTTTAGTCCCTCTTATGCCGTTATAGGTTTCCTTTGTGACAGTACCCGCCTGAGAACAGGGTTTGAGGTATTCAGCAGGAGCGTCCACAGCCTGCATATTTTCCTGATAGTTGAACTTTGGTTTTTCGGGTTCGGGAGGGGTATTGTCGGGGAAAGCGATTATTTTTCCGAGTACGAAATCCTGAACGAGTTCAGCATCACTGAGTTCAAATTTTCCGCTGTTATCGACATCTGCGGCATTCTGAGCCATAGAATCCTCAAAGCCGTCCTGTAAACCCTGACGGGCTTCAATGAGGTCAAAAACGTCTATACAGCCGTCAAAGTTTATATCACCCTTTGCAAGTTCGCAAGCTTTCGGGGCAGCATCAATTTTCGTACCAGCCTCTGCGCCGACAGCATCATCAATATAGAAACTTGTCTTTGAGTTATCTGTTTCGACATAGAAATGATAATCCGAAGAATTTTCGGGGAGTTTGTAATTTGTATTTGAAAGGCTGAACCATTCGCCTTTTTTAGCTGTACCCTTTGCGATTTTGTCATAGTGAACAACATCATCATCGCCCTTATACTGGAGAGTGAGATAGAAAAGTTCATAATCGGAACTGCCTTCATTGTACATGGCATTCACGCTGAAACTGTATTCCTGTCCTGCTTTGAAAGCAGAACCGAGGGAGCGTGTTGCGCCGTTCCATGCGGCTTCTCTGCCTGAACAGTAAAGCGAATTATTGCCGTTGAATTTTTCCTTTGAAGATTTTTCGATTTTAGCCAAGCCTCTGCCCTCCCATTTTTCGGTACTGTTTTCAAAAGTGTTATAGAAATAACAGCCGTTTTCATCTGGGAGAGAAACGGAAGAACTGCCGAGTTTTTTACTGCCGTCCGCACCGTTCCATGACTGGCGGTCATATTCAAAGAAATCAATATCGGCATAACCGCCCTTGTTTTTGGTGGGATAGCTGAAAATTGCGCTCCTGTAACCCGTAAAGAGTTTGAGGTCATAAGTCATGCTGAGTTCTTCACCTAGTTTATTCCATTCACTGCCGTCATATGAGTAATAGAAATTTGCTTTGTCGATATTGTTTGAGGAACTGCCATCAGATTTTACTTCTGCGAATTTGAAATCAATTTTGAGGTAAACTTCATCGCCCTGTAAATTCTGCTGAGCGATAATCTTATCGGAAGTATTGTCGATACTGTTTCCGTTGTTTTTTGACATATAGATTTTCTTTGAGCCGTCATCGGCAGCGTAAACGCCTATATTTCCGTAATTGAGCTGGAAAGCGGAAAGACCTGCATAGTCGCCTGCCTTCATGCCTTTTGTATCGAGTTTTATATAACTGCTGCACGCAGGACCTTCTGTACGCATTGTGAGGGTATTTCTTGCATTGAGTATATGGGAAGCGATATTGTTGTTATGGAGTCTGAGCCAGCCTTCACGTTCTGTTACAGACCATGAATTATTATCGGGGTTATGATTCCACTGCCATTCGGGGGCGAGTTTATTTTCGGAATAGTCGAAACTGTCATCACCTGCGAGGTCAGTACCGTTACTGCTTATATTGAGAGTGAGGGGAGCTTTTCCGTTCACGCCCATTACAGGCCAGTTATCCTGCCAAGTTACGGGGACAAGTACGGGAATACGACCAACTGCGCCGTGGTCCTGAAAGAGCATAGCGTACCAATTGCCGTCAGGGGTATCGACAATACCGCCCTGAGCGACACCGCTTCCATAAGAGCCTAAACCTGAATCGAGGACGGTTTTGCTTTCATAATTTCCGAGCAGTTCCTTACTTCTGTAACATATTTCGACACGTCCCGTACCGCTTGGCCATGCGATAATGAATATATAGTAATAGTCGCCTATTTTCTGGATATGAGAGCCTTCGCCTGCAACATAGCCTGTGATATTGGTTTTAAAGAGAGTTTTATCTGCACCGCCTTGTTTAAAGCCTGTCATATCGGAATTGAGTTCTTTTATTTTTATTTCTCCGCCTCCGTATACGAGATAATTTCTGCCGTCATCATCAAAAAGCAGAGAGGCATCATGATACATACCGTTGAGTTCGACTTTTGACCATTCACCATTTTCAATATCATCAGTTGAGTAGATATATGACTTGTTAGTGCCGTAACTGCCGAAAAAAACGTAGAATCTGCCGTTTTTCTCATTATAGCGCAGGCTTGCAGCCCATTGACCGTGAGCGTAATCATGTTTGCCGTTGGTGAGGTTCTGAACATCTCCGTCAGCAAGTCTGTCATAGACATATCCGCATATTTCCCATGAAACGAGGTCTTTTGACTTCATAACAGGCGCACCGGGGCTGAAAAACATAGTTGTACTTACCATATAATAGGTGTCGCCCACACGGATAACGTCATCATCAGGGACATCAGACCATATGACAGGGTTGTTTGTTTGTGATACGGCGGAAGTATTCATGACAGGGAAACCGCCTTTTTTATTCGGGACAGCGGAAAAAGCCGTCATAGCTGTTACTGCTGAAAGCACCGCACATGAAAAAAATCTTCCAAACAGATTCATAATAAAACCACCTTTCAAATGTTAAAATTCTGTTAATATAATTTTAACATTTTTTTATAAGCATTTCAACCTAAAAAATGCAGAAAAGGTGTACATTTTGAAAATAAGTATATGTAGCGGAATCAATAGGCAATCCGTCTTTTGTCAAAGTTGCTATAATGAATTTATCACCAATATCAGTAATTCCTGATATGAATGGAGTATCTGTTCCTTTTGTAACCAATTCGCAGGCTTCTAAAACATCAATCATAAAAACACCTCGTTACCCGTTATTTTTGCGGTATTGCAGGGCAGTCATGCCGTTTTTCTCCTTGAACTGCCGCATAAAGTGGTTTTCATTATTGTAGCCGCACTGCTCGGCAATCTCCTGCACACGCAAATCAGTACGGGCAAGAAGCTGCATTGCACGGTTCATGCGTGAGAGAATTATATCGTCCTTTATGCTGGTTGAGAACAGTTCTTTATAAAGCCTTTGCAGATGAGTTTTGCTTATGCCCAAATCTTTTGAAATATCGGGAATATTCCAGTCAAGCTGCGGCTGCGTCATTATCTCACGGCGCAGGGAATATATCTGTTTGCGATATGTATAGTTCTTACTCAGTTCAATACTGCGAATTTCAAAAAATCTGCTGCAATCATCATCAACAGACCGTTCTATTTCTGACGGAAGCCTGCCTGATATTTCATATTCCCCTGTAAATAATTCGGGTATCAGTGCAGAATTTCCAAGTAAAGCAGACAGTTCATTTTTCAGCTCGGTTATGAATTGCTCTGTATTGTTTTCAAATCTCATCAGCACGGAAAAAATATTGTCACCAAGCCGTCCGCAAAGTTTATTTGCTGCCGTTTTTTTCAGCGCATTTGAAATAATAACAGCATTATCATAAGCGGAAGTATCGTCAAGCCATGAAATGAGCAGAAGGTGAGGCTTCGTGTTATTTTTTCGCAGTTCATTGAGAGTATCGAACAAAATCTCTGTAAATCCTCTTTTATTGAGCATTCCTGTCACTGCATCTTTAGTGGAAAAAGATTCCATTTGCTGATGAATGTAGTTTATGTAAAGGCGTTTCCGAAGTGAGTGCAGACCGCTTGACACAGCATCCGTCCAGTTGACAAAATAATCGTCAAGTTCAATATCATCATGAGAATCAAATGCCATTGCAATATAGCCAAATATCTGTCCCTTGCAATGGAGCGATGTAAGAACTGTTATCATCGGCTCATGGGGCTTGCCAAATGCAGGGAGAATTTCGGAAGTGGGATAGTAATATCCGCTTTTATCATTTTCACCGTAACGTTTTGAAAGCGCAAGATACATTTTTTCAGAAAAGCTGTGCTGCCTGAAATTGCAGGGATTGTCGAGATTGGACTGCCAGTCCTCACATAATGCTATATCAATCCATTTCCAGCCATTAAGTATATGACCTGCATTATCTACCGTATCCATTAAAGTTTCAATGTCCTCAGCATCAGACATTTTACTGATGAAGTCCACTCCGAGGAAACTTTTTTTCTCAAATCTGCGAAAAAGCAGTTTTGAAACTTTTTTATGCAGTGAGTCAAGAAAACCTGACTGAGCTGCTGCTGTTTCATAGCTGCAACCGCAGCTTGTTCCGTATCTGATAGTCTGTAAATTTCCAAGAGATTCACACTTTTTGCCTGTCATTATCTCATACAGCCGACAGACTGCCGTTTCGCCAAACTGTCTGTCTCTGCCGCATACAGTTGTAGTCATGGGAGTGTGCATGGCGGAGTACCACATACCGTCATAGCCTGTTATTTTAACCTTATCGGGGACTGCAATACCATTTTTGTTCAGTTCGTTTCCGAAATATATTGCCATTGAATCGCTGAGACAAACAACTCCGTCGGGACAGGCAATTTTCCCGCTGGCAATATCCCTTGCTATCTGTTCAGGAATATCACGCCAGTAATATCCGTAGAAAATATTGTTATCGCCTATATCAAGCCCAAAATCGTTCATAGCATCAATGAAACCTTGTAAACGCTCCTTTGACGGCTCATGGTCGGGAAATCCTGCAATACAGTAAAGTTTACGGCAGCCGTGTGCTTCAATCAGGTGTTTTGTCATAGCGTATGCACCATTATGCTGTTCAGCATTTATGTAAGGAATCGTGTCGTGTTTGTATTCAAGGGCAAGAACAGGTATATCTGTCTGAGCTATGTAGTCAAATATCCGATGAATAAGCCCTTCATTTCTGAAACGGTCAGCGGCAAAAATAAGACCGTCCAGACTGCTCTTGCAGATAAGAGAATAAATATTTTCAAAACCCTCGGTGTAATAGTCACGTTTTTCATCTGACATGGAGTTGAGAACGCCTGTGAAAACTATTACATCATAGCCGAGTTTTTCAGCCTGACCGTATATGCCGTCAAGCAGTTCATAATCCAGAGGGTCTGTTATCTCAGGCATGATAATACCAATCTTTCCTATGCTGTCCATTATCTCACTCCTCTCCATTTCAATATAGCATAAAAGCGTGAATTTGTCAAGTGGTGTAAAATGTGTGCTTTTTTGTGCAAAATATCATTTTATTTTATACAACAGGAAGCCCTGACTGTAATCAAAAAAAGTATTGACAAATCATTTTATTTGTGATATAATGTCCGAGTAGCTTTTATAACACTTGTACAGCCATGCAGATATGAAGGTCATGGGCAATACTACCTATTACGACAGAGAATGTGTTACTTCAATTAAATATTTCCCCGAAGAAGGGACAATCGTAATAAGTGAAAAGGAAATTGGTACCTCTTGAATTGAAACTGAAATGTTAATGTTATTAAAAATCTGATTTCCGCTCTTTTCAAACACAGAATATCTATTGAGCATAGTATTTGAAGCTTTATAACAGGTCTGCTGTTGGAATGTCTACATAAGAAGATGAAAAAGCGACTGCTGTATTGAAAGGATTAAAATATTGAAAAAAGCAATTATAATTAAAATTTCTGCAGTTATTCTGTTCATGCTTTCATTAGTAATTTTATTTTCAGGAGATTATTATGAGAGTGTATATTCTTCATGCAAATCCAATTCTGTAACAATTGCAAAAAATATAAACACTATAATTGCAAACAGTGATGTCTCGGTAACGTCAGAATTAAAAGGTTACATTATTGATGATAAGCTCTGCATTACATCCGTAGACGGCAAAAAATGCAATATTGAATTAACTTCTATGGCTAATTTTTCAGATATAAAATACTGGACAGCAAAATTAGAAGGCAAAAAAGTAACCCGGATTTGGACAGCTGATAAGGATATTCTTAAAGAATCCAAACTGAAAGAATATAAATACGGCGACCAGAAGAATATTTTTACTCTGCTTTCAAAAAATTATATTGGATATTATGATATGAATACTGCTATTTAGAAAAAATTTGGAACTGAATAACCGCAAGCTCTCGGAAACGCTCTGTAAGCGTTTCCGAGAGCTTTTTAATAATTGTGTACTGTCTGCCGTCAGCAAAAAGAGTGTAACCATTTTAAAGCATATAATCAGCCTTCTTAAATAATTTTAACTTTCAGAACTGTTTTGTATTTACTACTTTTTCTGCAAATGCACCTCTTACCAACCTGCAATATGAGGATTCAAAGGAGGGAGCTTATGTATCATTTTATTGAAACACTTCTGTAAGAAGCAAAATTCAGCCATTTTTCGTAAAAACTTCTGTCTTTTCCGCTTTCAGCATATTCATCGAAAAATTTTTCAAGTTCTTCCTGTGAATTTATTTCAAGTCTGAAACCTCTGCCATTGACAACAGGGAATCCGCTGTACATATACTGCCCGAAAGTAGTTATCTGTGTTATAACCCTGTTTCTTATGGAAACGGCTGCACCGTCACGCATTATCAGTATATCATAGCTGTCAGGATAATTGTAACTTCTGCCCTTTATGGGTATGGTATCGCCTATGGAATAGGTACGGCTTACAGACTGATATTTGAATACATTCATGCTCTTAATATCATAAAGAAATTCTTCAAAAATATCTCCTCTTGCGGTTATATTTCCGTTGACAAACGATGCTCTGCCGATTTTGCCTTCATACCTTACAATATCTGTTATAACTCCGCAGGCTGATGTTGCATTTGTTACACGGTCTATAAGAATAAGTTCACCGAGGGTTTTATGATTTCCGAACAGGTCAGCAGCAGTGATATCGCTTAGTATAATCTCACAGCTTGCAATACCGTTTTTTTCTATTGTATCTGCGGTGATATGTTCACCTGTATTTATGTCAATGGCATATTTTATCTCAGTTACAACAGCGGGAAGTAATTTTGTCCCTGTCTTTACAAGATAATCATTTCCTGCTTTCAGTTCAATATCGTTCATCCAGAGTATTGAAGCCGTAAATTGTCTGCATACGGGAATATCTGTATCTTTCTGCAAAACACAGCCCCTCGATACATCAACTTCACGGTCAAGCGAAATCGTTACAGGCTGACCTGCATAAGCAGTATCTGCCTTTTTTCCTGCGATTAATATGCCCTTTACAGATGCATTTTCACCGCTTGGAAGTGCAGTTATTATATCACCGACAGAAATGTTTCCAGATTCAATCTGTCCCTGAAATCCACGGAATGTACTGTCGGGACGGCTTACTCTCTGTACAGGCATATAAAAGCCTTTATTGATATTTTCGGATTTTACATCGACATTTTCAAGGTAACTGAGAAGCGTTTCACCTTTATACCATGAAAGGTTTTCGGAATTTTCGGTTATATTATCTCCTTCGGTTGCTGAAAGAGGTATAATTTTTACATTTTCAAGTTCAAGTTCCGAAATAAGCTCATCAATCTGCGAAACTATCTCATTGAAACGCTCCTTACTGTATCCGACAATATCCATTTTATTTACGGCAAATACAAAATATCTTATTCCCATAAGTTTACATATCCTTGTGTGACGGCGTGTCTGCACAAGAACTCCCTGCGATGCATCTATCAGTATCACGGACAAATCTGCAAATGATGCACCAACTGCCATATTTCTTGTATATTCTTCATGTCCGGGAGTGTCTGCAACTATGAAACTTCGGTTATCCGTTGTGAAATAACGATATGCAACATCTATTGTTATCCCCTGTTCACGTTCCGCCATAAGTCCGTCAAGAAGAAGTGAATAGTCTATTTTTCCGTTTCTGCTGCCAACCTTGCTATCAAGCTGCAAGGACTGTTCCTGATCAGTATAAAGCAGTTTTGCATTATAGAGAATATGTCCTATAAGCGTTGATTTTCCGTCGTCCACACTTCCGCAGGTTATAAATTTAAGCAATCCTTTCATCAGAAATAGCCCTCCCTTTTTCTTCTCTCCATACTTCCTGCCGCTTCATTGTCGATAACTCTGGAAGTGCGTTCGGATTCAACACTGCTGAGTGTTTCGGCTATGATTTCGTCAAGTGTTGATGCAGTTGATTCAATTCCTCCCGTAAGTGGATAACAGCCGAGTGTTCTGAAACGCACTGATTTCATCTGCGGCACTTCTCCGTCATTAAGCGGAAAACGTTCATCATCTACCATAATAAGATTTCCGTCACGCTCGACAACAGGTCTTTCAGCCGCAAAATAAAGCGGTACAATGTCAATATTTTCACGCTTTATATACTGCCATATATCCTTTTCAGTCCAGTTTGAAATCGGAAAAACACGGATACTCTCACCCTTGTTTATTTTTGTGTTGTAGAGTTTCCACATTTCGGGACGCTGATTTTTCGGGTCCCATGCGTGGGCGGAATTTCTGAATGAAAAAATTCTCTCTTTTGCCCTTGATTTTTCTTCGTCACGTCTTCCGCCTCCGAAAGCTGCGGTAAATCCATACTTGTTGAGAGCCTGTTTCAGAGCCTGAGTTTTCATTATATCCGTATAAGCCGAACCGTGTTCAAAGGGGTTTATGCCCTGTTTCACACCGTCCTCATTGATATATTCAAGCATTTCGATACCGAGTTTTTTTGCTGTTGCATCACGAAATTCTATCATTTCCCTGAATTTCCATGTGGTATTCACATGGAGAAACGGAAAGGGCGGTTTTTCAGGATAAAATGCTTTAATCGCAAGATGAAGCATAACTGAACTGTCCTTTCCTATTGAATAGAGCATGACAGGTTTTTCGCACTCTGCTGCCACTTCCCTTATTATGTATATCGCTTCGGCTTCAAGTTCATCAAGATGAGATAAATTTGCCATTGGATAACCTCCTCGTCAGTATTTATTTGATTCACGGCGGTCAATATCAACTGTAACCGTCCTGCCGTCAGGACAGTCTATAATCCAGCGCAGAATATTGCTGTAATTTTCCGTATGCACAAGACTTCCGCCGCCGCCTATGTCTGCACCTATATAAAATCTTATTGCATAAACAGGACATTCTTTAAGGCATGATGTACAGCCCCAGCATTTTTCAGGATATTTTATATATGCCTTTCCGTTGTCATCGGATTTTATAAGCGTACCGGGACATACATCACGGCATTTTCCACAGCCGATACATTTATCTTTGTATATCAGTATGCTCATAATTTTCCCCTTTCACAATATCACGGTAAATTATTTTAACTTTACCGTTTTCAAGGCGTGAATTTACATATCTGTACCATTTTTTATCATCACGCTGCGGATAATCAAGATTTTCAGCAAAGCTGTGCCAGCGTGTTTCTTTTCTCGCCCTCAGATGTGCAATAAGACTTTTGCAGACTTCAAGCCTTTCACGCAGTTCATAAATATACATAAGTTCCTGCCAGTCATCAGCATGGAGACTTTCTGAAAGCCTGTAAATCTTATCCGTCCTGCATTCAGCTATTTCAAGCTGTTTTTCATTGAAACGGTAATTTGTCTTTATACCGCCTGCATATGAATCCATTACTGTCTGCATGGCTTCTTCAAGCTGAACTGCTGTAAATGCTCCCTGAGTCTGTGTAAGAAAACGTTCCGCCTCAGCAATATGTTTATTTACAGAATTTTTTTCTGTGAATATTTCATCTGTATCTCTGATATTTTTAATATATTCCGATATTGATTCGGCAGCTATTTCGCCCTCAGCAAGTGCGCCTGTGACATATTTCTGCGGTGCGCCGCCTGCGGCATCTCCTGCAGCATAAAGCCCTTTTATAGTTGTTGAACGCTTTGTATCAACCCAGAATCCGCTTGCGGTATGACCTCCCACAATATACGGCTCAGTACCCTCTATTTCAACATTCTGTTTTGAAGGCATTTCTCCTTCTATCCACTTTATAGTCTGTGACGGTGACATATTCAGATATGCCTTGATAAGCGATTCTTCTTTTTCATGAGATATACCCTCTGTGCGGAGATAGCATGGTCCTCTGCCTTCAATATTTTCCGTAACAGTACCATGAAGCCTTTCAGATGTCGTAAGACCGTACTTATCTTCATAAACTTCTCCCAGTGAGTTGACCTGTTTTGCACCTGCGCCCTGTGCAAGAGTTCCTGTAGGCGAAATTGTATCTTTACATCGCAGTGCGATAAATCGCATTTCAAAAGTAGTCATTTCAGCACCGTGACGTATACCCATTGCATAGCCTGCTCCCGTGTTGAAAGGCGGATACCACATCTTATGCTGTGAAAATCCTGAATTATTAGGCTTATAAAGCCCTGACGCACCGCCTGTTGCTATGAGAACAGCCTTTGCATCTATAATATAGAAAGTATTATTTTCTATGCCTATTCCGTAAGCACCGACAACTCTGTTGTCTTTCACTTCAATATCCGTTATGTTGACCCTGTTGAGGACTGTCACATCAGATAATTCTCCGACAGCTTTCGCAAGTATAGGCTTGATATTTTCACCGTTTATTTTTATGTTGCGGTTTCCCCGTGCAACATAATTTCCGTTTTCGTCTTTCAGAATCACAAGACCAAGTTTTTCAAGTTCATGTGTCACGGAATTAAGGCGTTCCGACATGGTGAGAAGCAAATCCCTGCGGACAATTCCTGCGGCATCTTTCGTGCAGTAATCAACATAATCCTGCGGAGTATGACCCTCTGTGACATATGCATTGAGAGCATTTACACCTGCCGCAAGACAGCCGCTTCGTTTTATATTTGCCTTTTCACATATGAGAACCTTTCCCGCACCTGATTTTGAAAGTGTAATTGCTGCATAACAGCCTGCCGTACCTCCGCCGATTATCAGCACATCTGTTTTCAATCTTTCTGTTTTCATATATTAACCTGCTTATTCATTATTATAGGCTTTCTGTATTGCCCTGACAAATTTTTCCCTGCCCACACGGTCAATAGTAAATTTAAAGCGTTCACTGCTCAGAGCATTGTCATCAAAAAACTGTATTGCCGCATCGCATATTCTAAGAAGTGAATCATGGTCTGTTATGAACGGTATTACAGGTTCACCCTTTGCAATCTGATTTCCGAAAAGTCCGCCGAAACTCACTATAAAGCCTCTTTCACTGTCCCATGCATCTGTCGGACATGATTTCATACATCTTCCGCAGTAATTGCATTTTCTTTCATCGACAGATATTTTTCCGTCATCTATGGAGACTGCATTACTGCGGCATACCTTTACGCATATGCCACATTTTATACAGTCGCTTTCACGCCATTTTACTTTAAGACCGCCTTTTATGCCGAGGTCATTTTCTTCGGCTTTAAGGCAGTTATTCTGACAGCCTGTTATGCCGAATTTGAATTTATGCGGGAGTTCCCTCGCAAAATATCTCTCATCGAGTTCCTTTGCAAGAGAATATGTATCAATACATCCGCTCGGACATATTTCACTTCCCTGACAGGCTGTTACAGTACGAACTCTCGGTCCGCATACACCAGGTTCAACTCCGCCCTGTGCAAGTGCCGTTTTCACTTCTTCTATCTGTTCAAGCTTTATGAACGGTATTTCCACGCTCTGACGTGAAGTAAAATGCACATGACCATCACCATATTTTTCAGCTACTTCTGCAACCTTTGCAAGCTGTACGGCTGTCATATTTCCGCCCACAACCCTTAATCTGAGCGAAAAATTATTTTTTTGTTTCTGTCTCATGAAACCGCCTTTTTTCAGTGTTGAATAATCTGCTGCCATTTCAATTCCTCCATTTAAAATCGTCAAATTTGCGCCTTTGAGCCTTGCACTTTCGTTCACTTCACTGTGTTTCGTTCACTCTCAGTGCAAGAGCGCAAATTTTCCTCTTATTTAAAATCGTCAAATTTGCGC
>ODAI012478808.1_pt1 | contig 12712 bp, 9 predicted proteins | sample 1539321 | NCBI WGS metagenome assembly ODAI01 (sample SAMN02144231, study PRJEB22623) | gut metagenome | biome: sheep rumen | host: Ovis aries | place: New Zealand | reverse complement strand
TTCGGAAGTCCCGACATCCTGCTGCTCGACGAACCCACCAACCACCTGGATCTGGATGCCATCGCATGGCTGGAGGAATTCCTTATCGGCTTTGAGAACACGGTCATCGTGGTCTCCCACGACCGCTACTTCCTCAACAAGGTCTGCACCTATATCGCGGACATCGACTACGGCAAGATCACTCTGTTCGCCGGAAACTATGATTTCTGGTACGAGTCCTCCCGCCTCCTGATCCGCCAGATGAAGGAAGCCAATAAGAAGAAAGAGGAAAAGATCAAGGAACTGAAGGAATTCATCTCCCGCTTCTCCGCCAACGCCTCCAAGTCCAAGCAGGCTACCAGCAGAAAGCGCGCGCTCGAAAAGATCCAGCTCGAAGAGATCAAGCCCTCCAGCCGCAAATACCCCTACATTGATTTCCGCCCCGACAGAGAGATCGGCAACGAAGTGCTCACGGTCAGCGGGATCAGTAAGACCATCAACGGCGTCAAGGTCCTCGACAACGTCTCCTTCGTCATGGGACACGACGACAAGATCGCTTTCGTGGGCAGCCAGGAACTGGCCAAGACCACCCTGTTTGAGATCCTCATGGGCAATATGGAACCCGACGAGGGCACCTACAAGTGGGGCGTCACGACCTCCCAGGCCTATTTTGAGAAGGATAACTCCAAAGAGTTCAAGGGCGACCGCACGATCACGGAATGGCTTACCGGCTACTCTCCCATCAAGGACGTGACCTATGTCCGCGGCTTTCTGGGCAGAATGCTCTTTGCGGGAGACGACGGCGTCAAGAAGATCGGCGTTCTCTCCGGAGGCGAGAAGGTCCGCTGCCAGCTCTCCAAGATGATGATCAGCGGCGCCAACTGCCTGATCTTCGACGAGCCCACCAACCATCTGGATATGGAGTCCATCTCCGCTCTCAACGAGGGCATGATCAAATTTCCCGGCGTCGAGCTCATCGCCTGCCGCGACCATCAGGTCGTGCAGACGACCGCCAACAGGATCATCGAGATCCTGCCCGACGGCTCGATCATCGATAAGGTGACCACCTACGACGATTATCTCGAGAACAACGCCGATGCCAGAAAGCGCACCGTCTATGAGGCGGCCCGTGAAGAGGACAGCAACTGATCCTCCCGCACCAGCAGACATAACAGGCAGCCGGCTGTTTCCACACAGCCGGCTGTTTATTTTTCATTAAGGAGCAGAAATGGCCCCTATTGATCTTCACACACACTCCACCAGATCGGACGGCACTTTCACGCCGGCTGAGCTGGTACGATACGCCGCGCAGAAGGGACTCTCCGCCATAGCACTGACCGACCATGACACGGCTGACGGCATCTCCGAGGCGGTCAGCGCTTCCAAAGAGATCGAGGGCGCCCCCGAAGTCATTCCCGGAGTCGAGCTGTCCACGGAATATGAAGGAAAGGATATCCACGTCGTCGGCCTTTTCATAGACTGGCTCAATCCCGCTTTTAACGAAAGACTCCGCGAATTCGCGGACGCGAGGATCTACAGAAACCGCCGGATGTGCGCTCTTTTGACAGAGGGGGGCTATCCGGTGTCCTACGAGGACCTGACAGCCGCATTCCCGGACACGGTCATCACCAGGGCCCACTTCGCGCAGTACCTGACGGGAAAGGGAATGGTCCAGTCGATCGACGAGGCCTTCCGGAGGCTGATCGGCGACGACTGCCCCTTTTTCGTCTCCCGGGAGAAGATCTCGCCCCAGGATGCCGTGCGCTTTCTTCTCTCCTTCGGCGCCGTCCCCGTCCTGGCCCACCCCATGCAGTACAAGATGTCCGACGACCGTCTCAACGAGCTCGCCGCATCCCTGACCCGGCTGGGGCTCTGCGGGATCGAGGTCTATTACTCCTCCCACAAGCCGGCTGACACGGCGTATCTGTCCAGGATCGCAGAGAAGTACGGCCTTCTGCCCAGCGGCGGCAGCGACTTCCACGGGACCCGCAAGAAAAATATCGATCTGGGGACCGGTTACGGACATCTCTACGTGCCGGACAGCATACTTCCGCCTCTCAGGGCGCGGTCGAAAGAGATTGCCAAGGCGGTATTGAACAAAGTAGATGAGGAATAAAAATATGATCCGATATGATTTGAGCAGTTCAGAATACAGCGCGCCGGACTGCGGACCGCAGTGGGTCCTCTGTGAGTCGGCGGCTCCCGGCAGCGGCCGGGAATATCCCGTCTCCGTACCGGGGTCCGTACTCTCCGCCCTCCTTTCGGCCGGTGAGATCGCCGATCCCTACGCCTCGAGAAATGCGTACGGCGTCCTCTCGGTCCTGCAGAAGGACTACCGGATGGAGCGCGCCTTCGAGCTCCCGCAGGACATGCGCGGCGCAGAGCATCTGGACCTGGTCTGCGAGGGCATCGACACGGTCGCGGAGATCTATATAGACCAAAGGCGCATCGCTTCCGTCGACAACATGCACAGGACCTGGCGCTTTGATGTCCGCGGCCTGATCCCCGAGGGGAAAGGCAGGATCCGCGTCGTCTTCCGCTCTCCCATTACAGCCTCGATGGAGGCCGCCGCCTCCGCCTCCCCGGAAAAGAAGCACAACGCCATTACGACCGGCGCCCTTCCCTGCTCCCAGTATCTTAGGAAAGCGCACTGCATGTCCGGCTGGGACTGGGGTCCCGCGCTTCCCGACATGGGGATCTGGCGCCCAATCTATTTTGAGGCCTATCACTGCAGGATCACAGATGTCCGGATCCGTCAGAGGCACACGCAGGGCGCTGACGGCTCCCCTTCTTTAGCGGAAGTCACAGCCTCCTTCCGCACGGAGATCGGCCGGGACCATAAAGACGCTCTCCGCGCGGAGTTTCGTCTCTTTGATCCCGACGGGCGTCTTATGGATCCTGTGAACCTGTCCGAAACAGCCGGCGGACCGCGCCTGATCTCCTCCGAAGTGACGCCGGAAGGCCGCATCCTCGATACGGTCCAGTTTGAAAGCGTTTTCCGCATAGAGGATCCCCGGCTCTGGTGGCCGCAGGGTCTGGGCGGGCAGCCGCTCTACAGGCTGGACCTTCGGCTCCTGTCCGTCAGTTCCGGCGGCGGAGAGACCGGGGAAGAGCGTTCTGTCATAGAGGAAGACGCCGCATCCCGCAGGATCGGCCTGCGCACGCTGACGGTGTCCACCGGCAGGGACCGCTTCGGACAGGAATTCGCCTTTACGGCCAACGGCGTGAAATTTTTCGCCATGGGCGCCGACTACATTCCGGAGGACTGTATTTTGTCCAGGATCACGAGGAAGCAGAGGGAGTTTCTTCTGGACAGCTGCGTGAGGGCTCACTTTAACTGCATTCGGATCTGGGGCGGCGGTCTGTACCCGGACGAAGAGTTTCTGGACATGTGCGACGAGCGCGGCCTGATCGTGTGGCAGGATCTGATGTTCGCCTGCCATATCTACGACGCGCAGGAGCACTTTCTTCAAAATGTCCGCGGGGAGATCCGTGACAATCTCTCCCGCATGCGCCACCACGCCTGCCTGGGACTTATCTGCGGCAACAATGAGCTGGAGGCGGCCTGGCTGGACTGGGACAACTTCCGTGCGCAGTCCCCGTATCTCAAGGCTGATTACACGAAACTGTTCGAGGTTGTGATCCCGGCGGCCGTAAAGGAGTGCGCGCCGGACGTCTTCTTCTGGCCCAGCAGTCCGTCCAGCGGAGGATGCTGGGACGAGCCCTCGTCGGAGGACCGCGGCGACGTGCACTACTGGGATGTGTGGCACGGCCTCAAGCCCTTCACGGACTACAGAAAGTATTACTTCCGCTTCTGCTCGGAGTTCGGCTTCCAGTCCTTCCCCTCTCTCAAAACAGTGCGGACCTTCGCGGAGGAGGAGGACCTCAATATCTTCTCCCCCGTCATGGAGAGCCACCAGAAGAACCCGAGTGCCAACGGCAAGATCATGACATATATGTCCGCGAATTTCCGCTATCCCCGGTCCTTTGACGATCTTCTCTATGTCTCGCAGATCCTGCAGGGATGCGCGATCCGCTATGGCGTCGAGCACTGGCGAAGAAACCGCGGGAGATGCATGGGCACGCTGTACTGGCAGCTGAACGATATCTGGCCCGCCGCCTCCTGGTCCAGCATAGACTATGAGAACAGGTGGAAGGCGCTCCACTATATGGCCGCCGGGTTCTATGCGCCCCTCACGTCAGCCCTGTTCGCGGAGAGGGACGAGGACTCAGTGGCCGAGAGGATCGTGCCCGGAAGGCCCGTCGTCCTGAGCGTCATGAACGAGACAGGGAAGAGCCGCTCTTTCGAGGCGGAGATACAGGTCCTGACTCTTGCGCTCGAGACCGTCTCCTCCCTCAGATGCAGCGGAACAGTCCCCGCCTTCTCGTCGCAGGACGCGCTGACTTTCCTCCTTCCGGATCAGCTCACCGACATCCCCGAGGCAGCCGCGGATACAATGTTCGGCGGCACGTCCACGAAGTCGAATTTCTTTATAGCGGATCCGGCGGAGTCCCGCGGGGATCTTCCCGAGCTGGCCGGCAGCCCGGCCCTGGACGCGGAGAACTGTATTCTGGCCTCCTTTGTGCGATTTGACGACGGGACCGTCTCGGAATCCGTCGAGACCATCGTGCCCTACAAGCACCTGCGTCTGCCGGATCCGGAGATCCGCGCCCATGTCCGTGAGATGAGCGTCGGATCCTCCTTCGAGATCACGCTCGAGAGCAGCTGTTTCGCGCCTTTCGTCGAGCTCGGCTGGGAGGACGCGGACGTGATCCTGAGCGACAACTATTTTTCCATGGTCAGAAAGACCCCCTATGTGATCACTGTCCGGAAATGCGACATTGTGCGGGGGCATTTCTCAGACGCCGCCGACATGAAAAGAAGGCTGCGGATCCGCAGCCTTCGGGATACTTACTGATGTTCTTTCAGGATTCCACGATGCTCTCCTCATACTGTCTCGTATAGAGGGAATAATAATACCCCCTCTTCTTCATGAGTTCGCCGTGCGTCCCTCTCTCCTCGATCCTGCCGTCTCTGACCACCAGGATCAGATCTGCGCTTGTGATCGTGGAGAGCCTGTGGGCGATCACAAAGGACGTCCTGTCCTTTGTGACGACGGCGATGGCATTCTGGATCGCCTTCTCCGTGATCGTGTCAATAGAGGAGGTGGCCTCGTCCAGGACAAGGAGCTTAGGGTCGGCCAGAAGCGCTCTGGCAAAAGACAGAAGCTGCTTCTCTCCCGTCGACAGATGTTCTCCGCCCTCTCCGACGTCACTGTCCAGACCGCCCAGACGCGTCACGATCCCCCGCGCCGACACCATGTCCAGCGCTCTCATGATCTCCTCGTCACTGGCGCCGGGTCTTCCATACCGCAGATTATCCCGGATGGATCCGGCAAACAGATGCGGCGTCTGCAGCACATAGCCCAGATGGCTGTGCAGCCATAGCTGGGATCTCTCCCGCGCGTCCCTTCCGTCGATCAGAAGGCAGCCCTCCGTGGGCTCATAGAAGCGGCAGAGCAGATTGACCAGCGTGGACTTGCCGGCGCCGGTCTCTCCGACAATGGCAATATTTTGACCATGGGGAACCTTGAGGTTGAAGTGCTCCAGCACATTTTCTTCGCCGTCCGGATACCGGAATGTCACGTCCCTGAATTCTATATCTCCTTTCAGTTCCTCCCAGTTCTCATATCTTGGGTGGAAGCTGTCCCCGTAGCGGCTCACCACCTCCGCCGTGTCCGCCACGTCGGCCGGCTCCGCGAGAAGATCCGTGAAGCGCTCGATATTGACCTGAATGGCAATAAAGGCGGATATACTCTGGATGATGAACTGGAGCGGCTCTACCATCCCCACCGCATAAGAGACAAATACCGACAGCGTGCCGATACGGATCACGCCCTCTCTGGTCATCATGCCTCCCTGCCACAGAACGACCGCCAGCGCGGCCGAGGACATGAGCGTCACTGTGGACAGCAGAAGCGCCGAGTACCTGACAGCCCGGACCGACTCCGCGCGGATCGCCTCCGAATCTTTTTCGAATTCTGTCCGCATCAGTTTCTCGATCCCGAGGAGCTTGATCGATCTCGCCCCGGTGATCCCCTCATTGAAATCGCCTGTGATCCTGGAGTTCCATTCCCGGATCTTCCGGTTCACCGCGACCAGCTTCTTCTGAAACACCGCGATCAGAAAGCCTGACGCAGCCAGCAGCGCCACCATCCATACCGCCAGCCGCAGGTCGATCCGGAACATGACCACGATCGCGAAGAGGATATAGGAGCCGTTCCAGATGCAATCCATCATGCGCCAGGATACCGCCTCGCCGATCTTGCCGGTGTCGCTCATGACCCTGGCGTGTATATAGCCGACGCTGTTCTGGTTAAAATAGGAAAAGGACAGTGTCTGCAGATGATCGAACGACCTGTTGCGCAGATCCCTGTCTACGCACATCTCCACAGAGCCGGAGTCGGCCATGGAAATATAGTTGATGACAGACTGGAAAGCCAGGACCAGGAGGTACAGGGAGATAAAAAGCGGAAGCCCTGAAAGCGTTCCTTGGGCCACGAAGTGATCCAGCGCGTAGCGGTTGAACAGAGGATAGCATACGTCGATGACGCTGCAGAGAAGCGCCAGCAGGACCATTCTCGTCATTGTGCCTCGGTAGGGGCGGACGAAGGGGAGCAGCCTCGGGATGCCGAACAGGGGAAGGGAAGCGGTCTGTGATTCTTTATGCATCCTGGTCCTCCTCTCCTTCCGCGGGCTCCTCGACCGGCTCGCTGCCCGCCATCTGCAGATCGTAGATCCGCCTGTACATGCCGCCCGATGCAAGGAGCTCCTCGTGGGTGCCCGTCTCCCTGACCCGGCCCTTTTCCATGACGACGATCCGGTCTGCGTGCATGATCGTCGTGATCCTGTGCGCGATCAGGATCACTGTGGCATCCTTCGTGTCTTTTCTGAGCGCCGCCCGGATCCTGGAGTCCGTCTCGGCGTCCACCGCCGACAGGGAATCGTCGAAGACCATGACCGGGCAGCCCCGGATCAGCATCTGTGCGATGGCGGTTCTCTGTTTCTGGCCTCCGGACAGCGTCACGCCGCGCTCTCCCACAAAGGTATCGAACCCGCCCGGGAACCGGTCGATCGTGTCGATCAGATCCGCGGTCCGGGAGGCTCTCCTGACCTCTTTTTCCTTATAATGATCCGATGTGATCGCGATATTGTCATAGATAGAGCGGGAAAAGAGATAGGGCTCCTGCAGGACCATCCCGATCTGCGATCTCACGTAAGCGCTGTCTATCTGCGCGAGGTCGACGCCGCCAATGGTGATCCTTCCCTGTCCCTCCTTCAGGGGATAGAGCTTCTCCAGAAGGTACATGAGCGTGGACTTGCCCGATCCCGTGCCTCCCAGGATTCCCACGGTCGCACCGGCCGGGATCTCAAAGGACACATCCGTGAGCGCCTCGCCGGAATTGTCATCGTAGCGGAAGGAGACGTGCTCGAAACGGATATCGCGGTCCATGGGAGGCGTGAGCGCGTTCTCCGGATCCTTCTCCTCCTCCGCGTTCATGATATAGCGCAGTCTCTCCAGAGAGATCCCCGCCTTGCTCATCTCCGAGATCACGCGCCCGAGAGAGCGGACCGGCCAGATCAGCATGCTGTTATAGGCTACGAACGCAATGAACTCACCGGATGTGATCCGGCCCCTGACGCAGAATACGGCCCCCATAACATTGACCAGCAGGTACTGCAGTCCCGTCATCACATCGCCGGTGACCCAGTTCAGAGACAGGATCTTGATCAGCCGGATCCAGAATCCCGTGTACAGATCGTTCTGCTTTTCGAATCGCTCCCTCTCGTACTGTTCCCTGCCGAAGGCGCGCACGACCCGTACGCCGGTCAGGTTTTCCTGCGCGATCGCCGAGAGCCGCCCCTCCTCCGTATCCGCCTTCTCAAAGGCGTCGCCGATCTTCGCAAAAAAGAAAAGGGAATATCCGACCACGATCGGGATGAACGAAGAAGCGGCGGCTGTCATGGGAACGCTGATCCCCGCCATGAAGCTGACAGCCAGTGCGATCAGCACGATGACCCTGACCAGGGAAGTGAGCTGCTCGGAGACAAAGACCTTGATCGTCTCGACATCCGAGGTGCATCTCTGGATCAGGTCTCCTGTACTGTTGGCCCCGTGGAAGGAGAAAGGGAGCCGGAGTATTTTGCCGTACAGGCTGTCTCTCATGCGCTTTACGAACTTCTCGGCCGCCTGTTCATTGAAGAAGCGGAACAGGAAGCGGAAGACCGCGCCGGTCAGAGCGACCGCGATGACAGCCGCTGCGATCAGAGCCGGAAACCTCCGGAACTGCTCCACGCCGCCCGCCCGGTCGAGCCACACGCAAACAAGCGCCGGAAGATCCGGCGCCTTGTCGCTGATCACACTGTCCACCGTAAAGCTGATCATTTTCGGCAGGATCATATCCAGAAAGGATACCGCCGAAGCAAAGATCATGCTGATCAAAAAGAGCCCGATGCTCCCCTTCAGAAAATAGGCGATCAGGGAGACCGGGCTGTCAAAATACTGCCTGCTTTCTTTCATTTCTCTCATTCTTCTGTCTCTATAACCGATTCTGCCGGACCTGCGGCATTGCCTTGCGTCCGGTCACTGTCCCTGTCCTGCTCCCGGATCGAAAGGATCCTGGCAAACAGCGCCTCGTCCTCCAGTACGAGGACGCAGAGCTTCTCTCTTGTGCGGGATATTCCCTCATACAGGATATTGACCGCCTCCTCGGAGGCGTCCCCCGCCGCCCGAAGCCGGTCTTCCCCGTCATAATAAAACCTGCTGTCCAGAATGACCAGAACGCATTCGAAAACCAGACCTATGATCTCGTCCTCCATAAGTCCTTCTCCGATCGCTCCGCCTCCTCCCGGCAGCGTGATCTTCTGATATCCTTTGTCCCTGTAATAGGCCAGGATCGCTGCGGCCGCCTCCCGGTCGTCCGCGAACACGACGTCGATACAGCTGTAATCCGCGCTCTTCGCCTTCTCCCTGGGGCGGAAAAGCTCCCGCATGAAAGCGTACACCGGCCGGTTGATCCTGATATTTCCCGTAAACTCCAGATACAGCCCGCACGCCTCCCGGATCTTTATACTCTCTCCGGCTTCCGGCCCTGTCTGATCCACCAGTGTGTGGGGATCGTAGGCCATGACGCAGGGAGTGCGCCTGGCGCGCACATACGCAAGGATCCCGTCCAGCGCGTCACCGTCGATCCTGCTGGTCTCGTCGACCAGTACATAGTCCCACGACTCCTCCCCATAAGAAGAATCCGCCGTGCGGATAAACACATTTCTGAGCCTCTCGTCGATGAGCCTGTGCCCCTTCTGCAGCTTTCCGCCCTGCAGGATCAGGACCCTTTTCTTTTTGGACAGCTCCATGGCCAGGTCGAACAGAAGGAGCGTCTTGCCGGCCCCGGCGCTGCCCGACACAGCCACGACGGGCACGGAGCCGTCTGCCTGCTCTCCGTCAAAATACTGGAGGATCCTTCGTCTGAACTCAAACTGCTGGTTGGTCAGAAAATAATTTCCCTGCAGGAACTTTTCCGGCAGCGCGGCCGGCGAGATCAGATAGTCGGCGGCTCTGAAATACTGATCCAGATCCTTTTCCACGAAGCTGGAAAAAGCCGGCTTCATGAGCACGTCCGCCAGTTCCTCCATGCCGGCAGCCCGCATATATCCCCTGTCATTGAGGAAATAGAGCGTATTGGTCTCCATGACATAGGTGAAGGAATAGATCGTCCTCGAGATATGGGACAGATAATACCGGTTCTGCGACAGCTGCTTGAGGATCCGGTCCTCCTCGATTGCCTCGCTCTTGAGCTCAATGTTGAGCACGCAGTTTCCGTCTTCCGAGATCTTGATGAGATCGAATTCCTTGCTGACGTGGGCGATCGTGTAGGAAAAATAGAAGCCGTCCAGAAACCGCACCCAGTTTCCTTCCCCGGCGCACCTGTCCTTCAGCACCGGAACAGCCTGATCGACCAGGGCGCAGAGAGACCGGATCTCATGAACGCTGAATTCCTTCTTGTGCGCGTCTCCTGTCAGTTCCCTGGCGAGAGCCGGGAAAGCGCTGCCCGCTGTTCTCGTCAAAAGATACAGATTCATCGATTTCATAGTCTGCCTCTTACCTGCCGTATCTATATCCGACCGGTTCCCTGCCTTCCCTGAAGACGATCATCATCTCGTTAGTCAGACTCAGGTCCTGAGGCTGACCCTCCACGTCCTCTCTTCGGACCCAGACCGCTTCCTTGAGCTCATTCCTGTCCAGCGTGATCTGCGTGCTGCCGTCGACGTCACAGTAAAATCCGGCGAGAAGATCGTCCACGATGCCCCAGGGCTGGGATTTGTAATATCGGATGTTCTTTACCTTAAGTCCCACTTCCTCCATGACCTCGCGGCTCACCGTCTCCTCGAGCGTCTCGCCGATCTCGTTGAATCCGGCCACCAGCGCATAGAAGGGGATCCCCCTCCCGGCGTATTTGGTCATCAGGATCCTGTCTCCGTCCGTGACGCCGATGATCACGGCGGGGAGAATGCGCGGGTAGATAGTCCGGCCGCAGGAAGGGCAGCAGAGCGCTCTCTCCGTTTCGGAGGGGACCGTCGGATGGGCACAGGTCCCGCAATATCGGTTGTCCCTGTACCAGCCCGTCAGCTGCGACGCCGTGTAGGCGGCGAAGATCAGGTGCCTGTTCTCATCTCCCAGATAATACCGGGGCCGAAGCTCTCGGATCCCGACGGGCGTAAGGCCGTCGGGAAGAGATCCTGTTCCATTCTCGCCGGGCCTCGCCAGAAAATATCCCTTTTCGTCGATGGAAAAGAGATAAGTATAGGAAAACCCTTCGGGCATCTCTCTGAACAACGGATAGCGCATGTGTCCTTCCGACACATGCGCCATGATCTTATCTGTCCTGTCCCCCTCGAAGAGAATCACCGGGCTGTCCGGATCAGGGGTCCTTCCGGCCTTATACTGATTGTCCATTTTGTGCGGCGCGATATCCTGGATCATAAACTCTCTGTCCTTTCCGTCAATGCATATTCATAGTAAGAGCTACGACAAAACCCAGGATCCCTCCAGCCATAACCTGCAGCGGCGTATGCCCCACAAATTCCTTGAGCGTCTGCTCCGGCGTCAGATTACCCGCTCCCATCTCCTCAAAGAGCTCCAGCATGTTGTTGATCACGACGGCCTGCTTGCCCGTCTCTCTTCTGACGCCCCTTGCGTCGTGCATGACAATGATCGCCATAAAGACAGCCACTGCGAAGACCGGCGAGTCCCATCCGGCTGTAAAGCCGGTCGCGATCGCGACAGAAGTGACGGTCGCCGAGTGGCTGCTCGGCATGCCGCCGTCCCCTACAAGTCTTTCCCATACGATCTTCTTGTTGACGATCAGATGAATGATCGTCTTGAGGACCTGCGATACAACCCAGGCCACAGCTCCTGTCTGCATGATCCGGTTGCCCAGAATCTGTTCAAGCGCTAATCCCATTTTATCCCCCTTCCGAGCATAACCTGCTAATGAAATACTAACATATTCCGCCCCGAATCTTAACTGCAAATTTGCGTGAAAAAGGACCACTTCGCAGCATTTGCCGCGAAGTGATCCAAAAGGGTTTATCACATATTCTTTTTGACGTAATCTTCCAGAGCCGCTGCGTCTTCTGCCTCGTTTCCGCCTTCGATCTCAAAGATCAAAGTGTCTCCCGCCCTGATGTTCAGGCTCATGACATTAAAGATCAGTTTGGCATCTCCCTTTCTCTCGCCGTTCAAGATCGTCACCTTTCCGCTGCACCGTATCGCTTCTCTGACAAAATCTCCGGCCGTCTTGATATCAAGCCCGTTCTGCAGGCCTGACACGATCTGAAATCTAACCATTCTCTTCTCCTTACACTTGCCTTTAACCGCGGTTATTGCTTCTCGGCAGCATTGAGCATTTTCTCGACGTTGTCCCGCCCCGCGCGGATCCCGAGATTGCAGATGACAGCAAATGCCACTCCTGCCAGAATGAGCGCGACACCGGCCGCCCCCACCAGAACAGGGTAAAAGTTTCCGGTAAAGCCCATGTATGCGACCGCGACGCCGATTGCCGACACAACCATTGCATACGTTCTCCACTTGCTGATCCTCTCGAGCGCTTCAGACTGTTTCTTTGCCTCTTCAAGCAGCTCTTTTTTGCTCATCTGCGCCATCTCTTGTCCTTTCCAATATACTTACGGGATCACAAAAGGGGATTCCGGAAGGAATCCCCTTTCAATTTCTCTGTCATTTGCGGAGTCTTTCCGTACCTGATTCTTAATAGGACAGACCGGGGTTGAAGAACCCGACCAGAACGCCTACGAATGCGATGACAACCAGAAGTCCCATGACCTTAAGAGGGCTCATGCGCTTCTTAGCCATCAGCCACCAGCAGAGGATGACGAAGATGGCGGTCAGCAGTCCGGGGAATACGCTGTCCAGCTTTTCCTGCAGGACCATGTAAGCTTCGCCTGCCTCGTTGTAGAGAGCAAAACTCGTCTTAACGGATACCCATGTCGCGGATACGGCACCGATGACGATTCCGCCGAGGGTTGTGACGGCTTCACGGATCGCAGTACCGATATCGCCGACAAGGAATTCGACGGCCTTGGTACCCATGTCATAACCCTTGAAGTACAGGAAACGCATTCCGAAGTATGCGAACAGGTTCCAGATAACGAT
>ODAI012134961.1_pt1 | contig 12712 bp, 13 predicted proteins | sample 1539321 | NCBI WGS metagenome assembly ODAI01 (sample SAMN02144231, study PRJEB22623) | gut metagenome | biome: sheep rumen | host: Ovis aries | place: New Zealand | reverse complement strand
TAAAAGTCCTTTCCGGTCATCCATATATCGTAATTGTCAGGCACCTGCAAGGAACTTCCGTAGAGGAACGGCCTGTCATAGCTGTTTGCAAGTCCGTAGCTAAGGTTCTCATCCTCATGGTATGCAGTCTTTTTAACTGCAAAACTGTAGGTATTCAACACTATCTGAACTATTATCAGTACTCCCAGCAGAATAGCGAAAATCGTACTATGAGAGCCTGCTCTGTCTTTATTTTTCAATACATCCACCCCTTTTTCATAGTATCCTGACACTGACAGACTTATAAATCAATTATAACATAATCTCATTTTAATGTAAAGATGCTTACACAGCAGTCTGAAATAATTTCACACAGCAGCTTCTATTTATGCTTTCCTTCCTGCTAACTATTTACATTTCCGCAGAAAAGTGGTATACTATAATAATAGACACTTAAAAAAGGAGGGGCGACCGGAATGTTCGCTAAAATATCAAGTCTGGGACTTTTCGGACTTAACGCTTTCCCGGTGGATGTGGAAATTGACATCAGCCGTGGAAATCCTATCTTCGACATAGTAGGCCTGCCGGACACTGTAGTCAAGGAGAGCCGTGAACGTATACGTGCAGCACTCAGGTCCTGCAATATCAGCTTTCCTGTGGCACAGGTAATGGTCAACCTTGCACCGGCCGATACAAAAAAGAGCGGCTCAGTACACGACATGGCCATTTTTATGGCAGTGCTGAAAGCAATGAATATGATAGACCGCCCTCTTGACGGCTGTTCATTCATCGGAGAAATGTCCCTCAACGGCGATATTCGCAGGATAAACGGAGTTCTGCCCATGGTCATGCTCGCAAGAGAAAAGGGCATCCCGGCAGTTTTTGTTCCGGCTGAAAACGCAAGTGAGGCCTCGGTTATCGACGGTGTGGAGATCTATGCTGTTGAAAATGCCTCACAGCTTATAAATCACTTCCGTGGCATTGAGAGTCTTACTCCCTGTGAGCACTTCGCTCCGCCGGAGGCTGCCTACAGTGAGGTCCTGGATTTCTCTGACGTAAGGGGACAGAATACTGCAAAGAAGGCTCTGGAAATAGCCGCAGCCGGAGGTCACAATGCACTTCTCATCGGCTCTCCCGGAAGCGGAAAGAGTATGCTTGCCAAGCGTATGCCCTCCATACTCCCTCCCCTTACCTTTGAGGAGGCACTGGAAACTACAAAGATACATTCCATTTCCGGACTTCTCACTCCCGAAACTCCCATAATAACCAAAAGGCCCTTCCGTGCACCTCATCATACTATCTCTGCGGCAGGACTTGCAGGCGGAGGTACTATCCCTCATCCGGGAGAAGTGTCGCTGGCACACAACGGACTGCTTTTTCTGGACGAGCTTGCTGAATTTGACCGCAGGACACTGGAGATACTCCGTCAACCCCTTGAGGACAGAAAAGTGACTATCGCAAGAGTATCAGGTTCTGTCTCATACCCCTGCACTATCATGCTCATAGGAGCCATGAACCCATGTCCATGCGGTTATTACGGCCACCCTAAGAGAAAGTGCATCTGCTCTCAGAAGAAGGTAGAGGCTTATCTTTCAAAAATATCCGGTCCCCTGCTGGACCGATTTGACCTGCATATTGAAGTGGCTCCCGTTGAATTCGGAGACCTTTCTTCAACTGTCAAGGAGGAGTCATCCTCAGAAATAAGAAAGAGAGTCATGGCTGCAAGAAAAATACAGGAGGAAAGATTCCGTGGCACAGGGATCACCTGCAACGCCCTTATAGGCCCGGACAAGCTCCAGGAAATGTGTCCTATGGATGAACAGGCAGAAGCTCTGCTGAAAAACGTATTCGACCGCCTGGGACTCAGTGCGAGAGCCTACGACAGGATATTGAAGGTCGCCCGTACCATTGCCGATATAGACAACTCAGAGGTCATAAAGAAGTCCCACATAGGTGCAGCGGCACAGTTCCGCAGTCTTGACAGAAAATACTGGAGCGGCAGCGAATGACACTTTGCTGCACTGCCTGCCATATAAAAGTAATACGGTCACTCTCAATAGATATAAAGAAAGGAAAACAATGAGATCAGTATTCAGAAAGCTATCAGTCAATAAACACAACGTAGATGCCGGACTGCTCTTTGCAGTCACCCTCTGTGCTGTGATAAGTACACTGCTGATATATTCAATCGTAGAAAGCGGCATAAGCGACATCGAGGGAGTCGGTCCCAGCTATTGGAAGACCCAGCTAATTTCAATGGGCATTGGCCTTTTCGGGGCGGTGTTCATCTCCCTGATAGACTACCGTAAGCTGGTAAAGCTGTGGTTCGTCTTTGCTCCATTGGCTCTGGCTCTTGTGGCCCTGACGTTTACGTCACTGGGCTATCAGCGCTCCGGCGCCGACGACCAGGCCTGGATACAGATAGGCGGCTTCAACTTCCAGCCTTCAGAGCTGCTGAAGCTCGCTTTCATACTCACCTTCGGCTATCACCTCTCCCGTGACGAGGAGGATATGAACAAACCTGCCCATATGCTCCTTCTGCTGCTCCACGGAGCCATACCTATCGGTATTGTCGGACTCCAGGGCGACTACGGAACAGCCATAGTATTTGCAGCTATTTTCGGATGCATGATATGCTCTGCAAGAATATCCTGGAAGTACCTTCTGGCAGCTCCCTTTGCTATCGGCGGAGCCGTAGCAGGAATGTGGTTCTTCGCTCTGGACTCCTTCCACAAGAAGAGAATAACCATACTCTTTCACCCCGGCACCGACCCTGAGAACATCGAGTACCAGCAGGACCTTGGCCTTGCAGCCCTGAAATCAGGAGGTGTATTCGGAAAGGGCCTCTTCAAGGATGCTGACAGCTATGTCTACGTCCCTGAGATACACAATGACTTCATCTTCACCTATGTAGGCCAGGTCTTCGGATTCCTGGGTTCCATCGGACTTCTCATCATTCTCGCTTACATCTGCCTTAAAATATTCGCAGACAGCCGTGTCACCCGTGACCGCCTGGGACGCTTCATCTGCATGGGAGCATTCGGTCTGATGCTATCCCACTGCATAATGAATATCGGAATGGTCCTCAAAGCTGCTCCCGTTATCGGAGTACCGCTGCCTTTCCTGAGCGCCGGAGGCACTGCCATGATAAGTATGTATGCAGTTATCGGTCTGGTACTCAGCACCTACAGCCACCGTGCCGTAACGTATAACGTATTCTACGATGATAATGACGATTGATAAAATGCAATAAAAAACGGCGTACATCAGATGTACGCCGTTTTTATTCACACGGTATTTGAAAGCAGCAGGTAAATGAGATAGGCGAGCTGCAATACAAATGCTGCTATAACTCCGAACGTAGACTTTGCCAGTGCAAATCCTCTTCTGCTCTGTGCAGGAGTTGTAGCCGGGAGCTTATCCTTACTGCGGAATATCAGCAGCATCAGCAGTCCGAAGGCCGCAAGTACCTCCAGCACAAGGTTGAAAACGATGAGCCTGTCACCGGTAAGGTCCATTTCACCCATTATGGTAACAAAAGTATTGACAAATATGTGTACCACTATCGACGGTATTATGGAACCGTGCTTCAGAGTGATGTGAGCCAGGAATATTCCCAGCAGGAATGCCAGCATGAACTGCGGCAGATTGCCGTGAGCAAGTCCGAAGAACACAGCTGTTGCAAATACTGCAAACCTCTGATTCGCCTTTGAAAAGACTCTCAGCAGCATCCCACGGAAGAAGAGCTCCTCAGTTACCGGAGCTATAACGCAGGTGTAGATGACTGATATTGCAAATCCCAGCTTCGTTACTGCCATTCCATCTGAGTCCATTACATCGGTTGAATAGCCGTATTTCGTAAAGATGTCGTTGACTCCGATAGATATGTAGGACGATGCCACCCAGATGAACATTGCCGCTGTGCAGTACTGTATGGCTCTGCCTATGTCGTAGTCCTTTGTCTTTATCAGTGATGACGGCTTGACATCTGCCATTTTCATTCCGATGACAGCAAATATGACGTTTGCGGCGATGTAAATTATCATGTTGACCGCTGCAAGTATGGACGAACCCTTTATAAACGTGTATACTGACGTATCGTCAGCACTGGGGTTCATTTCCATTATGTATTTCATAATTCCACGGAGAATAACGAACCCTGCAATAGTCGAAAAAACGAACTGTAAAAGAGCACACCAGCCGCCTACTGCATAGAAGTGTTTGAGTCTCCGACGTTCTTCATAGCCGGGTTCAAGGTCTATCTTATAGGCCGGAGTTTTTATCGGCGGCAGCACCTCTGAGTAATCGTCACGGAAGTCACGGTACTCTGTAGGGTTGCCGAATGGGTCATACGGGTCCGGAGTATCCTCCTCAGCTCTGGCCTGCTCTGTTTCGTTTATATGTCTGGTCAGTCTGTATATTTCATGGTTGAGCGCTGCCACTTCTGCGTGGTGCTGCTCTTCGCTTATAAAGTCGGACATACTTCGCCTCCTTGTTCTATCTGTACTCTATATTGTACCACATTTCCGTTGGATTGTAAATAGCAAGCCGGCAGAAATGATACACACAAAACTTTTTCTATATTAACATATTATTCAGAATATATCGCTAAAATAATAACACTGAACCTCCGGTATTATGGTATCATTATTATGTGTAATTGTAATATCATGCAGTTTTCAGCAGTATTTTCGGGGATATTTCCGGCATCGGCCGGTCGTACCGCTCTCTGCATGACCGCACCTAAATCATTTCCTGAACGGAGGTGTCGTGGTGAATAATAAATCGGCTGACAAAACTGACGCTGTCATTAATGTCATAGAAGATTTCGACCCCACTGTCCAGAGTAAGGAATATAACGAGAGATTCAAGGAGTGGCGCAGGTCCAAAAATCCATGTGCTTTCAGATTCGAGACAAACTCCCGTGAAAAAGTCTTTAACGACAGCCGAGGCTTTGAGAACAAGTCCCAAACTGAGACCGAGAAACGTGTTATCAGCAATATCATGCATATCGTAGGCATAGCCATGCTCATATACGTGGTAACTGACAAAATACTTGGTACTGCGGCAATTTTCATCCTCGACTTCATCGGCGTGGATATACATACCTCACTGTTCAGCTCCGGCATTTACGGCGGAAGCGTCGAGATAGTGACCGCCATGCTCGTTATAACCAGCCTTACCCTCATTATCCCGCTTGTTTATCTTCACCTTAAAATGAAAATGCCTCTGAAAGTGGAGTTCATGAGCCGTGTAAACGACTCCGCTGAGATACTTTCAGCAATAGGCATGGCAATGGTAGTCTGCACTATAGTCTGCCTGCCAACAGCATATTCAAGCTCTACCCGTGACATCTACAACTATTTCAGCTCCGTTGATTCCGACCTCTCAGCATGGAACCAGCGTGAATTCGTGGTGTACACATTCTTTGATATACTCGCTGTCTCAACTCTCACTGAGCTCTGCCTCCGTGGAGCCGTTTTTGGCGCTCTGCGGCAGTTCGGAGACCGATTTGCCTTTGCTATATCCACTATAGTGGCTATGCTCCTGGCAAACGACTTCCGTGAGTACCCTGCGGCTATACTTATATCTGTAGTCGCATCAGTGGGAATGATACGCAGCGGTACTATCCTCACGGCTATATTCGTAAGGATAATCTACAAGCTCTATCTATTTGCACTCATTATCCTCCAGGGCGACCCTACTCCAAGCATGGTGCTGAAAAGAAACTTCTTCATGATAGGTATTTTTCTGCTGGGAGTGCTCATCGCCGGTGTGGTCCAGATACTCGGCAAGCGCAAGGATAAAAAGGTCCTGGCAATTTACAAGTCGGAGAGCACTCCAATGAGCCGTGTGACCTATGCTTTAAAATGCTCTCCATTCATAGCAATTGCAGGTATATGCCTGGTTCAGGCCATGGTAGTACTGTTTTTTTAAGGAGACATTATGGATAAATACATGAGCCGTGCTCTTGAGCTGGCCAGAGAGGCCTATGCAGAAGGCGAGGTACCGGTAGGTGCTGTCGTTGTAAAGCGAAGCACCGGAGAAATAGTCGGAGAGGGCCGGAATATGCGTGAAAAAGCAAAGAATGCCCTTGCACACGCTGAGCTCATGGCCATTGATATGGCCTGCCGTACCCTGGGTGGCTGGCGGCTCCCGGACTGTGCCATTTATGTTACTCTGGAGCCCTGTCCCATGTGCTGCGGAGCTATAATCAACTCCCGGATAGACCAGGTGTACTTCGGCGCCTACGACCCCAAAAGCGGCTCAGCGGAGTCGGTACAGAAGATGTTCTCCCTGCCATACAACTACCGTCCGGAAGTCATCGGCGGAGTTATGGAGGAGGAGTGCTCCGGCATCCTGACTCAGTTTTTCAGAGACCTGCGGAAGTCAAAAAAGTAAATAAACACATTGGGGAGGCCTTCTGGCCTCCCCTTTCATATGAGCACAATATTAATAAAAAGAAAGAGTCACGCATTTGCATGACTCTTTCTGGTGCGAGTAATGGGACTTGAACCCATACGTCCTTCGACACACGCCCCTCAAACGTGCCTGTCTGCCTATTCCAGCACACTCGCATTATGCAGTTCATCTGACTGCCTTAATATTATATCAGAAAAAATTGGGTTTGTCAAGAGGTTTTTGAAAAAAATTTTCTGCCGGCCCTCAGACCGTGGACCGGCAGTGCTTTTCACGCTTTTCATTATACATATCTTCATCCATAGCATTCAGAAATCTGTCAGTATCTATGCCTGACCTGAACACGCTCTTTCCTATCGAAAAGGACAGCTCATATAGTCTGGTTTTCCTGCTGTTGAACTGTTCAAGTTCCTCCCTGATGCTGCGCTCAGTGTCATCAAGACCGCTGAGGCTGTCAGAGTCAAGTATGACTATGAACTCATCTCCGGCAAACCTAACCGTCACAGCACTCTCCGGGACTGCCCTTCTGATGAGTCTTGCCGCATCTACAAGCGCATTATCCCCCACTGAATGCCCGTAGCGGTCATTGATAGTCTTGAAATAGTCTATATCTATCATAAGACCGCCTGCACTTCCACTGTGTCTGTCCAGATTTTTCATCATATGGTCAAGATAATTCCTGTTGTAGAGCTTAGTGAGCGGGTCAATGTATGAGAGCTCGTTTTGCAGGCTCATATATATTCCCACAAGTCCCAGTGCAACGGACATCCAGGCCAGAGATATGCCGTATACAAGCATCTGCATGGTGATGCCGATAAGTACCGGCACAAGGAACATCCAGATAGGGAAGAAATGTGTCTTGCCATAGCGCCTGTTATACCTGTATTTCAGGAACACCGAATACCCCAGATAGAGCAGTGGTGTCAAATACATCAGGTACCCCGCAGGCTGACGTGCATATACATTATTCTTATCAACGGTGAACAGCCAGCCGGTGTGGATATTCAGCAGTACTAAGAAGTACGACACAAGCGTCGGGATCGCTATGAGCTCATAGTACTTTTTTATCCTGCGCTCATCGCCGTAGAACCGAAGGTCCACGTAGAGACACCACAGAAACGCAACTGTAGGGTTTGAAAGATACAGAAATGTGTTTCCATAAAGCACGGCAGCCTTTGCACCATGGAAGCTGGCTCCATCTATTATGAAGGTCCACATTTCCACAAGGCAGGAGGCTCCTGTCAGGATTATCATGTACGTAAAGAGCTTATCACTTAGCTGATGCCGCTGTCTTACAAGGTAGCTGCTGATAAGGAGGATAACGAGCATTGCTGTGCCTATACAATTTGTAATTATAATAGATTGAAGATTCATAAATCGCCCTCCGGTATCAGATAAACGATTATACCATATTTTCACCAATATTTCAACTAAAATCGGAAAAGTTAACCAAAATATAACATTTTAGCGGTGCCTTCTGAATTCTGTTGGAGTCATACCGGTTGACTTTCTGAATATCCTGCTGAAATAATTACTGTCGGTATATCCGCACTTCTCCCCTACTGCCGCTACAGGCATATCTGTCTCCGAAAGCAGTTCTTTGGCCGTGTTCATCCTGAGTCGGGTGATGTATACGCTGGGTACACAGTCAAATGCCTCCCGGAAAAGCCGGATGAGCTGGCGCTGTGAATAGTTGGCAAGCTCCGCCAGCTTAGCCACGCTGATGTCCTCTGCAAGATTCTGCTCGATGTAGGCAAGCGGTCTGGCCAGCTTTATTACCCCCTCCCCAATGTTCACCCTGTCAATGTCATAGAGCCGTGACAAGGTCACCGTAAGCCGGAGAAAATCCCCCTTTATCATGGTCTTGCGGCCGGGACGGTCCGAGAAATATTCATCTACAAGGCGCTTTATTATCCTGCTGACCTCGGCATACTCATCTGCTGAAAGATGAAGATTGCTGCAAAATCCGGTGTTTCTGGATGCGGCAGGCTCAAGGACGAACAGTGCCTGAAAGCCCTCTGATGCGGCGATGTCCATGGCGGAAAGGTCCAGGAAGTTCTTCCGGAACATGATATTGCATATTCGGAAATCTACCGGAGCATCATAGCCGTGGCAGGTATCCTGACCTATCACAAAGGCATCTCCTTTGCGTATGGTGAAGCGCTCGTTATCTACTATATGCACAGCGGACCCGTTCATGACAATGACCAGCTCCAGGAACCCGTCATGGGTATGCATGAACAGCGGCTCGTCATGACCGCCGTAATGGATGTAAAACGGAAAGCTGTCATCGCTGGTAAAAGTACTTAGCGGTATACTTATCATTCTGATACCTCCGTGTCGTTTTAGTGCTGTATGTTGGCGGAATTATCCTTAATTTACAGAAGTTATTGTGCTATAATCATTATAGCACAGTTTGCTCAAAATCACAAGATAAATGCTGCCCCTTCGGCATTTATTTCTTTTATTTCTGGAGGAATCATAATGAAAAAATTACTCTCTCTTCTCACCGCTGCGGCTCTCTCCCTCATACCCGCAGCTCCCTCAGCCGCATCTGCCGAGTCCCCTGAGATGCGTGACATCTCCACCATGGAGCTCGTCCGTGATATGGGCATAGGCATCAACCTGGGCAATACTATGGAGTCCGCCGGCGACTGGATAGCTCAGTGGGGTGACGGCACTGTAAAGTCCTATGAGACCGCCTGGGGCAGTCCTGTTATCACTCAGTCAATGATACAGGGCTACGCTGATGAAGGATTCGGAGTTGTCCGCATCCCTGTGGCATGGTCAAACATGATGGGCGACAACTACACCATAAGCTCTGATTACATGGACCGTGTAAAGCAGCTCGTAACATGGACCATAGACGCTGATATGTACGCTATCATCAACATACACTGGGACAACGGCTGGGTAAACAAGTTCCCGGAGAACAAATCAGAAAATATGACCCGCTACACCCGTATGTGGGAACAGATATGCGAGGGATTCAAGGACTACGATGACCACCTTATGTTCGAGTCACAGAACGAAGAGCTCGGCTGGGAGTCCCTCTGGAACAGGTGGGGCGGCACCAACGGCAAGGACGAGTCCTACGCTCTGGTCAACGAAATAAACCAGCAGTTCGTAGACGTTGTAAGAAATTCCGGCGGCAACAATCCACAGCGTCATCTGCTCATATCCGGCTATAACACCGACATAACCCTCACCTGTGACAGTATGTTCAAAATGCCCTCCGACCCTGCCGGACGCTGTGCAGTTTCAGTTCACTACTACACCCCTGCCGGTTTTGCAATACTCGAAGAGGACGCTGACTGGGCAAAGATGCGCTCTACCTGGGGCACAGATGCCGACTTTGCAGAGCTTAACCAGCAAATGGATATGCTGAGGTCCACCTTCATCGACAAGGGAGTCCCGGTAATTATCGGAGAATACGGCTGCCCCATAAAGAACAAGGAAAAGGAATCTGTGAGGCTCTTCCTCAGCTCTGTCTGCAAGGCTGCCTACGACCGCCATATCTGTCCCGTTATGTGGGATGTCACCGGAGCACAGTACGACCGCAGTGCCTGCAAGATGAGCGACCAGGTCCTCATGGAAGAGCTCAGGAGCATACCGGAGCCTAAGTCCGGCCCTGTTGAAAATACAGTCTGGGGAGATGCTGACGGCGACGGCACAGTCATGATGAATGACGTCGTTCTGATAATGCAGTCTATCGCTAACGCTGACAAATATGGCATAAACGGCACAGATGAGAAGCACATCACCGAAAAGGGTTCTGACGCAGCAAACGTTCACGACAGAGCTGCCGGTCTCCTTACCGTACAGGATGCCCTTGAAGTACAGCGACTCCTGCTGGAGCTCATACCTGCATTTGAATTCTGATACTGATAAATAACAGAAACGGGCGTACATGATGTACGCCCGATATTTTTACCCTAAAAAAGTATCACAGGAGCATGAAATCGCAATTATGCCCCATGCGGAAAACGTCTCCACGGCGGAGGACTGATGTACCCTCTATGCGTATGCCGTTGACGTATGTATGATTGGTGGAATTAAGGTCTGTAATGAGCACAGAGCCGTCGTCATTCCGTTTCAGAGAACAATGGTACTTTGAGACATCAGAGCTGTCTGTGACGCAGTAATAGCCTTCTATGAAGCTGTTCTGTATCCTTCCGAGTGTGACATCTCCGGTCATCACAAGGTCAAATACAACATTGTCCTGTAACCTGCGTATCTGCATCACTGAATTTCTCCGGGAGTCATTTATCCCGGTAACTGTGCCGTCTACACTTATGAGGATAGTTCCCTGGAGCTTGCGGTTGAAGCCGGCGCCTGTACGGCTGACGTTCATCATTCCGCTGCTAACGTCTGCTCCGTCGGTGAAGGTTATATCACGGCGATGTTCCTTTGGAATGCTGTTTCTTCTGGACACTACGATAAATGCTATGAGCAGTACCAGAAGTACCACGATAAGAGCGGCAAAGCATATTATAAGTATAGTATTCGTACTCATGATGTCACACTCCAGTGCAATAGGTCCCGGAGAGCTGCTCTTCGGTGCTGACCATTCTTTGATGACGTTCTTTAAGAGCTTCGCTGAAGGAGTTCAGTTCAAGTTTCATTTTCTGCAATGACCGTGACGTATTGTCCGCAGCCATTCGGAGCTGCCCGGACTGCTCACCCTGCCAGGCCTCAGTAACGTTCTGCAAAGAGCCCTCGGTATCCGAGCATATCCTGTTATACTGCTCCAGCACCTCGTTCAGTACGGAGATGCATCTTTCGCCTGCGGCGAAGTCATAATCGAGCTTTTTTTCCATACCCTGATACCTCCCTGGGTCACTTTCCTCTGATGACCACGTTTACCGGCAGAGCATAGCTGTCGGGACGGTCGCTTTCACTGTTCATCATACAGTGTACCATATTTTTCCTTAGCTGTGTCTCATGACTGCATATCATTACAGTGCGGCTGTCGGTGTCGCTTGCCACCTCTGCGGCTGCACGCAGTACATGGGACAATTTCCTGAGGCTTTCCTGCTGAGACTCCAGCTCTTTTATTATTGAGACCAGTCTGTCTCTCAGGCCGCTGTCACTGCCGAGGAGGTCGATGTCTCTTTCTGCGGTACTGAGCTTATCAAGACACTCCCCGATGCTGCGGGCTTTATTTTCAAGAACGTCCCCCTCTGAGAGGAGGATCTCACTGTTTATTCTATACATAGCTCAGACCCTTTCGCAGATATAGCGTTCCGTGAGCCGCAGTTGTAAAGCTGCGGCTCACGGTCTGGTGTGTGACGGGGAACGTCAGGAGATAACGTTATCAGAGAGAGCGCTTGCCTCTTCTGTGCTCTTCTGCTCATAGGACTCATAAACGGCTGCGATAGACTGGAGGTCTGTTGTATACTCGTTTATCTTCTTCATGAGCTTTTCGATGTCATCCTGAAGGCCCTTGAACTTAGTAACGTAAGCTGTGGAAGCCTCGCCTTCCCACTGTGAGGAAAGGCCTGTGATAAGAGTCATCATCTGCTGTGTGAGAGATGAGACCTTTGTACCCTGTGACTGGAATGTCTCTGCTGTAGTTTTGAGGACCTGAGGGTCAACCTTGATGATAGATGTATCAGCCATAATAAATACTTCCTTTCATAAATAAGCGCATTGTATATAAGTCTGTGAAAACGGCCGTCAGGAATTTCTTGTAGCGGCAGTCTGTGTGTTTGTCTGCTCAGCAGTTGCGTAATTTGCAGCTATAGTATTGAGTGATGCTGCATACTTGGAGATAAGAGCGGTAAACTCGTCCATCTGACCCTTATCTTCTGCAAAGACCTTGTGGAAAGCGTCTCTTGCCTCGCCCTCCCACATAGAGCTCAGTGATGCTTCTGTTGATTCAAGCTCACTAACAGTTGTTTTGAACTGAGCGTTCATTTCCTCAAGCTGATCTGCGGTTGACTTGAGATTAGATGCGGTTACTTTAAAATTGCTTGCCATAGTAAATACCTCCGTTTAAGTTATTCTTGATTTAGCGGGGATTTTTTCTGTTCCCCTTGGGATGATTATACTATACCACAATTTTCAGACTTTTTTCGTTTTACTGATGAAATGCACTTTTTTTATGACGAACTGCACCAGCGTGACGCTGGACCCGTTCACGTTGGCGCTCGTAAACTCGCTTACTCACCGGGTGAGACATACTCTGCTTTCGCTTACGGCCAGCGTGACGCTGGACCCGGACACGTTGACGCTTGTAAACTCGCTCACTCACCGGGTAAGACATACTCTGCTTTCGCTTACGGCCAGCGTGACGCTGGACCCGGACACG
>ODAI010172855.1_pt1 | contig 12712 bp, 10 predicted proteins | sample 1539321 | NCBI WGS metagenome assembly ODAI01 (sample SAMN02144231, study PRJEB22623) | gut metagenome | biome: sheep rumen | host: Ovis aries | place: New Zealand | reverse complement strand
TATAATGGTCGCCTCCAAGCCACAATTCTGTAATACTCTTGAACTGATGATCATTGGCCACCATTTCGGGAATCAAATGGCAATGATAGTCGATAATTGGCATCTTAGCCGCATGATTGTGGTAAAGTTCCTGCGCCGTTGTTGTCTCGAGCAGGAAATTTTCATCCATAAACTTCTTCATAGTTTGTTCTTCTTTATTGTTATAATAGATTATTTTTGCAAAAATACGGATTTTATTTTGAAATACGAAATAATTAAACTATATTTGCAAAAAATACTACGCAAACGATGTCGTACAACCAAATAGCTGCAACTGTTTCCTGTCGCACAAACCGCGTTTTGCTCATTTACACAGGAGGAACCATCGGTATGGGTCAAAACCCTAAGACTCATGCTCTTGAACCTTTAGACTTCACGCAACTGTCGATGCAAATGCCTGAGTTTGCTGCCATCGAGACAGGCATCGACGTCTATCAGTTCACACCTCCCATCGACTCATCCGACATGACGCCGAGGCTTTGGGCGCAACTCTCACGAATCATTGCTGAAAGATACGACAGCTATGACGGCTTTGTCATACTGCACGGAACGGACACAATGGCCTACACAGCATCCGCCCTTTCATTTTTGCTGGAAAACCTTACGAAACCCGTCATTCTTACAGGGTCACAACTCCCCATCGGGCAACTACGGACAGACGGGAAAGAGAACCTCATCACCAGCATAGAGATTGCTGCGGCTCATCATGACAACGGTTTACCCATCGTTCCCGAAGTGTGCATCTATTTCAGTGGAAAGTTGCTTAGAGGTAACCGCTCCACGAAAATCAATGCCGATGGTTTCAACGCCTTTGAATCGTTCAACTATCCACACCTGGCCGATGCGGGCATTAACATCGTGTATCACGAGGAGTATATCATGAAACCAGACTTCTCGCTTCCAATGACCCCTCATTTCACGACAGACCCCAACGTCGTGGTTTTCACATTGTTCCCAGGCATTCAAGACAATATTGTCAAACACGTTCTCGACGCTCCCGAACTCCGTTCGATTGTAATGAGAAGCTATGGCAGCGGTAATGCTCCGCAGAGGCCATGGCTGATGAAGATGCTGAAAGAAGCAACGCAACGCGGGGTGAACATCGTGAACATCAGCCAATGTGCAGCAGGAACCGTTGAGATGGCTCGCTATGACACGGGATTCCAGTTAAAGAATGCTGGTGTAATCAGCGGCTACGACAGTACAGTTGAAAGTGCGGTGACCAAGTTGATGTTTCTTCAAGGGCATTATCTTGATTATCGTATGATACGAAGCCTGATGAACAGGAGTTTAAGAGGAGAAATAACGATTTGAATGATTGTCGAAAGAGATGAATCTGTAGTCTGATTGTTCATAACATTTAATAATACATACAGAAAAAACATTATGAAAGAACTTAAAGGAACAAAGACAGAGAAGAACCTGCAGGAAGCATTCGCAGGAGAGAGTCAGGCACGTAACAAATACACCTACTGGGCATCGAAGGCCAAGAAGGACGGTTACGTACAGATAGCAGCCATCTTCGAGGAGACAGCCGCCAACGAGAAGGAGCATGCCAAGATGTGGTTCAAACTTCTGGAGGGCGGAGCCATCAAGAGTACGCCAGAGAACTTGGAGGCCGCAGCCAATGGTGAGAACTTCGAGTGGACGGACATGTACGCCCGCATGGCTCAGGAGGCCCGCGAGGAGGGCTTCAACGAGATTGCCGAGAAGTTTGAGGCTGTAGGCAAGATCGAGAAGGAGCACGAGGCCCGCTATCGCAAACTGCTCGACAACATCAATAAGGAACGCGTGTTCTCAAAGGACAACGATGTCATCTGGCAGTGCTCCAACTGCGGCCATATCGTGATTGGCAAGAAGGCCCCTGAGGAGTGCCCCGTCTGCAACCATCCCCAGGCCTACTTCCAGGTGAAGGCTGAGAACTATTAAGAATGGATCACCGGACCTGTAAGCAATTCCGAGGGACGGGAAATAAAGGCTGTCGCACCATGACGGAGCAGGAAGTCACGATCGCGGAATCCCCAAAGGACTGAGATGCAGGGGATACCGGCATTGCGGGCGGTCTCAATGTCAACATCGCTGTCGCCGACGTAAACGGCGGACTCTCCCCCACTCTTCAGTTCACGCAGAGCTGCGAACACGGTATCGGGTGCTGGTTTCTTGCGGATGCCTGCTGCCTCATTCTCCCCAATGGCCACCTCGACTGTATCGGGGAAGAAATGACGACAGAGTTCTTGGGTAGCTGCCATCATCTTGTTGCTGACCACGGCGATATGACACCCCCGGCTTCTAAGAGCAGCCAAAGTTTCGGGAATACCATCATAAGGACGGGTCGTGTCGAGTGCATGCTGCATATAGTGCTGGCGGAATGTGGCAAAGGCCTCATCGAACAGAGGATTGTCAGCACCGTCAGGCACTGCCCGCTCCATCAGCAGGCGTACACCATTGCCCACGAAGCGACGGATATCGTCGATGGAGTGTTCGGGCATACCATGAACACGCAACGCATAATTGGCAGAGGCCGCCAGGTCCTGGAGCGTGTCGAGCAGCGTACCGTCGAGGTCGAAAACGTATTCTTTATACATTGAACATTGAAGATTGAAGATTGAACATTGAACATTGAAGATTGAACATTGAACATTGAAGATTGAACATTAGCGCTTGGAACGGGTAATCATCGTGCGTACCTTATTATTATACTTATCAGCCCGAAGCAGATCCTCGATGGTAAGGTGCATCCTGTAGCACCAGCGATTGTAGGGATCGCTGGGCACATTGATGCGCTCCTCACGGGGATGCTTCGAACGGAGTTCACCATCCATCGCCAGCCAGTCCTGAATGGAGAACAGACACAACATGGAGGGACAATAAAGGTGACGGGCTATCATCTCCTCTGCCAGATGTGCCGGCAGATGCTCGGGGGCACGTCCTTGTTTCTGAAGCATTGTGACGTAGTAGCGCTGTGTACGCTCAGGGCTCTCCTCCCACCACAGTCGCATGGGCGGCATATCGTGGGTGGAGAAGGTGGCAACAGAACGATAGGGATTGCCATCAAGGTGAGAGAACTCAAAGCCGTTCTGCTTGGGGAGCGACTGTACCTCGAGAGTCAGGATGCGCTGTGCGTCGAGCACTGGTGCCACGCAGTCGGGCAACATGCCGAGGTCTTCGGCACAACAAAGCATGCGGGTCTCACCGAAGATGTCTGACAGCCGACGGGTGGCTCCGTCGCCCCAGAAGAAGTTGTGGCGCTGGAAGTAGTAATTATTGTACAAGCGCATGAACGCATCCTTCTCCTCAGTGCTAAGGGCATCATAGACAGGCTCATTGCAGACTCCGATGCGCGGGTGGTACATATCTGACTGATGGGGATCTTCAAGGAAAAGCACATCACTCACCAGACGGTAGAGCCCGTCACGTATCCAGATGCTGTTCTCATCACCACGCCCATCGAAAGCCTCCTGAATCTTCTTCTGCGTATCAAACTCCGACTTCAGGTCATAGAGGCCATAGCTGCGGGGAATCAGATAATTGTCTCTGACGAACTGGGCGTGGATGCCAAACAGCCGGTTGATCACCCGGTCGTTGATGAAGGGCCGAGTCATCAGGTCTTTCCGGAAGGGCAGCCCGAAGTATTCTATCTCACCAACGGTAAAGGGCAAGGCGGGCGAGAAATGGCCGAGGACGCCAAACACGGCATCAGACGGAATCTCCCAGATGCGGAAGAAGCCCAGCACATGGTCGATACGGGTGGCATCGAAGTACTGCGACATCCACTTCAGCCGCTTGTGGAACCAAGTCTGAAGCGACATGCTACGACTGCTACGCGATACAGGTTTCCAGTTATAGGTGGGAAGCCCCCAGTTATAGCCGTTCGGTGAATTGGTATCGGGGGGAGCACCAGTGAAGCAGTCGAGATTGAAAAGCTCCGGATGAGTGGCAGTCTCCACGCTGTCGCGGTAGACCCCAATGGGGATATCGCCCTTGAGGACAACACCCTTGGAACGGGCATAATCGGCTGCCGCCTGAAGTTGGAGATGCAGATGATACTGCAGGAAACAGACAAACTGCAGATAGTTGTCGATAGGACACGACTGTCTGGCAGCACGCTGGTCGGCCATCCACTTGGCATACGGTTCCAACCAGTCTTTATTGCCGTCGAACCACTCCTTATAGTCCTCCGACTCGAGCGTCTGCTGGCCACGCTCGATGAACACCTCGGCAGCATATTCCATCTTCACCCGGTCAACAGCTTCATAATCGCTATATGCCAAGGCATTCAGTTCCCGCCGCTGACGATGGAATGCCGTCATGCGTGACTTATCCTTCAATGATCCGAGAGCCTCCAAGTCGAGATAATGCGGATGAAGGGCAAAGGCCGATACGATATTATACGGATGGGAATCATGCCAATGGCCATCGGTAGTGGTATCATTGACTGGCAGCAGCTGGATGACCTTCATACCTGTGGCTACTGCCCAGTCGACCATTCTCCGCAGATCACCGAAGTCGCCAACGCCGTATGAGGACTCACTCCGGAGCGAGAACACGGGAACGACGACGCCCGCAGCCCTCCACGTATGTTCCTTGACGCGAAGACCTTCACCATAAACCACGAGTACAGTACCATCTGGCACCGTGGTATGGTCTGGAGGCAAGAATCCGGCAGTCGTGCGATTATCCCCTTCCTCCCAAGCCACAAGCGAGTTGGTAGCATCATCGACAATCACGTATTTATACTCGATAGGCAGTAATACGGCGTCGATATTGACAGAGAGCATCCAGTCGAACTGCCCAATGCTCTCCATTCTCATGAACCGGGCAGAATTCCAGTTGCCCAGAGCCGGATGACTGCCCAGGAGAGCCAAGGACTGCCCCTTCTGCAACTGCGGAGCCGAGACGCGGAAAAGGATGGTCTTCCGATAGAGGGGCACCCGGCATGTCCGGGCCTTCTCCATCCGAGGCAGTCCTGCCGTAGTGGCGTAGGCACTGCTGTAAAGGTGATACTGAAGGGGAATATCTCGCCAGAGATCTGGGAGCACGTAATTCTTGGAGGAATCGAAATAATAGGAGCGCGGCACGCCCGTCCACTCCTTCCGCAGCACCTGTCCTTCGGCATCCTCCACCTGATAGAAATAGGAAAAAGAAGATACCGGATGCTGACGAGAGGCGATGACCGCCGTTTCCACCGTCCAGAGCACACCATCGTCGGTCTGCATCAGCTGATTGACGGTACGCACCGTACCGTCGTGACTGAGATATGAGATGACTACGTGGAGACTTTCACCCCATTGCGTAGCATAGTTTATGGAGAACTTCAGTTTCATATTTGCAAGTTTTTCCTGCAAAGTTACAATAAAATTGTGATTAACGATTGGTTTTCCCCCGTTTTTTTAGTAACTTTGCAGCGATTTTTAAAGAATAAGAGCGATGAAGACTATCAAAGCGCCATATTATATCGTTCCAATTGCCATCTGTATACTGGGGTTGGCAGGGCTGGTATATTATTACTTCTTCCAAGACCTTTCGAAGGAAGAGGCCACCACCTATTTATATATAGACGGTGACGATACGGCCGACTCAGTCTACGTGAAGCTGGAGCCGATAGCAACCAGCAACGGACTCACCGGTCTGAAGACCCTATTGCGCTGGTGGGACTATCAGGACAGGATTCGTACCGGTCGCTATGCCATTCAGCCTGATGAGAATGTCATCACAGTCTTCCGCAAACTGAAGAATGGTCACCAAGAAGCAGAGATGCTGACGATACCCGAGTCGAGAACAATGGACCGACTGGCAGGAGTACTCTCGCGGAAACTGATGCTCGACAGTCTGACGCTGGCATCCTCCTTGACCGACAACGACTTCTGCGGGCGATGGGGATACGACACTGCCACTATTGCCAGTCTGTTTGTTCCCAACACTTACGAGGTATACTGGAATATCAGTCTTGACGCCCTGATGGAGCGGATGCAGAAAGAATACAGCCACTTCTGGAACAAGGAACGCATGGCCAAGGCCGACGGATTGGGACTGACGCCCAACCAGGTATGCACCATCGCCAGTATCATCGACGAAGAGACAGCCAACAATGAGGAGAAGCCCATGATTGCCGGCATGTACCTGAACCGCTTGGCAACAGGCATGCCCCTACAGGCAGACCCCACCATCAAGTTTGCCATGAAACGGTTTGAGCTGAAGCGAATCTATCACGACATGCTCTACTTCGAAAGTCCCTACAACACCTATCAGAATGTAGGACTGCCCCCAGGCCCCATCAAGATAGCCTCCATCAAGGGTATCGATGCAGTGCTGAACCGCGTCGACCATGATTACCTATACATGTGCGCCAAGGAGGACTTCTCCGGCACACACAACTTTGCCCGCACCTATAGCGAGCACCTGAAGAACGCCGCCAGATACTCAAAGGCGCTCAACGACAGGGGGATTAAATAGTGAAGAGTGAATAGTGAATAGTGAATAGTGAAAAGTGAATAGTGAATAGTTAGATATGGAAGAGAAAACGATTAATGTTAATGAGGAAAAGAAATCGGTGAGTTTCATCGAGCAGAAGGTAATTGACGACCTGGCAGCAGGCAAGAACGGAGGCAGGATGCAAACCCGATTCCCGCCAGAGCCCAATGGCTACCTGCACATCGGACACGCCAAAGCCATCGCCATCGATTTCGGACTGGCCAAGAAGTACGGTGGCAAGTGCAACCTGCGTTTCGACGACACCAACCCCATCAAGGAGGATACGGAATATATTGAGAGCATAGAGAATGATATCAAATGGCTGGGATTCCAGTGGGCCAATGTCTACTATGCCAGTGACTACTTCCAGGAGCTCTGGGACTTCGCCGTATGGCTCATCAAGCAGGGACGTGCCTACGTCGACGAGCAGAGTGCCGAGGTGATTGCCCAGCAGAAGGGCACCACCACCAGTCCGGGCACCAACAGCCCGTTCCGCGACCGCCCCGTCGAGGAGAACCTGCGGCTGTTTGAGTTTATGAACAGCGGCAAATGTGAACCCGGTACCCTCGTGCTGCGTGCCAAAATTGACATGTCCCATCCCAACATGCTGTTCCGCGACCCGCTCATCTACCGCGTGCTCAACATCCCCCATATCCGTACCGGCAACAAGTGGAACGCTTACCCGATGTACGACTTCACCCACGGCCAGAGCGATTATCTGGAGGGTGTCACCCACTCCTGGTGTACCCTGGAGTTCGTGGAGCACCGTCCCCTGTATGACCTGTTCGTCACCTGGATGAAAGAATGGCGAGGCGAGACCGACAATATCGAGGACAACCGTCCGCGCCAGACAGAGTTCAACAAGCTGAACCTGAACTACTCGCTGATGTCGAAGCGCAACCTGCTGGCCCTGGTCAATGAGAAGCTGGTCAACGGATGGGACGACCCCCGCATGCCAACCATCTGCGGTTTCCGTCGTCGTGGCTATTCACCAGAGAGTATCGTCAACTTCATCGACAAGATTGGTTACACCAAGATCGATGCCCTGAACGATATGGCCCTGCTGGAGAGTGCCGTACGTGACGACCTGAATGCCCGTGCCATCCGTGTCAGTGCCGTACTTGATCCCGTAAAGGTGGTCATCACCAACTATCCCGAAGGACAGATAGAACAGCTGACTGCCGTCAATAACCCCGAGAATGAAGCCGACGGCACACATACCATCGAGTTCAGCCGTGAACTGTGGATTGAACGCGACGACTTCATGAAGGAGGCAGAGAAGAAATTCATGCGACTGGCTCCCGGCAAGGAGGTACGCCTGAAGAATGCCTATATCATCAAGTGCAATGAGGAGCATCCATGCGATGAGGATGAGAACGGGCGCGTGACTACCATCTACTGCACCTACGACCCGGAATCGAAAAGCGGACTGCCGGGAAGCAACCGCAAGATCAAGGGCAAGACGCTTCACTGGGTCAGTTGCCAGCATGCCGTCAAGGCAGAGGTAAGACTGTACGACCGCCTGTGGAAGGTAGAGAATCCCCGCGACGAACTGGCTCGTATCCGCGAGGAACAGGACTGCGATGCCGTCACCGCCATGAAGCAGATGATCAATCCAGACTCTCTCAATGTAATCAAGGAATGCTATGTGGAGCCATACGCCGCAACGATGAAACCGCTCACCTATCTGCAGTTCCAGCGCATCGGCTATTTCACCCCCGACTCCGACACCACCACAGAGCATCCCGTCTTCAACAAGACCGTCGGTCTGAAAGACTCATGGGCCAAGAAACAATAATGGATGACAGACGATACTGATTATTTCAAGACCAGAGAATTTCAGAAAATACTGAAACGATACGAAGAATCGGTCAGGTCAGGGCAATCCACCTACATGGATGCCGATGACCTGGCTGATATCGCAGACTATTATCAATATCAGGGGCAGCCTGATGAAGCCGAAGAGGCCATCAATCTGGCCCTCCGCATCAATTCTGAAGCCTTAGGTCCCCTACTCTACAAGGCTCGTCAGGCTCTAAGCCGAAACAACTACGAGACGGCCTGGGATTACGCGGAGCACATCAAGGCACTCGACGAGGCGGAGTATATGTATCTGTACGGAGAGATTCTGATCTGTGAAGGCAAAACAGAAGATGCCGACCAGTGGTTCCGTCAGAACTACAAGGAGACGCCCCCTGACGAGCTGATGGACTACGTATACGACGTGGCCCACCTCTTCGCCGAATACGACCAATATGAAAAAGCCTTCGAATGGGTAGCGCGTTCTCAAGGCGATGACTCCGATGACTTCAAGGAGCTGATGGCCCGGACTCTCTATGGACTGGGGAAATACGAAGACAGCAGTCGGCTATTCAATGAGCTGATCGACCAGCACCCCTATTCAAAGGACTACTGGAACGCCCTTGCCAGTGCCCAATACATGAATGAGGATTATGGCGCATCGGTGACCAGTAGTGAATATGCCATTGCCATCGACCCTCACGACCCGGACAGTTTCCTGGCAAAGGCCCACGCCCTGTATTGTCTGGAGAACTACGAAGAAGCCCTGAACTACTTCAAGCGTTACAGCGAGATGAGGAGTAACGATGAGCTTGGCTTTCTCCACCAAGGCACATGCCTCATCAATTTAGGACGCTATGACGAAGCCATCGCCTGCCTGGAGGAAGCAAAAGACTTAGCAGCCGACGATTCGCCCTACCTGGCAGAGATCTATCAGGAACTGGCATTCTCATATAGCGAGAAGCAGTTGCCTGAGACTGCCCTCTATATCCTCGACAAGACCAAAGACCTCGATTGTGACCATATCAACATGGAAGTGATCAGAGGTCATATCCTCCTGAGCAACAAACGCATCGACGAAGCGGAGAAAGCCTTCAAGGAAGCTATTAGAATGTCGGGCAATGCCCCCAAGACGATGCTCCGCGTCATGGTATCGCTCTACGACAACGGGATGATCAAGACAGCCTATTCGTTCTTCAAGGCATTCTTCTCCCAAATCGACAGTGAGTGGAAGGAGGGGTATGCCTATATGGCCATCTGCTGCTGGGACTTGCACTACACGGAAGAGTTCCTGAAATATCTGTCTATTGCCGTCGAGAAGAATCCCAAAGAGAGCCGGAGAGTTCTGGCGCAACTCTTCCCGGATGGCATGGACCCATCAGAATACATTAACTATATCAAAGACAAATTGAAGACAAAATGAATATCATCACATCACTTCTCAGCAACCTTAACTACCCCACAATATTCTTTCTAATGCTCCTGGAGAGTACGGTGGTACCCATTCCTTCCGAGTTTGTTGTCACCCCGGCAGCCTATCATGCAGCCAGTGGGTCGCTCAATGTGTTTCTTATCATCCTGTTTGCCACTCTTGGTGCCGACGTTGGCGCTTCCATCAACTATTTCGTAGCCCTCTACGTCGGGCGTCCTGTGGTCTATCGCTTTGCCAACAGTCGTATCGGGCATCTCTGCCTGCTCAATCAGGAGAAAGTAGAGAAAAGCGAGAAATATTTCGATGACCATGGTGTGGCAGCAACATTGACAGGACGCTTTGTACCTGTCATACGCCACTTGATATCCATTCCTGCGGGACTGGCCCGGATGAATTACGGCAAGTTTATCCTCTTCACAACTATTGGTGCCGGTGGCTGGCATTCCATCCTGGCTGCCTTGGGATGGTATCTGCACGCCATTGTGCCAGAAGACCAACTCAACGACAAAATCGCCGAGTATGCAGAATACATCAAGATTATCATCTTGGTTCTGCTCGTCGTCGCCTGTGCCTATCTCTTTACGAAATCATATCTGAAAAAGAAAAGAAAAGCAGCCTAATCAGATTTTTCCGGGCAGAAAATTTGGCCATTATAAATAAATTGTATATTTTTGCAGCTTATTAGAAAAATTATCGACTATGGCAAGGATGAATAATCATTTAGTCATCATGGCAGGTGGCGTTGGAAGCCGCTTTTGGCCAATGAGCACGGCAGAAACCCCGAAACAGTTCATTGATGTGTTGGGAGTGGGCAAGACATTGCTTCAACTGACGGTAGAACGGTTTGGCGACCTGGTGAAACCTGAGAACGTCTGGGTAGTCACCAACAAGAATTACGCGGCAATCGTTGAAGAACAGTTGCCCGACATGCCAAAGAGCAACATTCTCTGTGAGCCTTGCCGCAGGAATACAGCCCCCTGCATCGCCTACGTCAGCTGGCGTATCAAGTCGAAGGATCCCAGGGCCAATATCGTGGTGACGCCCAGCGATCACATTATCGTCAACACCGTCGAATTCCAGCGTGTCATCAAGGAGTGCATGCGCTTTACCAGCGAGACGGATGCCATCGTCACCTTAGGCATGAAACCCAACCGTCCGGAAACAGGCTATGGCTACATTCAGGCCGACCTCAGCACCTCCTCACTTCGCAACAAGGAGATCTACCGTGTCGACTCTTTCCGCGAGAAACCCGATCTGGAGACAGCCATGAAATACATCCAGAAGAACACCTACTTCTGGAATGCCGGCATCTTCATCTGGAACATCACCTCCATCGTCAATGCTTTCCGTATTTACCAACCGGCCATCGCGAAAATCTTCGAGTCGATGCTTCCCATTTATGGAACCGACCAGGAGCAGGCCGTCATCGACGAACGCTTCCCCGAGTGCGAAAGCATCTCTGTCGACTATGCCATCATGGAGAAGGCAGAAGAGATATTTGTGTGCCCAGCAGATTTCGGATGGAGTGACCTTGGCACCTGGGGCTCCCTCTACGGAGAGAGCAAGAAGGATCTCTATGGAAATGTATCCATAGGAAAGGACATCAAACTGGTGGAAAGTCACAACTGCATTGTCCATACCACTCAGGAGAAGCAGGTGGTCATTCAGGGGCTCGACGGTTATATAGTGGCTGAGAAGAACAACATGCTCTTAATATGTAAAATGTCAGAAGAACAGCGCATCAAGCAGTTCTCGGGCGAAAGTTAAAGATATGAATCAAAAGGTTGCTCTTATTACAGGTATTACCGGACAGGACGGTTCATACCTGGCAGAATTCTTAATCGAGAAAGGCTATGAGGTACATGGTCTGCTCCGCCGTTCGTCATCCTTTAACACTGGACGAATTGAGCACCTATATCTCGACGAATGGGTACGCGATATGAAGAAGAAGCGCCTTATCAACCTGCATTGGGCAGATATGACCGACTCTTCATCCCTGATTCGTATCATCGGCGAGGTGAAGCCTACTGAGATCTACAATCTTGCTGCCCAGAGCCATGTCAAGGTATCTTTCGACGTACCAGAATATACAGCCGACGTGGATGCCACTGGAGTGCTGCGCCTTCTGGAAGCCGTTCGTATCTGTGGGTTGGAGAAATCTTGCCATATCTATCAGGCCTCCACATCCGAACTTTACGGCAAAGTACAGGAGGTACCGCAGAGCGAGACAACCCCATTCTATCCCCGTAGCCCCTACTCCGTTGCCAAGCTCTACGGCTTCTGGATCATGAAGAACTACCGTGAAAGCTATGGCATGTATTGCTGCAACGGTATCCTCTTCAACCATGAGAGTGAGCGTCGTGGTGAGAACTTCGTGACACGTAAGATCACCCTGGCTGCTGCCCGCATTGCCCAAGGATACCAGGACAAGCTCTATCTGGGCAACCTGAACTCACTGCGCGACTGGGGATATGCCAAAGACTATATCGAGTGCATGTGGCTTATCCTGCAGCAACCCAAACCCGACGACTTCGTCATTGCCACGGGTGAATATCACACGGTGAGGGAGTTCGCCACCTTGGCATTCGAGGCTGTTGGCATCTCGCTCGAATGGCAAGGAGAGGGCGTCGACGAGAAAGGTGTCGACAAGGCCACTGGGCGTGTGATTGTAGAGGTCGACCCGAAATATTTCCGTCCGGCCGAGGTGGAGCAACTTCTCGGCGATCCCACAAAGGCCAAGAACCAACTGGGATGGGATCCGCGCAAGACCAGTTTCCGTGAGCTCATCAGGATTATGGTGGAGCACGACATGAAATTTGTGAGAAAACTGTATCTCAAGGCCAAGATGCCCGAATAACGCAAAATATCCTCATCATGCTCGACAAACAATCGAAAATCTATGTGGCCGGCCACCGCGGGTTGGTGGGCTCGGCCATTTGGAACAACCTGCTCAAGCGGGGATATACTAAC
>ODAI012455111.1_pt1 | contig 12713 bp, 8 predicted proteins | sample 1539321 | NCBI WGS metagenome assembly ODAI01 (sample SAMN02144231, study PRJEB22623) | gut metagenome | biome: sheep rumen | host: Ovis aries | place: New Zealand | reverse complement strand
GAGGATGATCCTGGCACTGATGAAGCCTCAGCAGGGGCAGGTGGAGATCTACAACAGTCATGTGTCGAAGCCGCTGTCGCCGCTGATGCGCTGCAACTTCGTCTTCGTGCCCCAGGGCAACACGTTGCTCAGCGGCACTATCCGCGACAACCTCAAGTTGGGCAAACTGGATGCCACCGACGAGGAGATGTATGAGGCACTCCATGTGAGTTGTGCCGACTTCGTCAAAGACTTGCCCGAGGGCCTCAATACCGTGTGCTCGGAGTCGGGCGGCGGACTGAGTGAGGGACAGGCACAGCGTATCGCCATTGCCCGCGCGCTGCTGCGCGACCGTCAGATCATGCTCTTCGATGAGGCCACCAGTGCCCTCGACCCTGACACAGAGCGCAATTTGCTGCAGAACATCCTTGAGAAACAAGACAAGACGGTGATTTTCATCACTCACCGCCCCGCTGTGATTGACTATTGCGACCAGACATTGAAGATTGACAAAATCTGAGTCGGCAACAGACGGGTGTTGTTCTTTGCTATTGGAATAGAAAGCCACACAATCATGGGAACGTACATCAACATAGGGAACGAAGGATTCCAAAGAGCCCGTAATAGCGAATATGTCGACAAATCCGGGCTGATAGCCATCGTCAACAAGACACTTTTCACCGAGCAAAGCTGTAGTTGCGTCACCCGTTGCCGCCGTTTCGGCAAGTCGATGGCGGCAAAGATGCTCTGCGCCTACAACGACCGCTCCGTTGACTCCCGCAGTCTGTTCACAGACTTGGAAATCGCCGCACATCCCTCGTTTGAGGAGCACCTCAACAAGTATCCTGTGATTTATCTGGACATATCCGACTTTGTCACACGCTACAAAGACGACGACATCGTGGGAAAAATCGATGCGGCACTGCGGGCAGACATTTTGAAAGCCTACCCTGGTCAAGAGGAAGAGGAGGACGACGACCTGATGGCTCTGCTCATCCGCGTCTCCGAGGCCAAGGGTGAGCGGTTTGTCTTTATCATCGACGAATGGGATGCCATCTGCCGTGAATTCAAGTCAGGCACAGGAGCCATGGACCGATATGTCAATTGGCTGCGCCGTATGTTTAAGGGAGCCCTCACATCAAAGGTTTTCGCCGGTGTCTATATGACTGGCATCCTTCCTGTGAAGAAATATAAGACAGAGTCGGCTTTGAACAATTTCATCGAATACTCAATGGTGGAGCCAGGCAAGATGGCTCAATATTTTGGGTTTACGAAGGACGAGGTGAGGGCACTGGCCGCAAAGCACAAAGAGGATTTCGACGAACTGGTGAAATGGTATGACGGTTATCGGATTGGCAGTGAGACCTCCATGTTCAACCCCAACTCGGTGATGCAAGCAGTCAGCCGAAACCGCTGCAAGAGTTACTGGGCCTCAACGGGCGCTTTTGATGCCGTGGCCAATTACATCCAGATGAACTTCGAAGGGTTGAAGGATGATATCATCCGTATGCTGGCAGGAGGAAGGGTGAAGGTAAAGACCACCAAGTTTCAGAACGACATGTCGGTCATCCGGAGCCGCGACGATGTGCTCACCGTGCTCATCCACCTGGGCTATCTCAGTTACGACTGGCGCACGGACGAGTGCTACATTCCCAATTATGAGGTGGCGGGCGAGATGGAAAACGCTGTGGAGAGCACCGATTGGACCAACGTTGTCAAGGCGCTTCAGCAATCGGAGGATCTGCTTCAGGCCACCCTCGACGGCGACAGCGAGGCGGTGGCACATGGTGTGGACGCCGCCCACGACGAGCACACAAGCATCCTCTCTTACAACAATGAGAACTCATTGGCTTGCGTGCTCTCCATCGCCTATTTCTCAGCCCGCAACAACTATATCGTTCATCGCGAATTAGCATCGGGTAAGGGCTTTGCCGACTTGGTGCTCATTCCCCGCAAGAATGTGGATTCCCCTGCTATTGTCTTAGAGTTGAAGTACAATAGGGACGCCGACTCCGCCATCGACCAGATCCTCCGCAAGCAATACCCTGCTAAAGTGGCACAGTATGCCGACAACCTCCTTCTCGTGGGCATCAACTACGATAAGGATGCTAAGGCACATTCCTGCACCATCATCCAACATCGGCAATAGTCCTGCCTATATTGTCGTGTAGGCGTCAAGGTCTTACCATCTTCTTTCCGTCGACGATATAGATGCCTTTGGGCAGCTGCCCCTTGCTCACCTTGCGCCCGTCGGTGGTGTAGACGCTTCCGTGGGATGTCCCCAATCTTGTTGCCTCGTGTATGCCTGCGCTCTCTTTCAGGAAATTTTTGAGCACATACAGGGCAGGTTCGGCGCGCCCGGTCTGGTTGTCGAAGAGTCCGGCGTTGTACCATCCGTCGGTCACTCGTTTGGTGTTCCAGTCAAGTCCAAACTCGTTGGCTTCCATCCACCACCAGAAGAGTCCGTTGACGTTGGCATGCTTGTTGGCGGTGTCGATGAGGGCTTCGGTGAAGGCCTTCTGTCCCTCTCCGTTGATGGGGTAGGAGGCAGAGAGGTCGTGGGTGACATTGTTTGGCTGCCAGTCGTGGTAATATCCCACTTCCACGAGCATGATTTTCTTTTCGGGGAAACTGTTCTCCAACCTGTTGAGCGCGTTGTTGAGCGCGTTGAGGTTGCCATGGTAATAGGAGTAGTAGGAGAGTCCGATGATGTCGTAGTCCACCTCATACTTCTTCATCTTGTCGTAGAAAGCCTGCAGGATGTCGGGTTGCGCCACGCGCTCAGTGTGTATGATGACCTGTGCGGCGGGGCATTCCTCGCGGCAGGCGTTGATGGCGTTTTTGAGCAGGAGCGAGAACCGTGTCCAATTGGTGTCGCTGTTAGGATGGCATTTCTTCAGTTGCGATGCGTTGTCAGTGGAGAGTCCCCAGAGCATGCCATAGCTGATCTCGTTGCCTGTCTGGATGAAGTCGGGTGTCGCTCCGGCTTCTTTCAACTCATGCAGCACCTCCTTGGTATAACTGTAGATGCGGCTGTTGAGTTCGTTGTCGTTGAGTCCGGCCCATGCCGACGGCGTCCACTGCTTGGCGGGGTCGGCCCAGGTGTCGGAGTAGTGGAAATCGAGCATGAAGGCCATGCCGGCGTCTTTGATCATCTTGCCTAAGCGTTTGACGTAGGCCAGGTCTTGCACCACGCCTTCTCCTTTATGGCTGGCGGAGGCATTCTCGGGATTGACGAAGAGCCGCACGCGCATCGCGTTGAGCCCTTGCTCACCGAAATAGGCGAGGGGCTGGCCGATGGGATTGCCGTCGGCGTCGTAGTATTTGGCCCCATGGTCGATGTATGAGGTGAGCAGCGAGATGTCGCCCCCCACGTATTTGTTTTGGGCGGTGGCATTCAGCGCCAGGGCGCACAGCAGTAGTATAAGTAGTTTTCTCATAGGTTTTTTTGATCACCTACTTGTGTTAAAGTAGAGGTTGATTTTGTTGTTGGCTGTTTTCACTTCAAGAGGGTATGGCATGCGTCATGAGCTGCTGCCACACCCTCTTGAGATAGGTTGATGCGGTGAGACCGCGTATTATCCTTCTTTCTGCTCTTCCTCGGCAGGAGCGAGGTATTTCTGAATCTCCTCAGAGGTGATTTCCATATAGGTCTCGCTGCCCGACTTGTTGGAGAAGCGGAACATGGTGCTGTAGTTGAGTTCCTGGAGCAGGGGGAGGAGCAGCGACATGTTGACGTTGGCCAACTTGATTTTCTCCTCTACCAGTTCTTTCTTCACTTCTTTGGCGGCCTCCACTTTGCGGGCGATGTCGACAATCTTCTCTCTTACGGCGTCGAATTTCACTTTCGACTCATCGATGTTGACGAAGAAGGTTTCCACGCCGTCGACCACCTTCACCTTGTTGATGGCGAGTCCCTCACCGATCTCGAGGGGGAACTTGGCGCTGAGCTGCTGGTTGAAGAGGGGCAGGAGGATAGGAGCCACTTTGCCGCCTGCGGCGATGAACTCACCGCTGAATTTCTTGAGTTCGTCGGCAGCGATGAGAATGGGCTCCTCGTCGCCTTCGAGATTGCATTTGACGCCGAATTCACCGTCGACCATCAGTTGCACAAGGTCGGGGTTCTTGCGTTGCAGTTCAAGAGCGAGGTAGCGTGCGATGAGCGACTTGTCTATTTTGTCGCCCTCGACGAGTGCCTGTAGGGGTTTGAGGCTGAAGTCGACGCTGTTGTCGCCGAAAGCGACAGAGGTGGCTTCTCCGAGGTTGTCGAGCGCGATGGGGCACGACTTAGCGGCTTCATCTACTGCTGCTTTGAGGGCAGCGGTGTCTTTGCAGCTGGTGAATGTCATGGCGACGACAGCCAGCAGCGAACATACGAATAGGAACGATTTCTTCATTTTTTTGACTTATAGGTTAGACATTTCCTTCTTTCTCTGCGTAATTTGTTGGCAAAGATAGTGAATGCCTTGTGAAAAGCAAAATTTTTTGCTGTTTTTTATCTTTATTTTACCATCACTTTGCGATGCCGCGTGATATAGATGCCCCGTGGCAGGTCTTGGAGCTGTCTTGAGGCAGGCATGCTCACTCTCCGTCCGTCGAGGGTGTAGACGGCGTCATCGTCAGCCGTGTCGGCAGGAATGTCTCTGATGCCTGTCTGCACGGTGTTGACCAGGTATTTGCCGCCCTCCTGCTGTGTGGAGACCTCGAAGAAGGTGTCGGCGTTGATGCTGTTGATGTCTACGGTCTGGGGCGAGCCGCTGCCGGTGCTGAAGACGAAGTTGACATAGTCTTCCTCGCTGTTGATACGGAAGGTCTTGTAGTACCATGTCTTCCCGTCGATGACGGTGGATGTGGTCACTTTGTCGCCGGGCCATGAGCTGTTGACCGGTGTGTGGGTGCCGTCGCCGCCCCATGTCCAGAAGTTGATATAGCCGTTCCAACCCACTTGGTCGCCGTTGCAGTAGACGGTGATGTCGTAGGGCTCGAATTTGTTGAAAGTATAGTGGCGGGTGATGGCTTTGCCCACGCTGCCTCCGACGAGGAGTGCGGCGCGCAGGATGCAGTCGTCGGTGATGGTAATGGTGGAACCGCTGGCCACTGCGGTGCTGCTGGCGGTGGGCTCGCTGCCGTCGAGGGTATAGACGATGGATGTTCCGGCCGTCTGCGAGATGGCGGTGAGCTTCACGTTGACTCTGCCGTTGTATTCGCCGGAGGGCTGGTCTGCCCACACGCACTCATTGTCGCGCGAGAGATAGTACTTGTATTTCGTGCCTGAGAGCACCTCAGCATATTCCGACGAAGAGGGCATGTAGCCCATGCTGTTGCCCACGACGACGAGGAGCCGTCCGTTGCTGCCCTGTACGGCATTGGCAAAGCAACCTTTCTCCGACTTCATGTTGGTGTAGTTGCTGACGTTGGTGATGCCTGCGGTCTTGCGGGCGTCGATCATCGCCTTGATCTCATTGGGCCGTGCCAGATAGTGCTTGTAGAAGACGCAGGGGGTGCCGGGCATTGCCAGCAGGAAGGCGTTGGCCGCCAGCGTGTCGGTGCGGATGGGGTCCTGTGCGGCATTGGCGCGGCGCTCGGTGTCGTGGTTCTCCACGAAGGTGATGGCATAGCGGCGGTAGTCGGGCGAACTGACGATGCTGTTGTTGGCCAGCCGTGTCCAGTCGTTGTTGTTGATGGCGTCGCGTACGGTATAGCGGAAGGGGAAGTCGAAGGCGGCGCTCTGCACGGCTCCGTCGGTCTTGGTGCCCTCTATCCATGCGATGACGCTGGCGGGGTTGCCGTCCCAATATTCGCCCACAGAGTAGGTGGGTTGCGAGGCGGCGTTGTAGAGGCCGGTGAAGTAGGCGGAGTAGCCTTTCACCATGTCGTAGCGGAAACCGGCGTATCCGAAGTCATTGAGCAGCATCGAGAGGTAGGCTTTGACATTTGCCTGCACGTTGGCGCTCAGGTGGTCGAGGTCGCGCATGCCGTCCCATCCTTCTCCGGAGTCGTTGTTGCTGCTCAGCGAGTAGCCGTTGGCTTCGGCCCATGTGCGTGTGGCTCCGTTGTCGTCGTTGCGCACGATGTCGGTCGCTTGCAACTGGTAGGTGACCCCGTTGTAGGTCTCGGCGGGGAAGTCCACCCAGTTGGTGGCGTTGCCGCGGTGGTTGACCACGACGTCGGCGATGGTGCCTATGCCTTTCTGCTTGAAGGTGTTGATCATTGAGCGCAACTGCTGCTCGTTGCCGAACGAACTGTTGTAGTTGGTGAACCAGTAGAGGGGATCATACCCCATGGAGGTCTCTGCGGCTGCCCGTGCGCTTTGGGGAATCCATACGAGGTCGAAATAACCTTCCATCTGTCCGGCCTTCGATTCGAGGTATGACCATCTCGAGAGGTCATAGGAGTCCCAGTAGAAGCCCTGGAGCATCACTCCGCCATAGTTTGTTGGCCAACCCTGTGCCATGAGGGTGGTGGCGACGAATAAGCTTAATAATACTGTGTAGATTTTTTTCATAATGGTTGCAGTCTGGATTGATGCTTCAAAGATAATATTTTTTTTTGTGATGGCAATGATATTTGTGCCTTACCTTTTCTTGCGAGTGTGCAAACGTTTGCATCCAGTGGACTGGCGCTTATTCGTGGTTCCTGGGATAGACTGTACCCTCAGGGGCGGCAATTATCCGTCAATCATACTCGCTATAAAACAGGAGGATTGTTTTCTTCCCTAGTCATTATTTCAATTCCATCACCAACTATTTTATATCCTCTTTATGCCTATTGTCAATGATGCCTTTTTCGTTTCAGAAACGAAAAAGAGGGCGTGTCCGCACGCCCTCTTTTTCATATCGCAGAAAGTTTTCTATTTCACTGGGCAGATGCTCCAGCGCCCGGTGATGTCGTTGAGATAGAAGTCGTAGGTGCCAGCGGGCACGGTGATGTTCTTCTCTCCGATGCCGAGGTAGTAGACGTCGCCCACGGGCTTGCCCTCATCGTCGGGCGATGTTCCCCAACTGGTGGCCCAGTCGTGGTTGGCACGGAATTTCAGTCCGCCGTCCGACGGGATGGTGGCTCTGCCATACCAGTTGTGCGGTGCGTTGACCTCCTGCTCGAGATCGATGTCGCCGCTCCATCCGTTGAAGTCGCCGATGAGTGACACAGCGGTGTACTCCGTAGGTGTCTGGTTGTCGAGGCGTGTCCACGTATAGGTCTGGTTGTTCATGTTGATGGTGAGCGTGTAGTACTCTTTGCTGGGTGCCTGGAAGGCGCCGGAGCTCTCGTTGGTGAGGTTGCCGGAAGGACTTCCGTCACCGTCGCCGGCTCCCCAAGCCACATCCCAGTTGCCGATGTCTTTTGCCGACCAGAATTTGAGGTCCCAGGCAGCCGGCCATGTGGTGGTGTAGCTGTAGATGTTGCCACCCTCAGCATAGAACATGACACGCCATGCTGCGTCGGGGCTCCATGTGGGATTGGTAAGGTTGCCCACGATGTAGTACTGTGCCTCGGCGCGTTTCACGTTATAGGTGAGGTTGTTCATGTCGAGGGTAATCTCGAAGGTGCCCTGTCCGGAGATGACGGGTGTCTGCACGCCTCCGGTATACTCGGGGTCGCCGGTGTAGACGAGGAAGTTCTGCAGGCTGTTGTCGCCGTTGTTCTCGCATCCCATCTGTCCTGCGTTGACGGTATCCCAGTCGCTGTCGCTGTAGAAGGAGCCGCAGTAGAACTTATACCAGTTGTCGCCCTCGCTGGTGGTGTTGACGGTTGCGGTAAAGGTGCCGTCGCCGTTGCTGTTCATCCAGATGGGGGAGGCCAGGCTCCAGTCGTTGCCGGCGAAGTTGCCGAGGAGATAGTAGCCCTTGGCGTCGATGGCAGGAGTGGCATAGGGAGTGATGGTGACAGAGGTGGTGCCTGTGGCTCCTGTCACGGCGTCGCCTGTGGTGAGGTTGACCGACACGTTCGAGACGACCTCGAATGTGCGGGGCTGTGCGGCTCTCGACTGGTAGATGGTCTCAGCCTTCTTGAGCAGCGTGTTGGCATCCACGGTGATAAAGTTGTCTTCAATCTCGGCTTCGACGGCCTCACCGTTGACGGTCAGCGATTTCAGGGTGAAGCCCGCCACGTTCTCGCCGTTGGCGGCGAGACTGACGATTTTCGCACTGCTGCTTGCCGGCATGGTCAGGTTGGCCTCTGGTCCGTTGGCGAAAGTGACGCCATAGGCAGCGGCGGCGCCTTCGGGGTCATACGACTGTGGGCTTGCCCAGTCGTCGTAGTCGCCGTTGCAGGCGGCAAGCGCGAGGCTTGCCACTGCAACGATGCTGTATGCTAAATGCTTTTTCATCATTTTTCAGTTTAAAGGTTATTTTACTTCACCAGTGTTGTAGTCGAAGTTGACATAGAGCTTCTGTCCGGGAGTGACGTTCACGGAGAAGTCAGGTCCCACGTTCTCTGCCCAGTTGTTGGGGATGTCGACGAGTCGCCAGTAGAGTGCGCCGTTGTTGAGGGTGAACTCGGTGCGCCACCAGTCGATGCCGGGCACCTTGATGTAGGCGCGGAGCTCTCCCGAGGCGGTGAAGGCGGGTGATGTCCAGAGTCCGGAGGCGTCTGCGGGTGCGGTCATCTGCCATGCGGCGTCGGCGTCGGTCCAGCTTCCGCCGGCGGCGTTGCCGATGACGTAGGCGGCGCCTGGGAAGATGGAGAGGTCGAACTTGATGCTTGCACCGACGATGGTGCCGGTGAACTGCAGCACATACCATCCTCCGTTGGCGAAGACGAGGTTGCTGTTGCCGTCGGAGCTCTCGCTGATGCCGGCGCCAGCCTTGTCGTTGATTTCTCCGAGACGGTCATATCCGCGCCAGTCGTTGATGAAGGTACCCCATTTGAGCATACCGCCAGAGGGCACGTAGACCATGGTGTAGTATTGTCCTTCGAGTCCGTAGACCTGCGGCACGATCTTCCAACTGCTCCATGCTTCTTGTATCGACGAGCCTACGACGAAGAGCTCGGTGGGCAGCTCTGCCTGCGGAGCCTTGTAGGATGCCAGTACGTTGGGCAGTGTGATGACGTTGGAGAAGCACTCTCCAAGGTCAGTGCCGTCGAGTTTTGCCCTCAGTCTGAGGTAGACAGCTCTTGCCTCGTCGGGATAGTCGGTGTCGGGATTGGCCTCCTGGAAGAGTTTGACGATGGAGTCGTTGAGCTCTCTTGCGTCGACATACATCAATGCCGAGGTATAGGAGGTGGTGAGCTCCTTGAATGTGCCGAAGGAGTTGTCGAGGGCTGCCTGTACATAGTAGCGCACGGCGTAGGGTACGCCACCGTAGTTGGGCTGTGAGCATGTGAGTTTCAGCGACTCGGCGCTGGCCAGGTCGTAGACGTTGCTGGCGGCGAGTCCCGGCGTGTTGAGCGTGAAGAGCTCTCCCGTGTGGCTCAGGTCGAGCGTGGGGTTGCTGTCGCGGTCCTCGTCGCATGATGTGAGCAGCAGAGGCATCGCCATGAGTGGCAGCAACATCAGTCGAAATATATGTTTCATGATTCTGTCTGTTTTAATGTTCTGTTGTCTACGGTGTGATTAATAGCCCGGGTTCTGCGACATGTTGGGGTTGCCGGCGATGTCGTTGTCGGGGATGGGGTAGACGTTGTATTTCGAGTCAACGCCTGAGCCTGTGGCCACGCCTCCCTTGAAGTCCCAGTTGTAGCGGCTTGAGGTGAAGACACCGAATCTCACGAGGTCGGAGCGGCGGCGTCCTTCCATATAGAACTCACGGCACCATTCGTCGATGAGGATCTCCTCGAAGTTGGCCTTGCTGATGGCTGAGAACGGTGTGGCGTGTGCTCTGGCGCGGAGCAGGTTGATGTCGTTGAGGGCGCTCTCAAACTGTCCTTTCCTGCACAGGGCCTCTGCGCGTGTGAGGTAGGCCTCTGCCAGACGGAAGAGCGGGATGTCGGTGTCGGCAAACATGTTGTTGTGCACGGCGCTGTTGTCGGAGTGCCTGTTCTGCCATTTCACGATAGAGAAGCCGTTGAGGAAGCCTGTGATCTGTTTGGAGGTGACGGTGCGTGTGCCGCCGCCTACACCTGCGTAGAACAAGGCTCTGTCGTCTCCGGCGGCAGCGACGATATCGGCAGTGGCTCCACCGAGCTGTTTGTCGGCGGCGTTGATCTGCTCCTCAGAGGCTGTGGGCAGTCCTGACGCATCGAGCTCATCGGCAGTGGCCCATGGGCAGTCGTTCTCAGGATCGGCGAAGAATTTCTGCACGAGGGCTTTCCTTGCATAGTTGCAGCTCCAGTAGTTGTCGGTGAAAGAGTAGGGCATTCCCGAGATGCGCATGCTGCTCACCAGATAGGTGGAGCCGGAGTGCTCCTCTGTCTTGACGCCGTCCTGGCGGATGGGGAAGATGATTTCCTTCATGGCCTGCGGGTTGGTGTCGTTGTCGCCCATGAACACCTGCTCATAGCCGGAGTATCCGTTCTTGGGTGCGGTGGAGAGGGCATAGGCACCGCTGGAGATGATCTTGTTGCAGTAGTCGATGGCCTTGTCGTAGTCCTCTTTTCCTCCGTCGGTGTAGACTTTGGAGTTGAGGGCCAGGCGTGCGTGGAGGGCGTAGGCGGCTCCTGCGTCGGCGCGTCCGAAGTTGGAGCTGTTGTTGTAGCTGCCTGCCGCGGGCAGGATGGCCTCAATCTCTGTCAGTTCCTGGTCGAGCCAGTTGTAGAGGTCGGCTCCGGCTTTCTCCACCGGCAGTTGGTCCATGTCGTAGCTGAGTTTGAAGGGAGCCTTGTGGAAGAGGTCGAGGAAATACCAGTAGTGCAAGGCGCGGAGGAATCTCACCTCAGCGATGGTGCTGGCGTCCATGTTGCCTTCCTGCTCACTGATGAACTGGTTGTAGAGGGTGATGTCATAGGCCAGACGCTGGTATGCCCAGTAGCATCGTGTGGATGCCGAGGTCCATCTGATATTAGTGATTTGCGGGATGTCGGTATCGGTCTGCCAGGCCCAGATGCACTCGTCGGTGCAGAGCTCCTGCAGATTGAAGGTGGTGCGGTAGAATCCTATCTCACCCTCGTCGCCGCTGATGTCGCTGTTGCCTGTGGGACCAACCTGTCCGGTGAGTCCGAGGGTGGCGTATTGCTTTGCCAGCAGTTCGGTGGCGTCGTATGAGGATGAGCTCTTCGGGTCGATCGACGAGATGTTGAGCTCGTCGGCGCACGATGCTGCCATGAGGATGACGATGCCTGCTGCTGCGGTCTGTAAGAATATCTTTTTCATGATGCTATTCCTTTCCTGTTAGAAGTTAAGATTGAGTCCGAGTTGCACGCTCATGGGGCGCGGGTAGGGATTGCGGTCGATGCCCGACGGCACCTCGGGGTCGAGTCCGTCGTATCCAGTGATGATGAACGGGTTCTGCAGTGTGCAGTAGACACGTCCGTTGAAATAGTCCTGGTCGAGATATCTGAGCAGCGACTTGAAGGTGTATCCCAGCGTGATGTTGGTGCATTTCACATAGGATGCGTTGCGCACGAAGTAGTCGCTGAGCCAGTAGCCGTCGCCGGAGCCTGTCGTGCCGGTGAATCCGAGTTTGACAGCCTCAGGTGTGGTGTTGGAGAACGAACTGTTGGAGTAGAGTCCTGAGGGGCTGAGGGCAGCCTTGCTCGACAGGAAGTCGTAGTAGACATAGTTGCCGAGAGCAGCGTGGAAGGCTGCGCTGAGGTCCCAGTTCTTCCAGAGGAGCTTGGTGGTGAGACCCATGGTGACCACGGGTGCGGGCGACTTGTAGTAGTAGCGGTCGCCGTCGTCGATGCGTCCGTTGCCGTCGCGGTCTACGTAGACACCCTCGATGGGTTTGCCGGCCTGGTCATACACCTGCTGGTATACGAAGAAGGAGTTGACGGGCTGTCCCACTTTGTTCTTCTGTATGCGTGTGCCGTTGCCCCTTGAGATGGTGCCTCCCGACCACACCCAGTCTTGTGCGCCGGCCTCGAGTTCGGTAATCTCGTTGTGGTTCCATCCCACGTTGTAGCTCAGGTCCCAAGTGAAGTCGTGGGTGACGATGGGCTTGACGTTGAAGGCGAACTCCACACCATAGTTCTCGAGCGAGCCGACGTTCTTGAGCATCGTGTCGCCGAAGTTCATGCCTGCGGGGATGTTGACTGTCGCGAGCAGGTCGGTGGTCTCACGGTAGTAGGCGTCGGCATTGAACGAGAACCGTCCGTTGAGAGCCATGAAGTCGATACCCACGTTCGAGGTGGTGGTCTTCTCCCAGGTCAGGTCCTTGTTGTAGGCGTTGGGCCTTGTGGTGTAGTAGTAGGTGTCGCCGAAGGGGTACATGCCGTAGGAGTTGCCGCGCACATAGAGCGGGCCGTAGTAGAAGTCGGCGATGCCGTTCTGCTGTCCTGTCTTACCCCATCCGAGGCGGAGCTTGAGTTCATCGAGCCAGTTGACGTTGCGCAGGAAAGGCTCCTGGTTGATTTTCCATGCGAAGGCAGCCGAGGGGAAGTAGCCCCACTTGTTGCCTTCTGCGAACCTCGACGAGCCGTCGGCGCGGAAGGTGGCGGTGATGAGGTAGCGCTCGAGGAGCGTGTAGTTGAGTCGTCCGAAGTAGGAGACGAGGGAGTTGTGTGTGGCCCATTCGGTCTCTTTGCGCACCGACGGGTTGTGGCTCTCGCCCGAATAGGGGTCGGTGCCCTGTCCGTAGCTGTAGCCGCTGCGGTGGTAGTGGCTCTGCTCGGCGCCTCCCATGATGTCGATATTGTGT
>ODAI012267872.1_pt1 | contig 12713 bp, 12 predicted proteins | sample 1539321 | NCBI WGS metagenome assembly ODAI01 (sample SAMN02144231, study PRJEB22623) | gut metagenome | biome: sheep rumen | host: Ovis aries | place: New Zealand | reverse complement strand
TGGCTGTCTAAAAGATTTGGGTGCTATGTGCGAGTATATGCGCCAAAACTATCCGGAAGATTCGGAAGATTCCTGGCCTGAACTGAACGAAAAATCAAATGCAGTTACTTCTGCTCTTTCAGATGCAATTGTTGCCTGCTGGCGCGATGGATATAATCAGCCAACTTACTACAAAATTGGAAAAGAAGTTTCTTACAGTGATGTTCTTGGAAGCAGCAGTGATTTAGGTGCCGGTCTTACAATCAATTGTTCCTGCTGGGTAAGCGAACAGGGGGAAGATGGCAGATACTATCTTTATCAGAGATTTGCTGACTGGTACAAGAATGAGCTTGCCTTTGGTAAGGATTGTTCAGAATGGACAAAGCTTATTAACAACTGGTGGGGAACTTCTAACTAAGGATAAAGAATGAAAAAGATAACTGCATTAATAACAATTCTATTTTTGTTTATTTCCGGCCTTTTTGCCCAGGAAGTTTTTTCAGAAAAGACAAACGCTGCTATTGAGCCAGCCAATCATTCTTATCTTACAGAAGAAGCTGTAGGATCCGAAATTACTGTTACGGGGCTGCTTTCGGTAAATAAGAAGAGCTTTGTGCTAAAAGAAAATCCTGATTCTAAGTCGGCAGTAACTTTTACCCTTGTGGTAAAAAGATGCAGCTTAAAAAGAAAGCTCCGCAAGCTGGACGGCCAGATGGTAAAAGTTACCGGAAGGTTGACAGCTGCCGATAAAACCTGGAGCAAAAGCATGAAGGTAAAAAAGGTAGAGTAGAAAGTAAAAATCCGAAAGTACTCCCGCAAGAACCGTCTTTATGCTCCGCCGAGAAGCCTTTATGTTCGCAAAGCTCACTCTGTGTTTTCATTACAGAAAGAATCTTCATTATCGGCTTCAACGCTGCGCAAAAGCCGAACCTTGCTCGCGTACTTTCTGAGTTTAATTTAAGCCCCGAAAGTACTCCCGCAAGAACCGTCTTTATGCTCCGCCGAGAAGCCTCGCCGTTCGCAAGCTCACTCTGTGTTTTAATTACGGAAAGAATCTGCATTATCGGCTTCAACGCTGCGCAAAAGTCGAACCTTGCTCGCGTACTTTCGGTGATTACTCTTCCTTACTTATATCTTCAAAGCTTAAATCCATAGTGTGGGCGGTGCCGCCAAAGTCTACCGCAATTTTTGCCCTCTGCTTGCGCCTGTCCACCTTTATAATCTGCCCTTCAATACCTTTAAGGGGGCCTTCTATTACACAGATTCTGTCATTCTGGTCAAAGCGCACAAGAGAAGGCCCAATTTTTGGTCCAAGTCCTAAAAAATGCTGAATAATATAGAGATCATTACCGCTAAGGGCAGTAATATCAGTGTTTGTATTTAAAAAGTGGTAAAAATCAGGGATTTTCTTAAGTTCATTTACAGTATTGCTGTCTATCAGATTATTTGTCTGAAGAATTATATAGGAAGGAAATACAGGAAGTTCTTCTTTTAGCCATTTACCCTGGCGCCTTATAGTCAGTTCCCGGGTAAGGTAAATAAAGTTGTGCCGCTTAAAAAGTTCTGGCTCAAGTTTTTCTACATTTTGAATAAAGGCCTTTTCCTGGCCGGTAGCCACCTGTATGATGTAAAAGTCCATAAAAAATTATAGCATGTTTTTAAGGGGAATGTCATTTAATGCCTATTAAATTCCCCCCGATTGCATTTTTACCCTATCAACAGTAAAATTAAAGATACTGCGATGACGCAGTGTTCAGCGGATGTTTTGGGGTATAGCTTGTTTCGGCGGCATGCAGCATAAACATCTTTCTATGCCTCGCTTTTTCCATTCAACGGAAATGCTCCGCTGACGGGGTTTCTTTTAACCTTGAAACCTTAATCAGAATTATACAGAAATCAGATTTGGACTATGAAAATTAACAAAATTGCAGTTGCCGGAACCGGTTATGTTGGCTTGTCTTTAGCAACCCTTCTTTCTCAGCACAACGAAGTTGTTGCAGTCGATGTTATTCAGCAAAAGGTTGATTTAATCAATTCTAAAAAATCTCCTATTCAGGATAATGAAATAGAAGATTTTCTTGCCCACAGGGACCTTCATCTTAAGGCCACCACAGACGGAGATGCTGCCTATAAAGACGCAGACCTGGTCATCATAGCAACTCCAACAAATTATGACCCAAAACTCAACTTTTTCGATACCCGCTTTGTTGAACAGGTAATTGAACTGGTGCTTAAGGTAAATCCCAATGCCATTATGGTAATTAAATCTACCATTCCAGTTGGCTACACAAAATCAGTGCGCGAAAAATACAATACAAAGAATATCATTTTTGCCCCTGAGTTTTTGCGCGAAAGCAAGGCCCTTTACGATAATCTTTACCCAAGCCGCATTGTCGTTGGTACAGATCTGGATGACCCCCGCCTTGTAGATGCCGCCCAGACCTTTGCAAAGCTTTTACAGGAAGGGGCAGTCAAAGAAAATATCCCAACCCTTTACATGGGCTTTACAGAAGCAGAGGCAGTAAAACTTTTTGCAAACACTTATCTTGCCCTTCGCGTTAGTTATTTTAATGAACTTGACACCTATGCCGAAATTAAAGGGCTTGATACAAAAAGCATAATTCAGGGAGTTTCCCTTGACCCTCGAATCGGTGATTTTTATAATAATCCTTCTTTTGGTTACGGCGGCTACTGCCTTCCAAAAGATACAAAGCAGCTGCTTGCAAATTACAACGATGTTCCGCAGAATCTTATAAGCGCAATCGTTCAGTCAAATACCACCCGTAAAGACCACATTGCCCAGATGATAATCGACCGCAACCCAAAATGCGTGGGCATCTACCGCCTTACCATGAAGAGCAATTCCGACAACTTCCGCGCCTCTGCCATCCAGGGCGTTATGAAGCGCATAAAGGCAAAGGGAATAGAAGTTATTGTTTACGAGCCAACATTGCAGGAAGAAAGCTTTTTCAACTCCCGCGTAGAGCGAGACCTTGCAAAGTTCAAAGCCGAGTGCGATGTGATTATTGCGAACCGTAATGCGCAGGAACTGGCTGATGTTGCCGGAAAGATTTACACAAGAGATTTGATGGGTAGGGATTAGAATAATATTATAATTTAGGGAGTTTTGTATGAAAAAAATTTCAGTACTTCTGTTTTTATTATGTTCTTGTTTTTTGCTTTTTAGCAATGATTTATCCCAAAAATTCGAGAAAGCAAAAAGATACTACCAAAATAGAAAATATGATGATTCATTAAATATGCTTTATGATCTTGAGAATGAATTAAAAGCACTAAAGATTCAAGATGATAATAAGGTTGTAAAAAGTGTTTCTATTGAAAATATGTTACAATTTACAGAAGAGTATTTCAAAAGAGACTCGAAATATAAAATAGAAAACGTAATAATTAACACCTCAAAAACGTCTAAAAACGATTTTTATAATAATTTATATAGTGTTGAAGTATTAAATAAAGATAAAACTGTTTCTTCTGGTGTTGAAGGTGAATCTGGAAAAGATTTATATTTTTATATAGATTTTTCTTTATTAGAAAAATTAATCGAAAATATTGGAAGTAATAGAAATGCATATGTAAACATCTATTCTTATGGTGTAGGAAAAGTTCAAAGAACAAGTTTTCTTTTAAAAGAAACATATTATTACATTGAAATTAATAAAATTGAATTATTATCTGAATCAGATGGTTCTGTGTTGCTAACTATTGAATAAAGTATAAATTTGTATTTTTGTTGAGAAAATAATGGAAAAATCAATTACAGTAATTACACCAACTTATAATCGTGCTTATATTTTAAATACAGTTTATGACTCTTTAAAGAATCAAACATCAAAAGATTTTATCTGGCTAATAATAGATGATGGCTCAGAAGATAATACAAGAGAAATTGTTCAAAATTGGATTAACGAAAAGATTATTGAAATTGAATATATAAAAAAAGAGAACGGCGGTAAAGCATCAGCGTTAAATTGTGCTTTAGATGTGTTAAAAACAAAATATGCAGTTTGTTTAGATTCTGATGATTATTTTTTACCTGACGCAATTAAGTCTGCTATAAATATAATGGAAAGTATTAAGCATGATGCCAGTTGTTGTGGTGTTATCTCATTAAGAGTCTCTCCTGATATGAATGTTTTAGGTGGTCAAAAGATTCCAGAAAAAAAGCCATATATAACAGCTGCTGATGTTTTTGAAGACTATTCTTTACACACAGAATTATGCTGTTTTTATAAAAGTGAATTATTAAAGCAATTTCGTTTTCCTGAAATTATAGGAGAAAAATTTATTTCTCCTGCCTGGATGCAGTATAAGATTACAGAAAAAACAAAATTTCTTGTAAGTCAAGAAAAGTATTGTGTATGTTCATATATTGATGATGGATTAACGAAGAATAAAAGGAAGGTGATTTTAAAAAACCCTAAAGGATATACCTGTGTTAAGAGACTTTCTTTTGAAAATAGTCATAAACTCATACCATTAATAAAGCATGGAATCATGTTTGGATATGGGTCTCTGCTTTCACACGATAATAATTATATAAAAACTTCTCCTCATAAAATATTGTCTGTTATATTATTTCCTATTTCTTTTTTCTTATATAAAACTCGAAAATAACTTTGTATTGTAATTAAGTAAAAACTATAAAGTAATAAAAGCACAATGTTATATATATATATATTAGCTATATTTTTTTCTATTTATACTTGTTTTGTTTCTTTTCATTATAAAATCGGAACTAGGCATTTTTTTGTTGGATATATTTTCTGTCTTTTTTTAATTTTTCTTTTGATAACATCGAATCGAGTTGGTAATGATATTGTTAATTATAATAATAAATATATATATTTTTATTTAGATATATCTCCCATTGAGCTTGTATATAAAATTTTAAGTTATATTTCTTATAGACTTGGACTGTCTTTTTATTTATTTAGGGCTGTGTTGACATTTGTGTTGGGAGCAATGGCTTTTTCAACTTTACAGCGTTTTAATATAAATTTAGCTATTTTATTTGTTTTTTATCTACCATCTATAATTTTTATGGATTCAATGCAGGTAAAAAATAGTTTTGCATTATATATCTTAATATGGGCTTCCAAGTTTCTGATTGATGATAAAATTAAACATAGAAAAATTAAATTTTTTATTTCAGTATTATTAATGGGTGGATTTCATACTGCTTTCTTTTATTATTTTTTCTTACTTTTTATAGATGTTACACATAAACAAAACAAAAAACTTACATATTTGTACCTTTTATTTGTAATTATTTTGTCATTAGTTACATTTGCTAATGGTAATAAGATTCCATTTTTAAATAAAATATTTAGTATTTTGCTTTCAAAAGGCGATTCTAGAAAAGATTTGTATATGACAAGTGGGCATTTAGGTTTTGTTTATCCTACAATATTGTTATTTACTATGGTTTGTACAATTTCTTATTGTAAACGAAGAGTGATTTTACTAGATAAAAAAGAGAATAATTTTATTACATTGACAAATTATTTAAATCTATCATGTTTATTTTTTATTCCATTTATGATGATGAATATTACATATTACCGCTTTGTGCGAAATACATTTATGTTTAATATAATAGCTTCCCTAATTTTATTTAAAAAAGGAAATAAGGAAGTTCATTATCTTTTATCAATTTTTTTAATATTTAATACTTTCTGCTGGTGGTTGTTTGATACGAGAATTTATGAATCAAGTAAATTGATAGTTGATCCTGTTCTTAAATATGGTGAATTCTTTTATAAGTAGGTTTGATATGCATTCAGTTTCTATTTTAATGTCAACATATAATGGTTCAAAATTTTTAGACGAACAAATACAAAGCATTTTGTTACAAAAAGAAATTTCAGTGCATTTGTATATTCGTGATGATGGTTCTGATTCAGAATTTGTAAAAAAACTGAAGCAATATGAAAAGAATGAAAATATTTCGATAATTTATGGTAATAATATAGGGTATAGAAAAAGTTTTATGGAACTTGTAAAAAAAGTTCCTCTAGACACTGATTATTATGCATTTTCAGATCAAGATGATGTTTGGTATGAGAATAAACTTTATTTAGCTATAACTAAAATAAATAGATATGAAGAAAATGTTCCTTGTGCATATTGTGCAATGCCTTGTTATGTAGATGAAAACTTAAAAAAAACAGATAGATATTCATCATTTCATGATTTTTTACCCTCTGGCGATATAAAACCTGAGTGGGGAATTGTGACAGGTATTTTTGGACTAGGTTGTACATTTGTATGGAATAAAGCTTTATGTGATATATTAAAAAAAGCAGATTATAATAATTTTATATTTGGGCATGATAATTTTTTAAGTGTGTTATCTCCATTAGTAGGGAACTTTTATAAAGAGTCAAAGGATGTTTTTTTATATCGGCAGCATGGAGCTAATGTAGGTGCAAAAAAATATAAAAACCGAGGTCTTTTAAATAAACTTTCAGGAAAATTAAAGAATTTTACAAATACAGATTCATATAATCTAAGGGAATTTATTTATAAAAATTTTGATACATTTATAAAAAATCCAGAAACAAAGCAAAAATTAGAATTATCCTTAGAATATAAGAAAAACTTTATTAAAAAAACTAAATTAATCTTTTCAAATTATACTAATGGCTTGCCATTTTCAGAAAAGCAAAAATTCTTTCTTAAAACTATATTCAATAGGTTTTAGATATGTCAAAATCATTAAAACTAAATGCAATTCTAGGATTAATTCAGAAAACATGCCATATCATATTTCCTCTAATTATTTTTCCTTACCTTTCAAGAGTTCTTGGTCCTGAAAGTTATGGAAAATTTTCTTTTTCAAATTCTATCATTAGTTATTTTCTTCTTGCTGCTATGCTTGGTGTTAATACGTATGCTGTAAGAGAAGGCGCTAGAATTAGAGATGATAGTTCCGCATTAAATACTTTTGCTTCAGAAGTATATTCAATTAATTTTATTGCGATGATTATATCTTTTTTGATAGTTATAATCATTTCATTATTTGTTCCTTTTTTTCAACAATATAAGCAAATTTTATTGGTTTTATCTATAACGATTCCCTTTACTTGTTTTGGAAGAGAATGGCTCAATACTATATATGAAGATTATCTATATATTACTGTTAGATATGTTTGTTTACAGGTAATTTCAATTGTTTGTATTTTTATTTTGGTTAAAACACCAGCTGATGTGTTTAAGTATTCTATTATTTATTCAAGTGCTATTGTAGCAGGATATTTTATAAATATTATCTATACTCAGAAGTATGCAAAAATAAAAATTACCTTTAATATAAATTTAAAACAACATTTAATACCAATTTTAATTTTATTTGGTGGTCAGCTTGCAACAACGGTGTATATTCATTCTGATATTACTATGATTGGGATTTTAAGAGATAATGATTCTGTTGGATTATATACAGTTGCTTCAAAAATATATATTTTAGTAAAAACAATAATTAATGTACTGACAACTGTTATGATTCCAAGAATTGTTTATTATTTAGGGAAAAAAAATAAAGAAAAATATATAGAGTTTACACAGAAACTTTTTTATTATTTAATAATTCTTGTTGTTCCTTGTGTTGCTGGTCTATATTTTGAAGCTGATAATATTTTATACTTGATTGGTGGAGAAAAATATTTAGTTTGTAAAAATGTTTTACAAATTCTAAGCTTTTCATTATTTTTCGCTGTTTTATCAGGGTATTTCTGTAATGGTATTTTAATTCCTAATCGTAAAGAAAAAGCTTATTTAGTTATTACAATTATAGCTGCATCAATGAATGTAATTTTAAATATTATTTTTATTCCTTTACTTGGTATAAAAGGGGCTGCTGTAACAACTCTAATTGCTGAGTTTTTAGTATTTATTATTGCAAGTTATAGAGTACATTTTTTTGCTAATAGGAAATTTGATTTAAAAACAATATCTACTGTAATTATTGGAACAGTATTAGTTAGTTTTATTTGTTTTTTTGTAAATACTTTAAGAATTAATTATATTATTCAATTAATAGTTTCAATCTTTTCTTCTTCTTTAATATATGTTTTAATTTTTTTAATTTTTCACGATAAGTATGTTCTTAGTTTGTTAAAAAAAAATGAAAAATAGCAGGAGTCTAAATGTCTTTCAACTATAAATCATTAATAAAATCGGCAAAGATTAAATGGTTGTTTCTTTCCTGAGATTATGCGTATCAAGTATGTTTATAATCAAAAAAAAATTATTATATTACTTATTTGCTGGCAATTATATGGAGTTGGCTTCGCTATTTTAGAATAAAAATATTAACTAGAATCGTTGTGTTAAAAAAATCCTAAAATAGGAAGGGGGCTTTTATGAGTGAGAAAATCTTTAATTATAAAAAAATTATAAAATCACAGAGCATGCGCTTTTTTATATTGAAACTATTAAATTTCTTACCTGATTCACTTATGTTAAAAATTCAATATAAATTAAAACTTGGACGAAAATTGAATTTGAAAAATCCAGAGAGATTTACCGAAAAAATCCAATACTATAAAATATATTATAGAAATAATGTTCTCGGCAAATGTGTTGATAAATACAGAGTCAGAGAATATCTAAAATCGAAAGGCTTGGAAAGGATTTTAAATGAGTTGCTTTTCGTGACTGATAATGTGGATGATATAGATTTTGGAAAACTCCCAAACCAATTTGTACTTAAGACTACTGATGGGGGTGGTGGTGAGAATGTAATCATCTGCAAGGATAAGAATCAATTGGATATTTCTGAAGTAAAACATAACTTAAAAAAATGGAAAAACAAAAAGAATATTAATGCAGGCAGGGAATGGGCGTACACACAGATTGATAAATCGCGTTTTATTGTCGAAAAGTATCTAGAAAATTCTAAAAATCCTGAAGCAGGTATAGAAGATTATAAATTTCTTTGTTATTCTGGAGTTCCAAAATATGTTATAATTGATAAAGATAGATATATAGATCATAAGAGAAATTTCTATACAATTGATAGAAAGCAAATTAATGCAGACAGTGATCATATTCAATTTTATGAACCATATGACTGGCCAGAAAACTATGAAGAAATGGTAAACATAGCTGCAAAATTGTCTGAAGATTTTCCATTCGTAAGGGTGGATCTTTACAATATTGATGGAAAAATTATTTTTGGCGAATTGACATTTTATCCTTGGAGTGGATATGTACAGTTTAATCCTGATTCGTTTGACGAAGAATTGGGAAAAGATTTTGATATAGATAAAGTAAGACAATAGGAAATAGGTGAATGTTTTAATTATGGATTTTTCGGCTGATAGTACAAAAATAATAAAAAAACGTAGCTTGTTTTTAAAATAATTTAGATAGTTTGATAAGAAAAATAACTTTTGTTCAGCAACTAGGTTTAATCGTACAGGTTTTTTCTGCTGTTATGTCTATCGTTATTGAGACATAGATTTATTTGTAAAAATCATATAAAATAGTTTTAAGGATTGAATGATGATAAGTGATTTTTCCCTTAAAAACTTTAAATGCTTTAATAAACTTGAGTTGCATAATCTAAAACCTATAACATTGATTTCTGGAAAGAATAATGTTGGAAAAACTTCTTTGTTGGATGCCGTTTATTTTGCAAATAGAGTAAATAATCCTAACACTCTTCTAGATTTACATATAACACGCGGAGTTCCATTGAATAAACTTACTCCAGAAAATTTATGGGGGGATTTATTATTTGGGAGAAACATTTCTAGTGTGTGTGAAATAAAAGAGAATGTAAACGGTAAGACCATAGAAATAAAATCTGAGACAAAGCATGTTGGAAATTCTTCTAATGTGCAAATTGGAGTTGTTGCAAATAATGTTTCTGTCAGTTTTCCTTCATTTGTTTCTGAAATTTCTGTTGCACAGTCTAAAGAAACTGTTACGACTTCTATAGTTGGCGATAATTCAATAAACCAGAATATTCATGGAAACATAAAAACACTTATTTATCCGAATGTTATTTATTTAGATACTCACAGAAATCATAACGAAGATGTAATTGAGAGTTTTGGAAAGATTGATATTGCCGGTAATTCTGCTCAGGTCGTTGATGTTCTTAAACTAATAGAACCTCCTATAAAAGAATTGTCTGTTGTAGTGTCTGGCGGAACTAATCAGATTTTTGCGTTGGCAGAGAATTCTCCAAGAAAGGTTTCCCTAAAATCTATGGGAGACGGTTTGAATAGACTTATGGAGATGGTAATTACTGTTATTGCAAACCCAAAGAGCATTATCTTGATAGATGAAATAGAAAATGGCTTTCACTATTCCTTGCATAAAGATTTATGGAAGGTGCTTGCAAAGGCTGCTGTTTTGGCGGAATCTCAGTTGATTGCAACGACACACAGTTACGAATGTATTTCTGCCGCAGGTCAGGCTGTAAGAGAAACTGGATTGCCCGATGATTTTCTATATATACGAATTGATAAAGAAACTGAAAAATTTGTTCCTAAATATTATGGTACAGATTTATTACTATCTGCGACTAATAATGCAGTGGAAGTTCGATAATGGCGAATATTCAGTTAAAAGACAAAACTTCATGCCTGGTTTTATGTGAAGGCGTAGATGCAAAATATTTTTTGATATGGCTTTTAGATTATTACAAAAATAATGGAAAGCCTGAATTTGAACAAATACAAGTTGAAGATTTTGGTGGAATAACTCAATTGTCTGATGCTATTGGCGTATGGAAAAATATTTCTGGGTTTTCAGAAAAAATAAAATCTTTATGTATAATCAGGGATGCGGAGCAGAATTTTCTGAATTCTTGTCAATCAATCCGAGGAGCCTTGCAAAAGGCTTCTTTGCCAGTTCCTAATCATGCATGGACGATAAAAACAGATGGAGACTTCAAAGTTTCATATATACTCTTTCCAGGTATAAAAGATGATGGTGGAAACTATACTTCAGGAACACTCGAAGATTTGTGCCTACAAGCACTGGCTGATTCTCAGAAAGATGAAAAACTAAAGGCAGTTGATGATTTTATCGCATCTTGTGGAAATAAGTTTGCATTAAAATTTCCCAGAATGCATAAGACTCGCCTGCATGAATATCTTGTAATGCATGATAAATTTGTTGATTCCAAAATTGGTGAAGCGACAAAAGCTGGGGCTTTCGATTTTAGTAATCCAATTATTTTGGAAATTGTTAAAATTTTTTCGGATTTACTAAAATGAAAAACTATCACTATATTTCCTTGCTTCGCATTATTGCAATGTTTGCAATAGTTGCAGCACATACAATAGCAACTCCAGTTATTTACAATTTTTTGTTGTAACAAGCATATTATCATTATTAATAACATATGTTTTCAGGCTTATTCCTTTTGTTAGAAAATATATTTTGTAACAATTTGCTTTTAAATGAATATGAAAAAACTTTTCCTTGTCGTAAACGTTGATAAATTCTTTCTCTCTCATCGTAAAGAAATTGCCCTGGCGGCTAAAGAGGCCGGCTACGAGGTTACAATTGTTACTCACTTTACAGGTCGTGAGGATGAAATTTCTTCTATGGGACTTCGTGTAATAAATCTGCCGGAGAATCCTACAGGAATGAATCCCCACGATGAGCTTGAGACCCTTTTTTTCCTCTACAGGCTTTATAAACGCGAAAAACCTGATATTATCCATCACGTTGGAATAAAGCCTATGCTCTGGGGAACTTTTGCGGCAAAACTTAGCGGTCATAAAAAAGTTGTAAATGCTGTAAGTGGAACGGGCTTTCTCTTTTCACCTGAAAAACGTAATTCTAAAGTTTCTAAGGCTGTGCGCTGGCTCTTAAAAAGGGTAAATCGTCCTTCTTACCGCTATATCTTCCAGAATCAGGATGACAGAAAGGAATTTGAAGGGGCAGGGCTTTCAAAATCTGAGCAGGCTATAATGATAAAGGGGAGTGGGGTAGACCTTTCAAAATTTGCCTTTGTTCCCGAAAGCCAGAAAGATAATTCCATAATCAAAATTGTATTTACTGGCCGCATGATCGAAGCAAAAGGAGTTCTGGTTCTTATTGAGGCGGCAGAAAAACTTCGTTCCCGCTACCAGGGTAAAATTGAATTTCTTCTTTGCGGAGATTTAGACAAAAATCCTACTGCCCTTAAAAAAGAAGAGCTTGAAAATCTTTGCGACGGCTCTTACATAAAATATCTTGGTTTTCAAAGCGATATTTATTCAATCCTCAAAACCTGCCATATTATGGCTTTCCCGTCTTTTTACATGGAAGGCTTACCAAAATCTTGCATAGATGCAGAAGCAACTGGTCTTCCCGTCATTACAACTGATTGGGGTGGCTGCCGCGACACGGTAATTGACGGCCAGAACGGTTTTATTATTCCCCCTCACGATTCTTCTGCCCTTGCAGAAAAAATCACCTTCCTTATTGAAAATCCCCCTTTACGACAAAAAATGGGTCTTGCTGCCCGTGCCTTTGCCGAAGAGAATTTTGGCATTGAAAAGGTAGTACAAAAACACCTTGAGATTTATAAAGCCTTTGACTAGGAAATTGCGCAGGCTGCTTGTCTTTATGCCTCTTGAGTCATCTGTGAAGCAAGTTCCTGGATAGTTTCTAAGGGAAGTCCTGTGCAGCGTGAAATTTTTTCGAAGGAGTCTCCTTCTTTAAGCATGTTTTCAGCGGTCTCGATTATTGCTTCAGAGCGTCCT
>ODAI014591882.1_pt1 | contig 12715 bp, 8 predicted proteins | sample 1539321 | NCBI WGS metagenome assembly ODAI01 (sample SAMN02144231, study PRJEB22623) | gut metagenome | biome: sheep rumen | host: Ovis aries | place: New Zealand | reverse complement strand
TTTCCTGCCGCTGACGCTGGTCTGCTATTACCTGGCGCAGGGCGTCCGGGCGCGGAACGCGGTGCTGTGCCTGTTTTCCCTGGTGTTCTACGCCTGGGGCGAGCCGGTGTATGTGCTGCTGATGCTGGCCAGTATCGGGCTGAATTACCTGTTCGGGCTGCTGCTGGGAAAATGGGAAACGCCCGGCAGAAGAAAAGCGGTGATGATTGCCGCCCTGGTGTTCAACCTGGGGGCCATCGCCCTGTTCAAATACGGCAATTTCATTCTGGAAAACCTGGGCCTGCTGCTGGGCAGCGCCCTGCCGCGGTTTAACTTTTCCCTGCCGCTGGGCATCAGCTTTTACACGTTCCAGATCCTGTCCTACGTGCTGGATGTGTACAACCGGAAAACGCCGGTGCAAAAGAGTTTACTGCGCTTGGCCACCTACATCGTGCTGTTTCCCCAGCTTGTGGCCGGCCCCATCGTCCGTTACGATCAGGTGCAGGCTGAATTGCAGGAACGCAGGGAAACGCTGGCGGATTTTGTGGCCGGCGCCCAGCGCTTTGCCCTGGGCCTGGGCAAAAAGGTGATTCTGGCCAACGCCATGGGGGCCATCGCCGGTCCCATCTTTGACGCGGCGGTGGTGCCGGCGGGTACGGCCTGGCTGGCCGCCGTCGCCTACGCCCTGCAGATCTACTTTGATTTTTCCGGTTACAGCGACATGGCCATCGGCATGGGGAAGATGTTTGGCTTTACCATCCGGGAGAACTTCCTCTTTCCCTACACCGCCGGCTCCATCCGGGACTTCTGGCGCCGGTGGCATATTTCCCTGTCCACCTGGTTCCGGGAATATCTGTATTTTCCTCTGGGCGGCAGCCGGGTAAGCCGCAGCCGCGCGGCGCTGAACCGCCTGCTGGTTTTTTTCTGCACCGGGCTCTGGCACGGTGCGAACTGGACCTTTGTACTATGGGGTCTGGGGCACGGGCTCCTGTCCAGTCTGGAGGGCAGCGGCATTATCCCGGTACAGCGCCTGGAAAAATCCCGCTTCGGGCGGCTGGTCTGCCGGGCATATACCCTTCTGGCGGTCTGCCTGCTGTTCGTTCTGTTCAGGGCAGACTCCGTCACGCAGGGTCTGGGGATGATTGGGGCCATGTTCTCCTTCCGGACGGTGCCGGAAAGTTCCGCCATGCTGGCGCAGCTGCTGGATCCCGCCTTCACGGTCACCCTGCTGCTGGCGCTGCTGCTGGCCGGAAAGCCCGGGAAGTCCGTTCATGCTTTCCTGGCCGGTGACAGGCAGCAGACCCTGCTGCCGGCACTCAGCTGTCTGACGCTCCTGCTGCTGAGCATGATGTCTCTCGCTCAGAGCGGGTTCCATCCTTTCATTTATTTTCAGTTCTGACGATCATGAAGAAGAAACACTCACGATTTATCCTGTATACGGCGCTCTTCCTGGCCCTGTGTCTGCTGCCCTCTCTGGGGCTCGCGGTGCTGGGTCCCTCGCCCCTGCTGGCCAACGAAAGCGCGGTCCGGACGCCCGCTCTTCAGAACCGGGACGGAAGCTTCAACCGGTCGGTTCTCACGGATGTCTCGAATTATGTTGAGAGGCGCTTTGCTTTCAGGCCTCTGCTGGTTTCTGCCCGTTCTCTCCTGTACGAAAAGCTGCTGGGGAGCTCGGCCGAACCGCAGGTTCTGCTGGGGCGGGAGGGCGAGCTTTTTTACGCCTCCACGCTGAACGACTACTGCGGCATCGGCCTTTCGGACGGCGAGCTCCGGCAGATTGCCGCACACCTGCGAGAGATTCAGGATACCCTGGAGGGGCAGGGAAAAACCTTTCTCTTTACCGTGGCGCCGAACAAGAATTCCCTGATCCCCGAAGCCATGCCGGGCCGGTTTTCCGAAAATCTGGACAGCTCCAACTACCGGAGGCTGCTCCCCTTTCTTGAGGAGGCCGGTGTCAATACGGTGGACCTCCACCGTTTGCTGGCAGGGCGGACAGACCTCTATTACCGCAGCGATTCCCACTGGACAGCGGAAGGCGCCGCACTGGCTGCCGATACTCTCCTTGAGGCCCTCGGCCGCAGTTCAGACTTTACCGACGGTCCCTTTGCAAAGCAGGGTGTCCACACCGGGGACCTGTACCGGATGCTCTACCCCACCGGGAAGGGACGGGAAGCGGAAACTGTCTACATCCCCGGGTTCTCCCATGAAACCGAGGCGGATCCCCGGAACGGCGACGCCGTCACCATCCGCAGCTCCTCCGCCGCCGGAGAGGGAAGCCTGTACTGCCTGCGGGATTCTTTCGGCAACGCCCTGTATCCCTATCTGGCCGAGGCCTTCTCCACCGCGGAGTTCTCCCGTTCGGCAGACTATTCTCTCGAGGCCTTCAGCGGGATTGAGGCCGACACCGTCCTTCTGGAAATCGTTGAACGGAATCTCGGCCGTCTGCTTCCCGGGCAGGGAGCCGCCTCATGAACGGGCAGGACCGTTGCCCCGGCCCCGGCCGGGATCCCGGGACGTCGGGCGATTCCGCACGCCGCCACCGGGAACGGCAGGCCCGGGCGCTTCGCTTCCGGGAAGCGCGCAGAACCGTGCGGGAGTCCTCCGCTCAGGCCGGGCTCTCTCTGAATGAACCGGTGTCGGCAGCCGGGCAGAAGGCGGACAGTCTCCCTCCTGCGGGTGCGGCGGATCATAACCCCCGAAACAACCCTGACGGGAAAAAGCGGCAGATGCGGACCGGCGTCCTGACAAAGGTTCTGCTGCTGGCGGTCGAGCTTCTGCTGCTGGCTGCCGCGGTCCGGGGTCTGATCGGTCTGCACCGGCAGACACAGCCGGTTTACTTCACCCTGCGTTATCTGATTCCGGGGCAGGAGGATATTGTTGAGGAAGTCAGGGCAGGAGACACAGTCCCTCTGCGAGGTGCGGAGGACCTGGAAGGCTACAATTTCCTCTACTGGGAACGTCCCGACGGAACCCCTGAAACCGACGCGCAGCTGCTTCCCGCCCAGGACACCGTCTACACTGCCCGTTACGCCCTGGCCTTCCCGACGGAAGCTCATACCGCCTACCTCACCGTTAATGAAGAGGGCGTCTTCGGCGTCAATGAACCCGTTACCGTGCGGGAGCTGGTTCTCGCTCTTGACCGCATTTTGAATCTTGACCGGATTGGAAAAGGCCGGTTTCAGGATGTTGACCCGGAGGATCCCTGCTATACCGCCGCCGCCACCCTGAAAGACCTGGGCGTTCTCCGCGGCGAATGGCTGTATCCCGATGACCGGGTTACCCGGGCGGACCTGCTGGAACTGCTGAGCCGCTTTTATCCCCCGTCATCCGCCTCTTTCTCCTTCCCCGACCTGGAGCCGGGGGATGACTGCTGGGCGGCATTCTGCCTGGCAAGGGAACGCGGCTGGATCGATGCAGGAGAGGCCGCTCCCGGGGAAGAGATCTGCCGCGGAGAGCTGGCACGGATTCTGAACCGGGTGCTGGGACGCACCCCGCGCTACCTGCAGCCGGAAGAGGCAGTGGGAACGATCCTGGATGTGCCGCCCTCCCATCCGTTCTATGCAGATGTGGCAGAGGCCGTCATCCCCCACGATTACACCGATGAGGAAGGTTTTGAACGCTGGACCGACAGCAAGCCTCTTCCCGCCCACAGTCCCGGTCTCTTCTTTGTGGGCGTACGCCTGCACTACATCGGCGAGGACGGCAGGGCCGCAGTCAGCACCACCGTAGACGGCCGCAGTTACAACCAGTGCGGTGAGCTTACCAGCGGAAATGAGGAGCTGGACCGGCGGCTCTGGAAGATCCTTGAAGAAACCGTAGACCCCGCCTCCATGTCGAAGGACGAGATGCTTCGTGCGGTCTACCAGTATGTTGCAAACAGCTTCACCCGGCATTCGGATGCCTTCTATCCCCCCGGCGCCGGAGGCTGGGCCCCGGAGGCCGCCCTCCGTCTTCTGGAGGAAGGCAACGGCAGCTCTCACGGTTACGCCGCCCTGTTTTATGAACTGGCCACCTTCGTCGGCTGGCAGCCCCGCCTCATCAGCGGCGGCATTTACGGGCATCAGACTCAGTTTGAGGCGGAGGACGGCACCGAAGTTCATCTGCCCGGTGCCTATACTCCCCACGCCTGGGTTGAGATCCGGGAAGACGGACTCTTCTACCTTTATGATCCCGAGATGGAAGCGCGCTATGACGGCAGCCGCTCGTTCTACCGCTTCTATGATCCCATGCGCTGGCAGAAGGGATACCGCAGCACTTTTTAACGGAAGGAAACAAGTCATGAAAAAATCTACCAAAAGAAACCTGATCCTCTCGGCCCTGTGCCTTATCTGCGCACTGCTGCTGATCGGCTGCGGCGGTTCCGCCGCCCCGGCCGAGACCGCCGCCCCTGCATCCGAAACGGCAGCGCCTGCAGAGAGCACCGCCCCGACGGCAACGCTCCCGGATGAAAATCTGGAGCCTGCAGGGGAGCCGGCGCCCTTTGACATTGCTCAGGATTATATAGACCGCCCGCTGGAAGAGCTGGTCGCAGCGCTTGGAGAACCGGTCTCCTCTGAATACGGTCCCAGCTGTCTGGTCCAGGGTGCCGAAGACGGCATGCACCAGTATGAAGGATTTTTTATCTCTACCCTTAAAGAGGGCGATATGGAAACAGTTAAGGACGTATTTAAAGGCAGCTACAAGTGATGAAACCCGATCCGTCAGCGGCGCGCTACAGCGTCCGCGGCAAGGCCCTGCGAAACCGGCGGGAGCCCCGGGAAAAAACACCCGCGCGTCCCATACGGGTTTCTGAGCCCGGGGCGCAGTCCGGCTCCCCGGCGGAGATCATGAATCCGCCCACAGCTCCGGAGGCCACTGCTCCGCAGGCCGGGACGAAGGGCCGTAAAGCGGGAGACGGCAGCCGGCGCTTCCGGCTGCTGCAGGCAGGGCTGCTGGGGCTGCTTGCAGTACTGGGGCTGCTGTTTTTTCTGGGAAGGAAAAACGCCACCCTGACAATTACCTATACGGTCCCCGGAAACCCGTCGCTTACTGAAAAGCAGTCCGTTCTCTATGGCGAACCGGTTTCCCTCCGCCCGCCGGTTCCGGTCCGGGGCCAGACCTTTATCTGCTGGGAGGACAGCCGCGGCCGCGCCGAAACCCGGGAGACCTTCCCGGTGTATTTCAGCCGCACCCTGACCGCCCGGTTCCTGCCCGCCTTTGAGACAGAGGAGCACATCGCCTATCTTGACACCGGTGAAAACGGCCTGCTGAACCCCGGGGGCAGTGTAAGTATGCGGGATCTGGTTCTGGCGTTTTACCGACTGCTGAACCCGGAGGGCGCCGGGAGCGGGCGCTTTCAGGATGTGCCGGAGGATGACGCCTGCTTTGAGGCGGCAGCCTGGCTTAAAGACCTCGGAATCCTGAGCGGGAAACGGCTGCACCCCGATGAGCCGGTGTCCAGCGGTGAATTCATCAAACTGCTTTGCGCCTTTTATCCGCAGGGTGAGGGAAGCTTCCTTTTCCAGGATCTGGATTCTGAAGACCCCCTTTACCCCTGCTACTGTACCGCCGCCGCCAACGGATGGATTATGAGCGGCTCTCTGGTTCAGGTCCGGGCGGAGGAACCGCTGAAGCGCGGAGAGTTTACCCGCATTATGAACCGGGTCCTGGGCCGGAGTAACCCGCGCCATCTTCAGCCCGAACAGACCGGCACCATGCTGGATGTCGTTCCCAGCGGCGAATACTATGACGACATGGTGGAGGCCGCCATCCCGCATCAGTACCGCATGGAGGGCCGGGAGGAAATCTGGACAGACAGCAGCCCTCTCCCTGTTCATGAGCCGGGCTTCTTCTTTTCGGGTGTGCGGCTGCACTGCATTGCGGAAGACGGAAGCCCCGTGGTCGGCGGCGCCTTCGGCAATCTGACTTTCAACCTCAACGGGGAAATCACTACCGGGGACGTCGCCCTGGACGCCAGGCTCTGGGAGATCCTTGAGAACACCATTGACCCCGAAAACATGACGCAGGAAGAGATGCTGCGCGCAGTTTATGACCATGTGGTTCAGAACTACAGCTATATTTACGGGCGCATGTACGCCTTCGGCGCTGAGGGCTGGGCCGAAAAGGAGGCCTGGCGCATGCTGACGGACCGTGGCGGCAACTGTTACTGCTATGCGGCGCTCTTTTACGAGCTGGCCCGTTTTGTCGGGTATGACGCCGTTCTGTACAGCGGCCGTGTCTCCGGCGAGCAGTACGACTTCCGGGACTACGACGGCGAAATAGTTTATGCCGGTGAGGGCAGCACCCCGCACGCATGGGTTGAGATTGAGATTGACGGAGAGGTCTATCTCTTTGACACCGAATACGAGTACCGCAGTTACGGCCTGAACAAAATGTTCAAGCGTGACGATGCGGTCCGCCTGCAGTTTGGCTATAGCCGGCCGAAAACGCCGGCCTGACTTTCCATTTATAATATAATAAGCAAAAAGCGACAGGGACAGTCTCCGTGACTGTCCCTGTCGCTTTGTCAGGCTTTCAGGCGGTTCCGGCTTCAGCGGGCACCGGCTTCCTGGTTTTCTTTTTCCCGGCCTCTTCTTTTTTTGCCGCTTCTTCCTTCAGGCGAAGCGATTCCGCCCGGCGGAAGGTAAAGGTATATTCCCGGAGCTTTGCAGCCAGGTCTTCCGTTGCGGCCCCGGGCAGCATGCGCCAGCACCAGTTGCCCATTTCCTTCCCCGGGGTGTTCATACGGGCTGAGCCGTCCAGCTCCAGCAGGTCCTGCATCTGCACCACAAACAGGCGGGACATGGTGGCCATGCCGCTGCGGATCATTCCCCAGCACCAGCCCTCGCCGGGGGTAATGTGCATGTAGCGGCGGGCAAACTGCCGGTCTTCCGCCGGCATGGAATTTACCCACCCCAGCACTGTGTCGTTATCATGGGTGCCCAGGTAGCAGACGCTGTTTTCCTCGCAGTGGTGGAGCAGATAATCCGAATCGCCGTGGGCGTCAAAGGCAAACTCCAGAACCTTCATTCCCGGAAGTCCCGAATCCTTCAGCAGCTTTCTCACGCCCGGTGTCAGATCCCCCAGGTCCTCCGCGACAAACTCAGTGCCGTGAAACCACTGGGTCAGCACCCCCACCAGGCTCATCCCCGGGCCCTGGCGCCATCTGCCGTTTTTCGCGGTAGTCTCTTCCGCGGGTACGGCCCAGTAGCTGTCGAATCCGCGGAAGTGATCCATGCGGATCACGTCAAAGAGCTTCGTCGCACCTTCGATGCGGCGGATCCACCAGCCGTAGCCGTCGGCCTTCATACGGTCCCAGTCGAAGAGTGGATTCCCCCACAGCTGCCCGTCCGCCGTAAAGGCATCCGGCGGCACGCCGGCCACGTCCTCCGGGCGGTAACGGTCGTCCAGCTGGAAAAACCGGGGCTCGGACCAGACGTCCGCCGAGTCCATCGCTACATAAAACGGCACATCGCCAATGAGGTGGATCCCCTTCCCGGCCGCGTAGGCCTTCAGGGCCTTCCACTGCCGGAAAAAGAGGAACTGCACAAAGGCCTGGTACTCCATCTCCTCCTGGAGAAGCCGTGAATACCTTTCGACAGCCGCCGGCCGGTGTCTGCGGATCTCCTCATCGGGCCATGCGGTCCAGCTCTGCATGCCGAAATGCCGCTTTGCCGCCACATACAGGGTGTAGTCCTTCAGCCACCGGCGGTTTTCATCACAGAAGGCCGCGAATTCCGGGCGAAACAGCTCTTTCCCCCGCCCGCAGGCCACCCGAAGCAGCGGGTCCCGGCACTCGTAAAGCCGGCCGTAATCGGTTCGTGACGGGTCCCCGCCCCAGTCGACGGCGTTCACTTCCTCTTCTGTCAGCAGCCCATCCTGCACCAGCAGGTCCAGGTCGATCAGGTAGGGGTTCCCGGCAAAGCAGGAGCAGGAGGAATAGGGACTGTCCCCGTAACCCGTCGGCCCTAACGGAAGCAGCTGCCAGTACTTCTGCGCCGCCGCCGCCAGGAAGTCAACAAAGCGGAAGGCCTCCCTTCCCATGGTGCCGATCCCGTGGGGAGACGGCAGTGAACTCAAGGGCATCAAAACACCGCTGGAGCGTTCAATCATGTTTTCTTTCTTCTTTCATAATCTTAATAGATGCGTTCTCTTTTGTCTGAAACTGTCAAAACAGACTCAACTGCAGCAGCTCATCCGCCTGGAGTCCCAGCTCTTCCGGCTGGAAGCGCGGGCAGACACTCTCGGGAACGGTGATGGTGGCTGATGCCAGACGTGTTCCGATCTCACAGGCCTCCCCCAGGCTCTTTCCATAGCTCAGGCCGATGCTGACGCCTGCGCAGAAAGCGTCACCGGCACCCGAGGTGTCACAGACCTGCACCGGGATCGCGGGGCATACGCCTTTCGTTCCGTCGGCCGCCGCGTAAACCGCTCCTTTTGAACCCATGGTCACCACCATAGCCTGCAGGCCCCCGGCCCGGATTCTCTCCAGCAGCTCTTCGGCCATTTGGTCCATATCCAGACCGGAGAAGTCGTCAGCAAAGAAGATCCCCGCCTCCTGAACATTGCAGATGAAGCAGGCCGTTTTACGGATCAGATCCCGCCGCTGCAGCGCAATGCTCATGTTCGCAACCAGCGCATACACCGGGATGCTGAATTTCTCCGCGTAATTCATCACCGCCTTGGACACCTGATGGTCCATGTCGATCTCCAGCACGATGCTGGTGGCATCGTGGAAGATCTCATCCCCGTGCTCCTCTATGAGCTGCAGCATGGCGTCCATATTCGGCCTCTTGGAAATTGAGGCAACCACATCACCGGTATTGTCCATCACCGCAAGCCAGATGCCCATTCCATCCGGCACCACGGAGATGAACTTGGTGTCCACTTTGTGATTCTGAAGCTTCCGCAGCACCTCGGCTCCCTGGGCGGTATTGTCCACCATGCTCACGAAACGGGGCCGCAGTTCCACATTGGCGATGTCCTCAGCCACATTCCGTCCAACCCCGCCGTGGACAATCTCCACCCGGCCGGCGTTCCTTCCGGCGGGAATAAACGCCCCTTCGGGAAACCCTTTAAAGTCCACAAACACATTTCCGACGATTACAATCGGCATGCTCTTTCCTCCGTTATTCCCTTTTCTTCGACAGTTGCCGCGTTCCGGAAAACTCCGGCCGTTTCCCAGGGTACCTGCAGCTTACGGCAGCGCTGCTTTTCCCCACGGGAGAACACGGACGTCTTACAGGGCGCTCTCTACTTCCTCCGGCTCCGGCATGGAGCGGATGGCACCCTTCCGGGTGGTGACAATCCAGGCCGCGGTGTTGGCATAGTGCAGCATGCTGTGAAGACTGCTCTCGGACAGTCCCTCCACGCCGTGCTCCAGAACATAGTTGAGCACACAGGCGCAGAAGGTGTCGCCGGCACCGGTGGTTTCGATCACGCCGCCCCGCTTGCAGGCGGGTTCATATACCCAGTGGGAACCGCTCAGAGAATAGCTGCCGTCAGAACCCGCAGTCACATTCAGAAGGCGGATGTTGGGGTAACGGGTCTTCAGCAGCTCCGCGCCCCGGTGGAAATCCACCTCCCCGGTCATAAACTCCAGTTCATTGTCGGCGATCTTCAAAATATCGCACTGTTTCAGCCCCCAGGAGATCTCCCGGCGGGCTGCTTCATCATCCTGCCATAGAGGAGGACGGAGATTCGGGTCAAAGGACAGAAGCGCCCCCGCTTCCTTTGCGATTCGAACCGCCTCCCGGGTGGCGCTGCGGCAGGGTTCATCAGTCAGAGAGAGGGAACCGAAATGGAAGATACGGCAGTTCTGCAGCAGGTCTCTGTCCAGGTCATCGGCTGAGAGCCGGATATCGGCGCCGGGCTTGCGGTAAAAGCTGAAATCACGGTCTCCGTTGGGCTGGGTGTGCACCACAGCGAGGGTCGTGGGGATGTCCTCATCCCGGGAGAGGCAGCGGATATCAATTCCCGCCTCTTCAACCGTCCCGGCCAGCAGGTCGCCGAAGCTGTCCCGGCCGACTTTTCCAATAAAGGAGCAGCGTTTTCCCAGCTTCCGCAGCATGGCGAGCACATTGGCCGGGGCGCCGCCCGGATTTGCCTCGAAGAGGAGATTTCCCTGCCCGCTTTTCCCGTTCTGTGTAAAGTCAATCAGCAGCTCGCCCAGGGCTACCACGTCAAAGGCGGGCGCAGCACTGGAGGATTCCCGGATCGTCATTTCAGTTACCGTCCTTTCCCATCGGATGAATTGTGTGTTTTTTGTGTTTATATGTTATTCCTGCTCCTGCCGGTCAAAATCACAGATCAGCCAGCAAAAGCCGCCAGGTTCCAGGGTAATATTGTTAAGATCTGCCGGTTCCGAAGCCTTTCCCATCAGGTCGGTAAACGTGCCATACTCCCGGCTCTGAACGGTGCGCAGGTCATCGGCAAAGTTAAAGAAGGCCAGAAGCTTTTCCCCGTCCCGGTATCGCCCGATGCCGAGAACAGAGTCGTCGCCGGTTTCAGTAAGCCACACATCCGCCTGGCCGTCAAAAACCCGGTGCTCTTCCCGCAGCTGCTCCATCCGGCGTATGGCGGAGAAGATCCTACTTTCCGGCGTCCCGGGGAGAGAACGTTTTTCCGCCGCCTCCCAGTCCATCTTTCCGCGGTGAAGGTATCGGCTGTCGTCCGCCTTCAGCGGGTCGTCGTGGTAGCTGTAATCGTTCTCCCGGGCCACCTCATCGCCGCTGTACAGCACCGGAACACCGCTGAGGGTAAACATAAAGGCATGGAGCATGATATCCAGCCGTAGGGCCCAGTCCTGTTTGACAGCATTCTGCTCCAGGCGGGCGGTCTCCACACCGCAGAGCGATGCCGTGGTTCCGCAGAGCCGGGCATCTCCCAGCCGCGGGTCATCGTTATAGAGTTCCCCGCGGGCGTTGCTGCCAGGCCACTTTCCGGTCAGGTAGTCGTTCAGATACTTCTTGTGGGGTACTTCATTCTGTCCGAACCGGGAAAGAAAGGCGTAATCCAGTCCCCAGCCGATATCATCGTGGCAGCGCAGATAGTTCAGGAAGGTATAATCCTTCGGCAGAGCAAACACCTGCCCCAGCTGGTGCTTCAGAAGGCGGACATCCCGTGTGGCAACGGTATGCCAGGTACTGGCCATGGTCGTAACATTATACAGAAGGTGGCATTCCGGCTTTTCAACGGATCCGAAGTACGGCACAACTTTGACCGGCTCCATCACCACCTCACCAAGCAGCAGGCAGCCCGGGCAGACAATTTCGCAGACCATCCGCAGCATCCGCACCATCTCGTGCACCTGGGGCAGATTTCTGCAGTTCGTGCCCAGTTCCTTCCAGATATAGGGCACTGCATCAAGGCGTATGACATCGACGCCCCGGTTGCAAAGATAGAGCATATTATCGGTCATGTCATTCATAACGACGGGGTTTGCGTAGTTCAGGTCCCACTGATAGGGATAGAAAGTGGTCATCACCACTTTTCCGGCTTCCTCACACCAGCTGAAGTTCCCCGGTGCCGTGGTGGGAAATACCTGCGGCACGCTCTTTTCAAACTCCATCGGAACCGACCAGTCGTCATAGAAGAAGTAGCGGTCCTGGTATTCCTTCTCCCCTGCCCTTGCCCGTCTCGCCCAGATATGATCCTCACTGGTGTGGTTCATCACAAAGTCCAGACAAAGCGAGATCCCCCGGTCATGGCAGTCCGACGCAAGGCCTTCCAGATCTTCCATGGTTCCCAGTTCCGGCTGAACCCGGCGGAAGTCCGCCACGGCATAGCCTCCGTCACTGCGCCCGGACGGGCTTTCCAGAAGGGGCATCAGGTGCAGGTAGTTCACCCCGCAGTCCTGTATGTAATCCAGCTTCTCCCTGACGCCCGGCAGTGTCCCTGCGAAGGCGTCCGCGTACATCAGCATACCAACCAGGTTGTGTCCCTTATACCACTGAGGGTCTGCCTCCCGCAGGCGGTCCAGCTTCCTCAGGGCTTCCGGCCGTTCTTCCCAGCAGCGGTGCAGCATGGTGCAAAAGTACTCCCAGGCCCGGACGTCACCGGGATAGAGCTTAAAATAGAGGTCTCTTAATTCTTCTTCATGCCTGGAAAAACGAGAACGGTATTCCTTATCAACTTCAACTGTCGTTTTTCTCATGGAAATCCTCCGGGGCTGATAATTGCGGGGCGTTCTGCCGTCAGGTCCTTTCCGCAGGCGACATTATATCAGATCAAATCCCGATCCACAACATGAGAATGGCATTTCTGCGGTTTTTCAGCATTTGTTCCGGCTTTCACAGCAGATCGCCGGATCTGTAAAGACAATTATCGGAAATCCGGATTTCAGATCACGAACGGCGCATTATACGGACCGGCATTCAGTTCTATTTGTTTTTCAATTGATTCCTGCATTCGTCAAACAATACAAAAACTATTCATAATTTTGTGCAAATCATTCAATTTTAACTTGCCTGTGCAATCTGGCTTGACAGTGTTTCTTGTGGAATGATAGAATCTGTCCAATTCCGTGGCCTGCGGGCACTCCACCTTCTGCCTTCAGGGACACGAAAAAAGGAGGAATAAATAAAGCCCCGGCTCGGGCTGCGGCAGTGTGGAGACCTGTCGTAATGCGAAGGGCATCCCGCCCTCGCGAGGGCATATCCGGCGGAGGCCATATGTCCGGAGCCAGGAAGATGGCAACAGTACAGCTCAAGAACATCAAGAAAGTCTACCCCTTCGTAAGCGGCGAACAGAAAAAGAA
>ODAI014482822.1_pt1 | contig 12716 bp, 13 predicted proteins | sample 1539321 | NCBI WGS metagenome assembly ODAI01 (sample SAMN02144231, study PRJEB22623) | gut metagenome | biome: sheep rumen | host: Ovis aries | place: New Zealand | reverse complement strand
GAACTGCTTCATCGCAATAGCTACTTGGACGATAAACAATACCAAAGCATATACGATGATGCTGAAGAATTAGTGAGAATACTGGTAACGAGGTGCAAGAAGTTGAATGAAGTAGAAGTCTAACCTCTTCCATCTTCCTTCTTACTTCAATTTACACTCTTCCTTCTTCCTTCTTCCATCTAACATCTAACATCTTTCGTTCGATACTGCCAGTCGGAACAAATTAAAATATATACGAAAAGGAGGTCACTATGGACAAAGAAACAAACAATATATTAGAGTTGAAAGCCTACATGGAGACTAATCCTACTTTAGAGCATCGCTCTGGAGCTGTAGACTTTTTTTATGCTGATGTTGAATATAAGGACAGTACATTGGGAGATTATACTCTTCAAAATGTCGAGATAAGATTTGAGCATGGGTATAACAATACTCTTAAGATAGATGCACTTAGGCCACCATATTACGGAGAGTTCTGGCTTACTAAGCAAGATTTCCGTTTCATGAATGGTAATCTAAATATATCAGGCTTACGTCATGACAATGGTAAGAAGTATTGTGTGGTTATTAAATAGATAAACTGAAGGATCATATGATATTTACCGATACAGATTTGAAATTCTTCGTAAACAAGATAAAACTAAAATCGGAGGACATGCCGCAGTACCGAGAGCAGGTCAAAAGATTGACAGAAAACCTTGAAGAGAAGATAAAGAACGATAAAAGAACTGGATTACGAGTGACACGTGCTGTAATTTCTGGTTCCTGGAAGAAACATACTATTTTAAGGCCAACAGGAGATACTCCTATTGACATAGATTTGGTTCTTTTTATAGAAGGTGACGAGAATATTATTAATGATATCTCAAAGCTTCACGATTTTATTGTTAGCTATCTTGAAGAAATATATCCTCAGAAAGATATTAGCAAAGATGTTGATGCTGAAGGTCATACGAAATCTGTTAAACTCAAATTCGTGGGCACAGGTCTTGAAGTAGATATCGTTCCTGTTGTTCCTATCAAGAATCCTGAAGGATATGTATGGCAACCTCAGCGAGGTGGTGGGGGAAAATACATCACAAGTATAGACAAACAACTATCTTTTGCTCAAGATAGAAGAAATAGTAACCAGAATTATACTTCAATTGTGCGCTGTTTGAAATGGTGGCGTAATTACAAAGAATTGAAGCCAGAAGAGGGTATCCCAGGATTGAGTTCTTTTGCAATAGAGCTGATTGTGGCTTATCTTGATATCACTAAGGGGATAGAGACTAATATAGAAGAGGGAATCATCAGGTTTTTCGAGTTCGTTAGCACCACAACAAAACCTTTCCCAGATATTTCTTTTGCAGGAGCGATTAACAAGATTCCAGCAAACTACGATACTCCTATCTTCGTTGCCGATAATACCAACAATGAGAATAATGCTTGTAAGAAGCTTACGAACAAAGCATGGTCAGAGATTGTAAGTGAGGCCTCTGAGGCATTTGATGCTTTATGCAGAGCTGAGTCTCATAAGGCTGAGGGTGCTACTATTGAGGAGTGGAAGAATGTCTTTGGGCCATCATTTCAAATTAAATAGTCATGATTAATACAATAACTCAAACATATACAGTTACAGATATCCGCAAGACCTTTGAGAGTCTTGATGCTGACATGCGTACTATAGCTAGGAGAACAAAAAAGTGGGAAATGTCTCTAGTTGATGATATCATGCATGACGTTCTGGCTTTGGCGGAAGCGGGATATTTGAACACAATTGATATAACGCTTCTTGATGCTAACAAGAATGCATTACAAGCAACGAGGTATACGATAAACCAGAATGGTGTCAAATCATCGGGAGACAAGGCTGGTCAGAATAATGATTGGGCAGATCTTCCAAATACCGAATTAGTTGTAATTCTCTCTTATTCATTAGCATGGCGTACAAAATCAGAAAATGAGAAAACCCAGTTCCAAAGGAATCATTCTTTTAAAATAAATTGGGTGCGTTCTTCGGTCAATACCTCTTATCCAAATCTTCGCTCCTCCAATGCTCAGACATATGCCAGTAATGGCTATGAACTTAATAAACGGAATTTCAAGTAATGGATTCTATTTTTGACATAGAATTAGAGCTTCCTAATAAGGAAATCGCTGATAGAGCGAATACGTTGATTGGTTTTGATGCTAAATACAAACGGATATCATCAAATCTCCGTTTACTTCAAGAACAAGAGGCAATTAACTCTTGGAGTGAGAAGAACCATGGCCAGCAACTACCAATTTTAACGTATATTCAAGACAAGTATCCACTAATAATATTAGCTGGCGATGCTGGTACTGGTAAGACTGTAACAGCAGAGGCAATTGCTGATCAGATGGTACGCGACCTACATAAAGAGGGTTACTTCATTAGGCTAAGTACTAGGGTTAGAGGCGAGGGGCTTCATGGACAAATGGGTAATCTTGTAAATGATGCATTTAAGCGATTATGCGAACTCGCTGGGAAAAAGAGACTCTGTTATTTATTGATAGATGAGGCTGACGCTGTGGCAACAACACGTTCAACTCTTCAGATGCATCAGGAAGAAAAGGCTGCAGTCAATACTCTTATTCAGAAGATAGACGAAATACGTGACCTGAAAGGACGAGCAGTTGTCATGATGTCTACCAACAGACTTCATTTCCTTGATGAAGCAATAATTCGTCGTGCAGCAGTGATAATGGAATTCAACCGCCCAGATAATCAGGAGCGAGAAGAATTCTTCCGTCAATCTTTGTCAGGATTGCCCATGACAGATGATGAGATAAAGCAATTGACAGAAAAGACAGGACCAGGAAATGGGTTAGATTATGGTTATTCCTATTCTGACTTGCGACTACGTTTATTGCCAGAAGTAGTCGCGTATGCCTTTACCAGAGATGAACCAATTACATTCGATGTCGTATCAGGTGTCATAGACACTATTAAACCAAGTCCCGTTATTTCATGAGTAAAACAGGGATTAATATATTATATTTTTTCGCCTTGATTCTGTTTATGGTCTATTTCTTAATATGGCCAACGGAAAACGATATTCTAAAGGGTACACTTATACCAGGAGCAATCATGGCAATAATAGGGATCCTTTCATCTGGGCTAACATCTATTCTCGAAAACATCAAGAGACTCCGACTGTATATACCTTCAAAGTTGTGGTATAGAAACAAAGATATTCGTGTATCTATCTCTTATCTTTATAGAATTAAAGTAAGGAACAAATATTTGTTGGTTCATAATAGCCGAGATAAACATCTGCAACCAGTGGGGGGAGTATATAAATCACTTCCATATTCTAAAATGGTATTTGAATCATTGGGCGTTAAAGTTGATAATCTTTTCGAGACCGAAGATGGTGTAGCTAAAAGTGATTTGCGGTTATATGTCAAAGGGAAGAAACTTATGGAATTCCTTGATTGGTTCGATTGTCAGACAGACCGAGAACTGTCACCATGGCGAGAATTCTATGAGGAACTAATTGCTTCTGGAATATTGAACCGTGAGAACTTCGCTTATGTTAACTACAATTATAAAGGTAGGGTTCGTACGCCTATCTTTCTACTGCAAGTTGGCAAATTGGGGTTCTTTCAATATGATGTGTTTGATTTGATTCCAACGGATTCGCAACAAAAAGAACTAGAAGCCCTTTATGAGAAAGGTAATGGGGCTCTGTATAAATGGGTTACGGAAGATCAAATTCAGACATTGGGTTATGCTGATAAAACTTGTGCTGGTACTGTGGATTTAATTAATCCCCATACAAAATGGGCTCATAATTTGAAGTATTCTACGCATTAGTTTGCTTTGGAATTTGTATGGCACAACTAATGGTTCATGGTTAACGGTTAAGGGTTATGGAAGAGTAGAAATATAATAAGAAATGGGGAGGTAAAGGAAAAACAACCGTGAACCGTGAACCCAGAACCATGGTTCCTGAACCTTGAAGAAACCAAGGCCAAGATTGCCAGTCTCGAATACATCCAGAATGAACTGAATGGTATTCCCAATCTTGTCTAAGGTGTCAGAAACCTGACTTCTTACATCAGCCTTCAAACATCAGACATCGAAATATCCCCACCCACAAGCCCTTTTCTAAAAGAGCATTGCATGCACATTTAGAAAACCAAAAGCGGTGTCATCCCGATATACATCCGGCAAGATTCTTTATCTGCTAGCGCATAATAATAGTCCAATATGGAATTATCAACATTAATTGAAAAGAAGATAACTGAAGGAATGAAAATTCTTTCAGACCTTTCTTTAATGCGTGAAACATCAGGCATTGCGATTAATGTTACTTACTATGCAGCTGAGGATGTGGAAGAAGCCATTCGTAAGATAAATAAGTGGCAGCTAACAGTAAAAGACATTCTTATTAATGGCTATGGAACGTCCCATAGATACGTTGCTACTTTTGAAAGCACTATAACTAAGAAAGATTCTGGCTTTAACTTCAGAAAAGAGTTTGAGCATGAAATGAACGAAGGTTTAAGTGTGCTAGAAAGTATTAGTGAGTCTTTGGCGTTAGGCCTTGACGGAGAGTGCAAAAGCTTGGAGGCTGGGAAAACAGGGCCAAAACCACCATTGGTGTTCATCAGCCATGCAGAACTTGACAAGGAGTTTGCTAACGAGATAGTAACTCTATTTGAGTTTATTGGCGTAAAAGGTAAAGAAAAACTTCTTTGTACGTCTGTTGATGGTTATAGAATACCTGTTGGTCGTGATATTGTAGAGTACCTGCGGGAAGTTTTTAACAACTATGATTTGTTTGTTATTATTCTCCATACGCATAATTACTATACGCGTCCTGTTTGTTTGAATGAAATGGGTGCAGCATGGGCATTAAAGACAAAATACTATTCTGTGTTGGCTCCTGATTTCGATTTCATTCAGATGACAGGAGTGGTTAACAACAAAGATGTGGCAATCAAAATTGGGGCAGAAGACTGCGAAGCACGTATTAATCAACTCAAGAACGAGTTAGTGAAGTTTTTTGGGCTCCAGCAACCAGATGAAGACAGATGGCCGCATTATAGAAGTTCGTTTATAGGAAACTGTTTGAAGTTTAAGTCAAGTAAGAATAATGAAGCTACCCCTAAGGAAGCAACTGAACCATCGAGCTCAAACGGACTTATTGCATTATCGCATAGTTTCAGGTGCTTTGAGGATGGGGATGGATGTTATCCTTTTCAGATAGATGTAAAATTCGCAGCGCAGGACGAAGATGTCTATTTCAAGAGCATAAGACTCACGAATAAGCGCCATTTCGTGGAATTAGACGGTTATGGTGCTAATAATGATGGCTTATGTTTAAGAAAGTATTTAAAGCCCAATGCTATAGATATAGAGTATTCAAAGAACAATAACTATAGTCATCTGGTAGAAGAACACTATCAAATGAGTGCAAACTATGTGGAAGATCACAAATTGAACAAGAATGCACTTGAAACGATGTCATTCCATGGTATTATAGGCCTTAGGAGGCATATGGATGGCTATGATGATATTGAACTTGATGGATGGGAACTTCATGTCTCATATAATATCAAAGGAGAAATAGTAATACCTTTAAATACAATAATTGTATAGAGTCCTAATGTATTATGGCAAAGGCATTGACCAAAGAAAAGTTCATAGAGAACCACTCAGCATATTTTCAGCAGATAGGATTTGACCATCAGTTTGCTGGATGTATGTATTACCTTCTTGACTTGGCTCTTGAGGATAAGTTGTGCTATGAGAAGGATGATGACTTTGTCATATATAGAAAGGAGAATGGGAAAACGATTACTGAGTATTATCAAGTAAAGCATAGTGCACAGGCAGGTAAGAAGATGACTGATGGTGATGACGACTTTTGGAAGACTATAGACAACTGGCTATCACTATACGAACTAAGCAAGCCAGCAGAACAGAAGATATTTTTTACTCAGGGCAGATTTGTCATCATTACGAACAAGAAGCCCGACAATTTTCTGTATTCACTCATAGAAAAATTGAGGATAGGATCCGAAGAGATAGATGCAATACTCAGTGTAATCGATAAAAAACTGACGAAAGGAGCCTCATATAACACTATACTCACCCGAATGAAAGCTCTTGGTAGAAAGACGCTGAACGAGTTTCTGCATGAGGTTGAGATACGATATCTGAAAGACTTTACAAAGGAAATGTACCAGCACTTTCTGGACTTGTTCCAGGAACCCACAAAGTCAGACCAGATAGTAAAGAGGTTGATAGGAGAGTTATGGGATTACAAGAAAAACAACGGAAAGTTTGAGTTCACTGGCAACGAATTTAGGCAACAATACAAGCACCTCTTTGAACTTGTCACAGAAAAAGAATTGACATTGGACGGATTCGAACCAGAGGAATATGCCCCGACAGATAATTATGAAGAGATGCCTATGGTTCAGCAGCTACAGAGCATAGAGATACTGGATAAACCAGTAGATACAGAAGCCTATGATTTTGTTGACTATATGCAACGTTTCTGCCGCTTTATGAGTGCATTCCTCAGTTTTCAGCGCACACAGCTGATAACTAGCAGATTAGAAGAAAAGATAAACAATGCTGCTTTTGGCCACTGGAAACGAGTGTTTGACCATGAGACCACAAAGTTGAAGATAAAGGATAGACGAGGAGAAGCTATTAGCGAAGAAGACAAAGTAGATATAGGCCAGAATGTCTTTAATAACATAATGCTGGACAGTATCCCAGTATCTGGCTATAAGACAGATGAAGATTTTTCTAACGGCTGGTACCTGAGAATGTCGAATATGCTGAAAATAGTATGGCATTTTGACTGGTTTAAGAAATACATTCTGAAGAAATGAAATCATCATACTATCTTCGAAATAATGTTGCCTTGGCAATAGGTGTTGTAAACACGCTACTAAGAACCGGCAAGTCAATCAGTATGGCAGAATTGTCACTACTGCTACCCTTCCTGTTCGATGAGAAAATCGTCAACACCCTTCTTGACAGGCATAAGTATGTGACAATAGGCAGTTTGATTACAATGAACAAGATAGCTTTGGCCAATTTCAATGATCGTTATTTGTCATTGCTCCCCTTGGTATATCAGAGTCTGTCCATGATGCTTGATGTGAAAGCAATCACCATAACAGAAGGCGTGGTATACGCGAGAGACCTTCATCCCTTCGACGAGATGATCACTGAAAGTGAAAGCCATCAGCTTCAGTCAATATGCGATGCATCATTACGATTGTTTGATATGTTTGAGCATGTGAGGCTATCAGATATGTATAAAACCCTGAAGATTGAGTTATGAAATTCTATATCAAGAAAGTCTATCTCTGGTTTTCGGAAGAAGACAAGACCGTGATTCCTTTCGAAAACAATATGGTAAATGTTGTGCGAGGCGATTCATCAAGGGGAAAGAGTAATATCTTTGCCATTATAGATTATTGTCTGATGTCAGACAAGCCCAATATTGTAGAACCTATCATCAATCAGTACACAGAGTATTACGGACTGGAGTTTCAGTTAGGTGAAACCCATTACTCAGTTAGTAGGCGTAAACCAGAAGACAATGTGGGAGCAGACTCAGTTTATATGGATTACAAGCCTTTCCCTGAAGACTACTACCCCGGTAAGGTGAGCCCTAACCGGCAAGTATCAGAGGCCAGAAAGGAGTTAGACCGAAAATTCGGACTGACGAAGAAAGAATATATCTATCCATGGGGAGAAGGTGAAGAAGAACCTTTCGTAGTGTCCTTCCGCCCGTTCCTTATGTACAATGCACTGACAGAAAACATCATATCCACACAATACGAGTTTTTGAACTATAAGTTCTTTGAAGAAAGCTATGTTGACGAGAAGCGCAAGCGCGACTATTTATTTGATGTTTTGCTGGGCGTGGATGGAGTTAAAGAGAAGGAGAAGAGCGACCTCATAGAGACCTTGGCCCATGACCAAAACTCAAATAAAAGACAGCGTAGCAGTTATGATAAAGCCCGCAACAAGTTTGACGGAAATATGGGAAATGCCATCACCTATCTGGAAAAATCAGGCTTGGATATAATATCATTGAAACAAGATATAGGAGATGAAGAGAAAATACACATCCTGGAAAACCTTGTAGAACAGTACACTCCCGTGACCGACAAGGAAAAACAGCATGATGACGAAAAGCTCTCATCGCTCCGCCGCGAACTGCACCGCAAGCGCATTCTATTGAACAATATTCAAAATGCCGCAAACGAATACACAGCCTATTATGAAGAAATCAATCGATTAAAGGACAGCCTCAAGCCCGTAGAGTATCTTCGCAACCATTTAAAAGAAAACGGGCTCACGATGTGGAGCAACATGCTACTTGATGAGTTGAACAAATCCCTGCTTTCGTTGGATGAGAGGGTAAAGATGCCCGATACAGACAAGTTTGTCAGTGCCGAACAAATTAAACGCATTGAAGACGAATTATTGAACTTAGAGAAAACTATTGCTCAATACTCAAAATTGAAGATCAAACCAGTAGAAGAGTCCCTCCTCTATATGGCAATTGGCAAGGTGGCAACCCTGATACCAATACTTTGGGAACAACTGGAGAAAATACCATCATCCAAACCTAAGGAGTTGGATTATACCAGGAATAATCAGTTAAAGAATGAAGCCATTGCAATAGTTGAAGAAATTAGGCAGAGACGCGCTACAGAGGTCAGTAGCAAACTAAACCCCGAAATACAGAGCGTGTTCGACCAGTTCACACGCCTTGAGAATTTTCAAGGTTGCAAGACAAGATACGTTCGCAAGTTAGAACGGCTACAGTTAAGTGATGGTCAGTCGGTTCTCAATTATAATAATGTAGGAAGCCAGTCAAACTATATGATGCTTCATATAAGTTTCTTCCTTGGTCTGCATAAGTATCTGAAAAAGAACCCGTGCAATCAAATAGGTTCATTTCTCTTTATAGACCAGCCCAGCATACCCTATTATGAATCCACTGACCAGTCAACGGACAAAGCCAAACTATTAGATACGTTCTCTGTAGTTAACCAGTTCATGGCGGATGCAACGGCAGATGAAGAAGGTTTCCAAATTATCTTGATAGAACATGCACCTTCTACCTACTGGACAGGGGAGAACAATTTGGAATACTTTAAAACAGTACGAGAATTTGAAGGTAATGAGGCATTGGTACCTTACGATGTTATAGAAAAGAAACAATTAGATAATCATGATAATTAAACAAATGATAGCCCACCGAGTGGGCAATAAACTTCGCGGCGAAGGCGTGGGGTTCTCAAATAGAGAAATAGATGCAGCCCCTTTAGCCAATGCACTTTCAGGACTTATCAAAAAGTCCTTTAAGAATGATGACTTGTACTTTTTCGCAGCTGAGTATGATTTGGATTCAAATCCTGTCTATTCGTTTGTAAAAAATATATTTACGACACCTTTAGACTTTAAGAACCAGTCAAAGCATATTGCAAAAAGCCTTTATGAAAGCTCTACCCATCCCAAGGTGAAAACAGGAGAGCTTTGTATTATCTACCTGACCGATGTTGAATATGGAGATGCTAAAGTGGATGCACTTGCTATTTTCAAGTCAGAATCACATCAAGAAGTTCTTCAGTTTAGTTGGGGAGAAAATGGCTATGAGGCCCAGAAAACAACAGGAATCAGCCTGACCCAAATCGACAAGGGCGCATTGATTTATAATGTGTCACCCGAAAAAGGCTATGTAGTATCAATAGTAGATAAGGTAAGCAGAAATAGTGATGCCAAATACTGGACCAAGAGTTTCCTAAATGTAAAGACCTACAATAGCAGCCATCATCAGACAACAAATTTGGTCGAAATATGCAATGATTTCGTAAAAAATAGCATTGCAGCGGATACAAACTTATCTCGACTTGAAAAGGCCATGATAGCAAGCAGAGCTAAAGACGTACTACTCCATTCCGATACAGAGAGCATGACCTTGAAGGACTATGCTGCTGCCGTATTTAAGAATAAGGCTTTAGAATTGATGTTTAGTGAGTATGTCGAGAAATCTGAAAATAGTGGAGAAATAGATGTGGATGCTATTTCTATTGACAAGCGGGCTGTCTCAAAGAGAAAGAACAGTATATCAACCATCAAATTGGATGATAACTTTGAACTATATGTCAATGGAGCAGAAGACAGAATCTCGAAAGGATACGACCCAGATGCAGCATTGAATTACTATAAACTCTACTTTGAGGAAGAGAAGTAATCATGCTTACGTTGCAGCAGATAGATACGGTGTGGAGACGAGCGGAGGAAGTGCCGAACTATGATCCGAACGTGTGGCGCAAGGATTTTGCGGGGGCATGGATCCGGAGGGATATGTTTGGCATGCGGTCGGCTTTTGGATGGACTGCTTGCCGTAAGAATCCCAGGATTGGCACTGCCGTGAATATTGACAACCTGATGGCTGCACATTGGCGCAACTATAGGATGAAGGGAGCGAACTACCCTGCTTTCAAGTCGATTGTAACAGCGGATGGGAACCGTAACGTGGAGAAGGTACAGTCATGGCGAGTGGGATGAACAACGAGCAGGTAAAGAAAGACAACCCATTAGAGGAGCGGTATAATCCGAAACCTTTGATAGTTGTGGCAGTAGCCCTGTCGATAATCGGTTTCTTCTTTTTCGTCAGCCACCGTTACTATTCTGTGGCAAAGCCAATTGATGGTTCTGTATGGGGTGAGTTCGGTGACTTTATAGGCGGAGTTATAGGAACTATTATTGCTTATATCAGTATCCGATTGCTTGTAGCAACACTCAATACCCAAGCCAAGGGCAATGACGTGACCAAAGAGGCAGCAGACCTCAGCCTCTATGAGTCGAAACTTCAGCGATTATACTCTAATTTCAAGATGATGCTTGAACTCTACCATAGCAAACTTGCAGAGTTTAATAAAGATGACAACAGCCCCCACGCCTTTAAAGGACTTGATTTTTTGAAAAGGAAAAAGGATGCCATTATAGATACCTATAATAGCCCAGAGAATAGCTACACCACAAGGAATAAAGAAGCCGTTAAGTTGTTTAGTGACTTCTATGCGGAAAACCGACCTGTAGCCTCAGTTTATTTTCGCATTATCTATCGCTTGCTGGAGATGATTTTTAGAGCAGAGATTGAATCAGAAGACAAGGCAAAGTTTGCGAAGATGTTGAGATGCCAGTTATCAGAAGAAGAACTGTTCTTTATCCGATATAATGCAATGACCAATAATGGTTCTAACATGAGGAAGCTTCTGAATCAATATAATATGATGAAGCATCTGCCAGAATTGTCATTACCAGAGTTTAAGGGACATGTTAAAGATAGACTGAACCAGAAGGACAAGAACCAGATGATATCATCGATGATAGACCTTCGTAAGGTATTGTTGAAACGAGATAAGTATTCACCAAATGCAGCAATAGCACCAATTCATACGGGATATGAAATAGAAAGCAAGATGAATGACGACCGGCATCTCTATACACTGACGTTAAAACGCCCGGTGGTCGTTGAAGCTGCAGGGGCAGAAAATCATGAGTCGTTTGACAAATTGACGGTAGAAGAACTGACGGACTTCATGAAAGACTTTGTTATAGAACTCTTTACCTGTTATAATTTCTGTGAATATCAGAAGATAGGTGACATTAGAGTCGAAAGCCATCCGACAACAGAAAACGGACATGATACCATCAATATCACGGTAACGTCTATAGACCCGCATAAGAAACTCCACTTATATATAGACAAAGACCCAGAAACATCTGAAGAATTATGATATTTAATCCATTAGACTTATACAAGACGTCGAAAACGTTGTTTTCTCAGAACGTGAAGACATTGACAATGCCTATCAAGATTTGTGTGCTAATTGTGTTTGCGCTACTAGCATTGAACAGCTTTTTAGAGCTGACGCATACTATGATGTTAAATTCACGGATTGACTCATTACAGCATCTGTACCCAGAGGCAGAAAGGGTGAATAACGCGACCTATAAAGCAGAGGTGGCGAAAATGCAGAATGATATCGTAAGTTATAAGAATGTATTTGAAAAGTCTGTAGCTGAGTTTTCTGTATCAGAGGATGAGAGTCATCGAGAATCACTCATTAATACACTTACCGCTGGCATTATCCCAATTATACTTCTCCTTGTATTGACATTTCACCTCATTGAAGGCGTAATAGTAAAAAGAGAAGACCAGATAGAGCGATTGTGCAATATTATTCTTCTGATGTCATGTACATTCCTGCTGTTCAGAGTGATGATAGCTTTTTCTTATGCTATTCCAACCTTTCCAGAGGGTTTTGTATGGGGAAATTATTGGCTGAACATTCTATTATCGGTGGTTTTATACTTACTCATATGCGGCGTGATAACATCTTTATCGGAGCGAATTGTTGAAATACCACCACAGGCAGACCAGAACGATGATACTGTTGAATTAGAACACCCTGAGGAGGAAGCTCCAGAACCGGAGCCTCTAGTTAATGAATAGACATAATAATATTGATTGTTGCGAGACACGATATAAAAAATCGTTATGATTGGGGCGGAGAGTTCGCTGGTCTCTCATAAGAAGTGCTGAAGCACTAAGGTTCAATAACAGCGGCTCCGCTCTTTTTAAAACATATCTTACATCTGACCTCTTACTTCTTACATCGTAAGTTAATTCTCTCATAAGACAAAAAGG
>ODAI013421561.1_pt1 | contig 12716 bp, 10 predicted proteins | sample 1539321 | NCBI WGS metagenome assembly ODAI01 (sample SAMN02144231, study PRJEB22623) | gut metagenome | biome: sheep rumen | host: Ovis aries | place: New Zealand | reverse complement strand
TATATTCATTCGCTGGGGCTGAAATTCGGGATCCACATTATGCGGGGCATTCCGCGTGCGGCGGCGCATGAGCACAGGGGGCTCCTGGGGACGGATGTGACAGCGGATCAGTTAGCCGATCCTGCCAACATTTGTCCTTGGAATCCCTATATGTACGGGCTTCGGGTGAATATGCCTGAGGCGCAGATGTATTATGATTCGATCATGCAGCTATATACGTCGTGGGGCGTGGACTTCATCAAGTGCGACGATATCTGCCGCGAGGACGCGCCGACCGCGCATCGGGAGATTGAGCTGCTGCATAATGCGATCATGAAATGCGGACGTCCAATCGTGCTGTCGCTTTCCCCCGGCCCTGCCAAAATATCGGAGGCCGCATTCTATGCTGCCAATGCGAATATGTGGCGGATCACGGACGATTTCTGGGATTCGTGGCCGCTCCTCAAGGATATGTTCCGCCGCTGTGAACTCTGGCAGGGCAAAAACCAGCCCGGCTGCTACCCGGATTGCGATATGCTGCCAGTTGGTGTGATTGGGGGATGTTTTGACAAAAAGGTGGAAAGGCAGTCGGCGCTGACCGTAGAGGAGCAGCGGACGATGATGAGCTTGTGGTGCATCGCCGGGTCACCGTTGATGGCCGGCGCGGAGCTGACCAAGCTGGATGATTTCACGCTGGCACTTCTGACCAATCGGGATGTGCTGGACATGCAGCGATGCGGACAGTACGCGATGCAGCTGGCGCGGACCGATGAGTATGCAATCTGGGTCTCGAGGGATCCGGTGAAGGATCGAGGTTATATTGCACTGTTCAACCTGGCGGATGAAGAGCGAGCCGTGCACTGCTGGGTCGGTGCGATTGCGGACCGGGGATACAAGCCGTATGATGGTGACAGGATCCGGGAATTGTGGACAGGCGCGGAGGCGGCGTTCAGCTCGGGCGGGCTGGCGTGCCTTGTGCCGGCGCATGGCGCAAGGGTTTTCGTGTATTAGAGGCGTGATCTTTGCTTACCAAGGATATAGGCCCTGAAGGCGACTTTCAGCTCTCGAGCGTGGAGCCCTGAAGGGCCTATATCCGAGGTTTTGTCCATGATCAAAGGGTGACCCTGTGATTCTGATACGTTTTTTTGAAAAAAATGTGGATTATAGCGGCGGCATGCGTAGATATAGATGTGCGGGAAAACAGCGCACATAGATGAATGGATCATAGTATTATAGATAGAAAGGTGTTAAATAAAATGGAGACATATGCAGCATTCGGAATTCTTGGAGTTGTGATGAGCGCCCTTGCTTTTTGGGCAGCGTGGTACGTGATCATCCTGATCGCAAGGTGGCGCGTTTTTGAAAAAGCGGGTATTGCGGGATGGAAATCCTTGATTCCCTTTTACAGTGATTATTGCACGTATAAGATTTCATGGAAAACGACAGTCTTCTGGTGTCTTTTCGCACTGACCTGCGTTTCCGGATTGCTCTCCGGCAGGATTTCAACACTTACTGAGAACGGCGAGGCTGTTCCGGCAATCCTCAGCATATTGTCGACGATCGCAGGCTTTGTAGTTGCAGTCATCAACCTGGTTATGAATATCAAGTTGGCGCAGAGATTCGGACACGGCGTGCTGTTTGGACTGGGACTGACATTCCTGACCCCTCTGTTCACGCTGATCCTCGGCCTTGGTTCGAGCGAGTACTACGGAAATCCGGAAGAAGGGCTTCCGCCTAGAAGAATCAGCTATTATTGACTACGCAGCGGCAGAGTTGCTGCTTTGTGAGAAGTCACTTGTGAGTAGAATAGTATTTGAAAACGGCTCTTCGCCTATTGGGGCGTGGAGCCGTTTGGCGGTGCTATAATAAAGTAGGTAGGAAAGTGTAAGGCAGGTGAAAACGATGAGCAATCGTGACAGAGATAAAGCATGGGATGCTGATGAGCGTGAAAGGCTGGCGAGGGAGCTGGCGGATACGCTTGTGCGAATGGGATATCCGGAGGCTTAGAGGAGGTATTACATATGAACTTTGAAGTCCTTACATACGGTAATCCGATGGCGGCGACGCAGCTTGTGCAGATGGTGGATGACCATGACATGGGGGTTCTTGAAAATGAAGTGGCGCTGATCCGGGAACTGTCGGGCGGACAGGATTTTGGCCTGCAGGCGGTCAGGGTGGAGAACTGGAACCGGGATCTGTCACCATGGGCGGCGCCGGCAGTGTTCGGCAATGAGGATTTTTGCGGAGGAGCGCAGGATACACTGGCGTTTCTCTTGCAACATGCGGTATCTGCGGAGGCAGAACCTGGTGTCAAAACATTTCTCGGCGGTTACTCTCTGGCAGGCCTGTTCGCTCTGTGGGCGGGATACCAGACGGACCGCTTCGACGGAATTGCAGCGGCGTCGCCATCGATCTGGTTCCCGGGATTTGTGGACTATATGCGCGGAAATGAGATGAAGCCGGGCAAAGTGTACCTGAGCCTGGGCGACCGGGAGGAGCGAACGAGAAATCCGGTGATGGCACAGGTGGGAAATGCGATTCGGCAGGGATATGACGTGCTGCAGGCGTCAGGCATAGAGAGCGTGCTGGAATGGAATAAAGGAAATCACTTCAAGGACGCGGATCTTCGAACAGCGAAGGCGTTCGCGTGGTTGATGAAACAATAAAGTAATCGTGATCAAAGGGCGACCCTGTGATCGAAATAGAGATTGACACGTATACGCTTATTCCCTATAATACCTATTAAATTAGTATACTTAATAGGAAGGCAAATGTAAGAGGTGCGGCAGATGTGCGAGATCTACGCATATGCAGGAGAAGTGAATAAGACTTTCAATGATGAACTGCGTGAGTTTTTCTCACACAGTGGCGAGCATCCCAATGGCTGGGGGCTGGCAGTGGAAGCGGAAGGCCGGATCAATCTGGAGAAAGAGGCTGTAAAGGCGTCTGAGAGCCATTATCTGCGCGAGCGGCTGCGGCAGCATTTGGAAGGGACGGCAGCACTTGCACACATTCGCTATGCGACAATCGGCTCCGTCAAGCACGCGAATTGCCATCCTTTTATGGGAAAGGATCGCAGCGGCAGATGGTGGACGCTGATCCACAATGGGACAATCTTCGACTATGCGCCGATGGACCGCTATACACGGGTTCAGACCGGAAGCACGGACAGCGAACGGATTTTGCTTTATCTGATCGATATTGTGAATGCGGCTGCTGATGAGAAGGGCAGGTTTTTGACCGCGAAGGAGAGGTTCGAGCTGTTGGATTCCGTATTTGCGCTGATGTCCAAGAGCAACAAGCTCAACCTCATTCTCTACGACGGGGAGCTGCTCTATGTACACGCGAACGCGCCGGATTCCCTGTTCATGCGGCAGGGCGAGAAACAGGTGACGTTCAGCACGCAGCCTCTGTCGAAAGGCAGGTGGAAACCGGCACCTTTTACGCAGCTGGTCGCCTGGAAGAAGGGTGAAAAGGCGTTCGAAGGCGCAGTACACGGGAACGTGTATATCCCGGATGAGAAGGCGATCAGCCTGCTGTATCTGGCGTATTCGCAATTGTAAATTCATGAATGGAGGCTTCTTATGCTCCACATCGATCAGATCACCGTCGCCCGGCACTTGGGAGCGGGCAAAATAGGACTGGAAAAGGAAGGGCTTCGCATAACGGACAGCGGATTTATGGCGCAGACCCGCGACCCTTTCGTAGATGTGCCTTGTATTGTGCGGGATTTCTGTGAAAACCAGACGGAAATCAATACGCCGGTTCAGGACAGCGTGCATGATGCCATGGAATGCCTGGATAAGTGCACAAAGAGGATCAGGAAAACACTGCGCAGCCTCCCGGAGCCGGAACTTCTGTGGCCCTTTTCCAATCCGCCCTATATCAGGCAGGAGGCAGACATCCCGGTTGCCCAGTATGAGGGAGAGCAAAGGCACAAAACAGAGTACAGGAATTATCTGGCAGAGCGGTATGGGAAATACAAGATGACATTCTCGGGCATTCATTTTAACTATTCGTTTTCCGATGAATTGCTGCGGGCAGAGTATGAGGTTCGGCGAGAAGCCTGTTCTTATCAGGAGTTCAAGAACGCCTTCTATGTATCGCTTGCGGCCAAAGCACTGACCTACAACTGGCTGATCGTAGCCGCTACGGCGGCCAGCCCGCTTCTTGACTGCTCCTATGTGGAGAAGGGAAAGTGGGGGCGAGACGTCTTCAACGGCATGGGAAGCACCAGGTGTTCGGAGCTCGGATATTGGAATTTTTTCACACCCGTCCTCGAGTACAGCAGTCTGGAGGCGTATGCAGACAGTGTCATGAACTATATTTCATATGGGCTGATCAAGAGCTCGTCGGAATTGTACTTTCCGATCCGGCTTAAGCCGCCGGGCAAGTACGACATCGGGCGGCTGAGGGAGGAAGGGGTCAGTCACATTGAGCTTCGCATGATCGATCTCAATCCACTGACGCCGGTTGGACTGGATGAAAGAGACGCAGAGTTTATCAGGCTCCTTTTGATATATCTGGCTTCTCTCCCGGACAAGGACTTCCCGGCGCGGGATCAGATTCAGGCGATTCAAAACACTAAGAACGCCGCACGGTACGACCTTAAGACCGTGAATATTGTTTTGCCTGAAGAGGAGTCCATCGACGCGGTCTCCGCTGCACTGCGTGTCATCGAGGAGATGAGACAGTTCTATCGCGGCATCGAAGCAAATATGGGAGAGGTCGAGTCGATTTTACAGTATCAGGCAGACAAGTTCGAAGATCCCGAAAAGAGATATGCATGGCAGCTGCGCAAAGAGTATAGTGAAGGATTTGTCGAAAAGGGTCTGGAACTGGCCCTTCAATATGCGTGATGGTCACAGTGACCGTCGAAGTGTGAGACCGCAGGGTGACCCTGCGGTCTTTTTTGTTGCATGGGGAGCCGTGATCAAAGGGTGACCCTATGATTTTTTGTTGCACAGTAAGCGTGATCAGAGGGCGACCCTATGGTTTTTGTGATAGAATGAGTTGATGTGATCAAAGGGCGACCCTGTGATCGGAAGACCCTGTGACCGGAAGGAGCAGTACGTGAAAAAGATACGAAATCTGGTAATTGGCGGAATAGAGAATAAAGTATTTAATCTGATCCTGGCAACCGTGTTTCTCACTGCGGCTGCTTTTATGGCCGGTTTTCTCTACCAGAGCGGCATGCTGGCTGATCTGAACGAGGACACCAACGAGCGACAGCTGGAATCGATCTCTGAGATCACCGGCAATGTGATGGATCAAGTGGTCACGCAGAGCATGGATCAGCTGACCGATAAAGAGGCGGAGCTTACCGACGAGCTATTTGGCGGCCTTAAGAATCGGGTGGAGATGCTCGGCGACTACGCAGGCAAGCTCTTCAGCGACCCGGACAACGCACCCCGCGCGGCGTATGCGCAGCCGGATCCGGCGAGAAACGGCGAAGTCACCGCCCAGCTCATTCTGGCTGACGGCGTGGAGGAGGATGCAATTGCCGACAAGATCGCCGTTGCTGCCAACATGTCGGACATGATGATCTCGCTTTTTGGCGCGTCCGCAGAGACCAATTCCTGTTTTGTCGCGCTCCCCGAAGGCGCATTTCTCGTAACAGATGACCGCTCTTTGTCAAAATACAATTCCGACGGCACTATGGTCAGCTATGATCCCCGCCCCCGCCCCTGGTACCAGATGGCGGTAGAGGCAGGAAAACTGATTTTCACCGATGTGGAAGTCGATGCGTTTACCGGTGATATTGGTATTGTCTGCGCCATGCCCATCTATGTAGACGGGGAACTTGCAGCGGTGGTCGGTTCCGACCTGTTTCTGACTTCCATGCAGGACAAGGTGCAGGCCTCGGAAAAGAACGGCGGTTTTTATTGTGTGATCAACCACAATGGACATGTGGTTTTTTCGCCCAAAACAGAGGGACCTTTCAAGGTGCTTCACTCTGCGGAAGCGGCAGATCTGCGTGCGTCCTCTAATACGGAGCTGGCGGCGCTGGTCAAGGACGCGGCGACGAAGAAGACCGATGTGCGTCTGGTCACGATGGAAGATGGCGTCTATTACATGATCGGCGTGCCGATGGAGACAGTCGGCTGGACAATGCTCGCCGCTTTCAAGCAGGATCTTACGGCGCAGCCGGTTGCTCTGCTGCGCGATAATTATCAGATCATTCAGGACGATGCCGCTCTTACGTATCTGGAGAAATTCAATCGATCACGGACGACAGTTATGGTCCTGCTTCTCTTTGTGACGATTCTTATGTTGGCCGTGGCGCTGCTTCTTGGTAAAAGAATTGTACAGCCGCTCAACAACATCACGCGTCAGATCGCATCGCTGAGCGAAGAGAATCTGGAATTTACCATGAGAAATGAATATCGAACCGGGGATGAGATCGAGGTGCTCGCGGAGTCTTTTGCCAAGTTGTCCCATAAGACAGTTCTGTATCTGGATAAGGTGAAGACGGTCACTGCGGAAAAAGAGAGAATCAGCACAGAACTGCAGATGGCCAACCAGATCCAGGAGAGTATGCTGCCCAGCATTTTCCCCGCCTTCCCGGAGAGAAAAGAATTCGACATTTATGCAGTCATGGACCCGGCCAGAGAGGTAGGCGGCGATTTTTACGACTTCTTCCTGATCGATGAAGACCACCTTTGCGTCGTGATGGCGGACGTCAGCGGCAAAGGCGTACCGGCCGCACTGTTTATGATGATTTCCAAGATCATTTTGCAGAGCTGCGCAATGCTGGGAAGGTCGGCGGGCGAGATTTTGACCAAGACCAACGAAGCCCTTTGCTCCAACAATAAAATGGAGATGTTTGTTACTGTGTGGCTGGGCATTCTGGAAATCAGTACCGGAAAGATCACCGCGGCAAATGCGGGCCATGAGTATCCGGTTGTGATGCAAAACGGAAAGTTTGAGATCCTCAAGGACAAGCATGGTCTTGTGCTCGGCGGACTTGACGGAGTAAAGTACAGGGAATATGATATGCAGCTTAAGCCCGGTGACAAGCTGTTTCTCTACACGGATGGCGTCGTGGAAGCGACACGCAACAAGAATGAGCTGTTCGGAATGGAAAGGATGCTGGAGGCGTTAAATAAAAAAGCAGACGACAGGCCCTATGAGATCCTGCGAAGTGTTCGTGTGGCGGTGGATCACTTCGTCGGAACGGATGAGCAGTTCGATGATCTGACGATGCTGTGTCTGGAGTATAGGGGGCCGCAGGAGTGATCGCCCGAAGGCCTCGGATATGGGTCCTCCAGGGACTCCACAAATTAAGAAAACCTCGGATATAGGCCTTTCAGGGACTCCACGCTCGAGAGCTATAGTCGCCCTTCAAGGCCTATATCCTCAGTTGATTCGGAGAATTTAAGTGTATCAAAAATATAAACTGCAGATTCATACTGGGATCACGATCCTGATCATGGCCTTTATTTTCTATCAGTCGGCGCTGCCGGCGGTTCTGTCTTCGGAGATGAGCGGGCATCTGGAGAGGATTGTCGCATGGATCCTGGGGAAGCCCTCGGAGAGTGTCACGTTCGCTGTGCGCAAGGCAGCCCATGTGACGGAGTTTGCGGCGCTGGGAATGAGCCTGTTTTACACAGTTCGTGACTATCTGGAATGGAAATGCGGCAGGATCAATGTATCTGTGCCCCAAAATCGACTGACCTCACAAAGCGCCGCCTCCGACAGGATGCACAGGATTGTTCTACCGTGGGTGATCGGGACGCTGTATGCGATCAGTGATGAAATACATCAGTTGTTTGTGGAGGGGAGGAGCTGTGAAGTGAGAGACATGCTCCTCGACAGTGTGGGCGTTGCGGCAGGCGTACTGCTGGCAAATTGGCTGGATCGGTACCGCAGGCGACACAAATGCGAAAGACCTCGGAGATAGGCCTTTCAGGGGGGGGCCTCTCGTTGCATTGTGAGAATATGTTTAAATATGATATAATAATTTGTTAGTTTTCGTGAAAGTGATACGTGAAAGAGACAGGTGAACAAAGCTATGAGAAGTTTTAAGTGGTATGCAATCCTGTTGACAATTGTTCTTGCAGTGTCGGGATGTTGTCCTGCAAATGTGATCACGGCAGTAGCAGCAGAAACAATTTCAATAGAAGAAAGTGTTGAAGAGACAACTGAAACTGTCACAGAGGAGGCAGATTCTGAAACAGCAGAAGAAACCGTGGATGAGACAGACTCCGTAACCGAAGCAGATACAGAAGAGGAATCAGTCGCTACATCTGAGGCAGACGCGGAAGAGGAATCAATCGCTGCATCTGAGGCAGACGCGGGAGAGGAATCAATCGCTGCATCCGAAGAAGACACTGAAGAGGAGGCAGACACCGCAGCAGAATCGGATACCGCAGAATTAGCAGCAGAAGAAGAAACTGCGGACAAAGAAGTAATTACAGAAGACAAGAAAGAGGAATCCGCTGATCAGGAAGAGATTTCTGACGAAGAAGAGCTCGCAGAAGAAGAAAGCGTAGTTTCGGAAGGAGGCGCTTCCTCGGATGAGATGTTCGCCGCCTATGTAGATAACGCGTTTGGAATTGGTGGTAAGGACTCACGTATGCTGAAGGCAAGGCGACCTTCAGCCGGCAGTCGGCTTACCGGTTATGACAGAGCACTCTATGATTACATAAGCTCTCAGCTTCCTCTCATTGAGTCAGGGGAGCGCACAGAAACAATATTTACTATAAAAATCAGCGACATGGGTCTGGAAAAGACGGAATGGACATTTGCAGAACTCTATAGCCTTGGCGTTACTACGGTTGTTGGAGAAGACGGAAAACTAACTGCTGAGGCTAAGCAAGTGATCAGAGAGCAGGTTAATTATGACTGGGATTTAATTATAAACGCACTATTAGCCGATCACCCATATCTTCTGTACTGGTATAAAAAGAATGCTTCGTCATATTTAACACCATACAGCCTTAGCAAGTATACCAAGAGCGAGAACCCTGAAGAAAACAGAGTTTGGCTGTCAAGCAATTGCATTGCTAAACTCCCTGTCCAGGAAGAATATGCGTCAGGAGACTATGAAGTAGATACTTCAATCGGACAGACTGTCCGCGACTCTGCCGCTTATGCGGTTTCGATCGTGGAGCAGCATGCGGATGAAGACGATTACCAAAAGCTGGTCAGCTACCGAGACGAGGTTTGCAGACTAACGTCATATAATTACTCAAATTTCAGTAATACTGATTATGGCGATCCGTGGCAGCTCATTTGGGTCTTTGACCAGGACCCCCAGACAAAGGTTGTCTGTGAGGGATATTCCAAGGCCTTCCAGTATCTGTTCAATCAGTCAACATTTGATAATGAATTGGGATGCCTCCTAATCACAGGTGATGTGGACTTTGGCAGCGGAGGCGGGGGGCACATGTGGAATGTCGTCTCGATGTTTAATGACAGGAACTATATTGTTGATGTTACTAACTGTGATATAGGTTCTGTAGGAAGTAATAAACTCTTTCTGGTCGGCGCAGTGGGAACTCCGCAGGATGGATATACGGTTGACTGCGGTTACCTGTATACATATGATCAGGACGCACTCAGTATTTGGAATACGGAAGAGCTTACACTAAGTGATTACAACTTCTGTTATCTGCCCAATCTCCTCATTACAGGTATCGTTGACAAAACATATAACGGTGAACCTCTCACGCAGGACCTGGTCGTTATGGATGGCGACGATGTTTTGATAGAAGGCGTCCACTATACAGTCGAATACTCCAATAATACGGATGCTACCGAAGACACACCGTACGCACCGGCACTTGTGACGATTACCGGCATTGATGAGAACGGCTACACGGGTACACGCACAGAGGAGTTTCAGATTGATAAGGCTGCCAATGCGATCACAGTTGAGACAGCCGGCATCACCGAAGTGTATTCGGTCAGAAACAGAACTTATGCGATCGGAGCGGAAGCACTTGGCGGTGATATCGCCTACAGCTCCAACAACGATGACGTGCAGGTAAGCGTCGACGGAAAAGTGACGATCAGTGCAGGCTTTATGGGCGAGGCGGTTATCACGATCACGGCCGGGAACAGCAATTACAAGACAGTGACAAAGACAGTGCCTGTCGTAGTCAATCCGGTCTCGGTGGAAGAACTCAATATCACAGGACTGTCTGCCTTAACATACACTGGAGAAGCGCTTACGCCGGATCTGGTCGTTATGGATGGCGACGATGTTTTGACAGAGGGCGTCCACTATACAGTTGAATACAGCAACAACACGGAAGCCACAGAAGATACACCGGCGTCAGTTACGATCACCGGCATTGATGAAAACGGCTATACCGGCACCCGCACAGAGGAGTTCCAGATCGAAAAGGCGCCCAACGCGATCACGGTTGGAACGGCCAGCATCACCAAGGTCTATTCGACCAGCAAAAGAACTTATGCGATCGGTGCGGAAGCGCTTGGCGGTGATATCGCCTACAGTTCCAACAAAATGGACGTGCAGGTGACAGCGGATGGAAAGGTGACGATTGGCGCCGGATTCCTCGGTAAGGCGATCATTACGATCACAGCTGAGGGCAGCAATTACAAAACGGCGACAAAGAAAGTCCCGATTGTGGTGAATCCGACGATGACATGCATTACCGGATTGACCAGTCCCAAGGCGGGGCAAGTGCTGGTCACATACAAGAAAAATACGATCGGGACAGGGTATCAGATTCAGCTATCACTGAATAAGGATTTTGCGCCATCTGTAAATGCGTGGGTGACTTCCAACACAACACTGACGAGAAAAATCGGAAGTCTCAAAAAGGGACAGAAATACTATGTCCGCATTCGCACCTACAAATTGGTTAATGGTGTAAAGTATTACTCGAAGTGGAGTGCAATTAAGGCCGTGCGCATAAAAAAATGAACTATTTGTTAACGGCAAGGAATGTATGAGGACAGATAGCTTAGGCTGATTTAGTTCTATCCTTAGGACAGCAGACGGTATATAACATCCTACAAGGTATTGCGACCAACAAAAAGAATTTAAGAATGAAGAGAAGAGAACGGTAAATTATGACAAATCCCTATAAAGAGAATATGAGATATTTGAAGGCGATTCTTTTTGGAGGACTCGTATTCCTTGCATTGCTTAACATCGTTCTAAACGATTTGATGAGCTTTCTTCCCAAAGCAAATTATATGGGATTTGAGCGCTGGATTGCGCTGATCCTGCTCATTAGCGCCTTTGTGTATCTTGCCTTGAAGCTTTGGAGAGAACCGGAGGGCGTAAAGCGGATCCGTCTCATGAGCAGGAGGGCCTGTTCGCGAGAGCAGGTTATTCTGATCGGCTTATTCTTGTGGTATATCCTGGTCTGTGTGATTTATCGACTCCTGGGAGTCGAAGACATCTTTCAAACGAATGATTATTGCCTATACATGGCAGCGATGACTGCTTTGACGTACTTCTCTATGGCAGAATACGCCGGCAGAAGACGGGCCAGAGCGGTGATAGAAGGAATCATTCATATAGTGGTCACGCAGCATACGATTTACTCGGCATGGTGTCTGTGGCACTATTTGCAGTTGGATTTTATTGTATTCCCTTCCGGGAAAAAGCTGGCAATGGCGGTGAACAATTCTCTGTCAATGGGAAACAACCGCAATATAGCAGGTACAGCAGCAGGCGTTATGGTGACGCTCTGTGTTTATATGATCCTTACACAAAAACCACTGATTAAGGGTCTATATATAATACAGATGCTTGTCAATATGGCTGTACTTCTTTTGTCGAATTGCAGGTCGGCATTTTTGGGTATCATCGCTGTGCTTGGGAGTACGGTTTTTATAGTAGGCTGGAAAAAGCTGCACAGAAGAGAAACGCGCCTGCGCTTGGCCATCAGTTTGCTGCTGGCACTAAGCTGTATTGTGTTGGTGCGATTTTCACAAAAGATGCTGTTCCGCTACCTGAATAATAAAATGGTGGAAGTGCAGACTGTTACAGAAAATACGGAAACGGATGATAAAGACGCGGAGGAAACTGCACAAAATGGGGCTGTCGCAGATGGGGCAGCGCAGAAAACAGAAGCCTCCACGGGAAATGTGATCAAGGAGAGAAATCTTACCAGCGCCGGGTTAAACGGAAGAGGAACTATATGGAAACATACGCTGCAAGTGATCTTCCATAATCCCAGAACCTTTTTGATCGGAGTAACAAGGGGGCAGCTGCGGCCTTACTACAGGGAAGTCTGTAATATAACGCCAGGTCCATATCATGCACATAATCTGTATCTGCAGATGGCGGCCTCTCTTGGTGTCCCTGCAATGCTGGTATTCGTGTACTTTTTAATCTCGCTTGGGATCCGATGTGTAAGGATCATGCGAGCGGGAGACCGACTGCTCTTTCAAGGAGCGTGGTATATCCCGCTCATACTGCTGTATATGCTGATCGTGGACATGTTTGAACCGATGCTGTTTACATCTCAGCGCGTAAACTTGCCCTTCTTCTATATGATGGCAGGATGGATCGTCGCGTTGGATAAGCGGTACTTTACAGATTCAGGATTCCGGCTGACTCCAGGAAAAGAATGAACATGATCACAGGTACTACATACTTGATCATGATGGAGAAGAGGCCCTTTAGACGGAAGGTATGTCCTCCGTATTCGACTTCCTCGACGATCCAGGAGGGGCCGATCACCCAGCCGATCAGGATGGCAGACAGCATGGAGATGAAGGGCATCATAAAGCTGTTGCTGATGTAGTCC
>ODAI014266205.1_pt1 | contig 12718 bp, 14 predicted proteins | sample 1539321 | NCBI WGS metagenome assembly ODAI01 (sample SAMN02144231, study PRJEB22623) | gut metagenome | biome: sheep rumen | host: Ovis aries | place: New Zealand | reverse complement strand
TGATATGAACTCTTTCGTAATTTCTGGTCTTTCTTTGCATCTGGCTGATTGTCATTCGGTCACAATGCCCGCATTGCTCCCTCGTTCCGCACAGCCATCTGCTAAAGAAATCCTTCAGAAATGCCAGAAAGATAATTTATAGAAGCCCCCTTAAATTTTATTCAAGATGTTAACATTCTCTATTGCCTTTATCTTTTTGATATTGGGATTCCTTTTCTACAGCAAGTTTGTGGAAAAGGTGGTGGGTATTGACACTGAACGTAAGACACCCGCCTACACGCAAAACGATGGGGTCGATTACATGCCCATGCCGACATGGAAGGTCTTTCTCATCCAGTTTCTCAACATTGCCGGCACAGGTCCCATCTTCGGTGCCATACTCGGTGTGCTTTATGGCCCTGCCGCTTATCTGTGGATCATCCTGGGATGCGTCTTCGGCGGTGCTGTCCACGACTATCTTTCGGGTATGATGTCGGTTCGTTCCAAAGGGCAAGGTATCGCAGAGATTGTAGGCGACCAACTCGGTGGGGTAGCCCGACAGTTCATGCGTGCTTTCACGTTGATCCTGATGATTTTTGTGGGAGCGGTCTTCGTGACATCTCCTGCAGGCCTGCTCGCCAACCTGATAGGTAATGGGGACGGTTCTTTCTTCACCTCGCAGACCTTCTGGTCCATTCTCATCTTCGCCTATTATATCCTCGCCACGCTGTTGCCCATCGACAAGCTCATCGGACGTATCTATCCCCTTTTCGGTGCCGCGCTTTTGATCATGGCACTCGGCCTGCTCTATGGCATCTTCGCCAAGGATGGCAACATGCCTGAAATCAGTGACGCTTTCCGGAATCACAACCCCAACCCCAAGGCTATGAGCCTCTTCCCTGGACTCTTCATCACCATCGCCTGTGGAGCGGTCAGTGGTTTCCATGCCACCCAAAGCCCCATGATGGCTCGTTGCATGATGAATGAGAAATATGGCCGGCCGGTCTTCTACGGCGCCATGATCACCGAGGGACTGGTGGCATTGATCTGGGCTGCGGCTACCATCAAGTTCGCCGACTCGCTCAGCGTTGTAGGCGCCACCCCCTACGAGAAACTGCTCAACGCACTCACCGACAATGGTGCCCATGCCGCCAATCCGGCAGTTTTGGTCAACATGATCTGCCAGACTTGGCTGGGCAAGGTGGGAGCCGTTCTGGCTGTGCTCGGAGTGGTGGCAGCACCTATTACTTCTGGCGACACCGCTTTCCGCAGCGGACGACTCATCGCCGCCGATTTCATGCACTACAAGCAGAATAAGATTTACAAGAGGTTGCTCCTGGCAGTTCCTCTCTTCGTGGTGGCTTTCATTCTCATGCAAGTGGATTTCTCCGTGCTTTGGCAGTATTTCGGATGGACCAACCAGACGCTGTCGGTCTTCACTTTCTGGGGTGCTACAGTGTGGCTCGCCCGCAACCGTCGGAACTTCTACATCACGCTCATTCCGGCGCTCTTCATGACCACGGTTTGCACCACCTATATTCTGTTGGCTCCCATAGGTTTCAAACTCGACTACACCCTGAGTTGCACAGGTGGCTGCGTCGTGGCTATAGCGCTGCTGGCGTTGTTCATCTGGTGGCGTCGTAGGGAAGTGATATCGAAATAATCCTTTGAATGTCATGAAGATCAAGAAATATATTCTTATTCCCCTGTTGCTCTTTGTCTATGTCACGGGCATGGTGCTCTATTTCATCCCCAAGAGTACAGACAGCACCCTCCAGAAGGTGTTTGAAGTGGGGGTGAGTTATGCCCTTGTGATTGCCTTGTTCTTTGTGCTGCGCTATCGCGACCGGCTGCGCCAGGAAAGACTCGACGATATGAAGAAGGCAGAAGAGCAAAACAAGACATTACAGAATCAACAATAAAAACTACTCAATCATGAAAAAATTTCTTCTTACCGTGGTGCTTGTCGCCATGACCGCCCTCAACGCTTCGGCGCAGTTTGAAAAGGGAAAAGTCTATCTCAACGGCTCCTTGCCCAGCTTCGGGCTGTCCTACTCCGACGCCAAAGACCTTGGTCTGGGACTCGAACTCAACGGAGGTTACTTCTTCGCCGACAACTTCCTGCTCATGGGATCTGCCGGTTTTGAATACAGCAACAAGAAATGGAACGACCTCTTCTTGGGCGTCAAGGGACGTTACTACATCCTCCAGAACGGACTCTTCCTCGGCGCCGGAGCTCGCTATCTCCATGAGTACAAGAATTTCAACGACTTGCAACTGACACCCGAGGTGGGCTATTGCTTCTTCCTTGGCAGGAATGTGGCTGTGGAGCCCAGTGTCTATTACTGCATGTCAATCACCGATTTCAGCCACAAGAGTGAGGTGGGTCTCAAGGTGGGTATCAGTATCTTCCTCGACACCAAGCGCAACATCACCGTCTGGCCTAAGAAATAGCATGTCATCATGATGGATCCTATCATGTCTTTTGCCAAGGAGAACTACGACCTCATTTGCCTGATGGTCGGAGTGATTGGCGTGATCTTGTCCGTTGTTACGCTGATTTACGAAATCAGACAACGGAAGAAAAAGAAAGAATCGGAGAAAAAACGAGAATCCAGAGGATGCCTTTAATCAATCATCCGCCCCGAAACGCACTTATATGTGCGTTTCGGGGCGGATGTTTTTTTCAATGCTGGTGGTGCTTGGCTGCTTCTTCGTCCTCTGCTTCCTTGTATTTGCGGAGGATGTCGGAGGCGAAGATGAAATCGTTGAGGCGCTTGTTGTCGCTGTTCATGATGTCGGCACTCGTGCCTTGCCATTCGGCACGTCCCTCACAGATGAAGACAATCTTGTCGCCAATGCCCATCACTGAGTTCATGTCGTGGGTGTTGACGATGGTGGTGATGTTGAGTTCAGTGGTGATGCCGTGGATCAACTCGTCGATGACAATCGATGTCTTGGGGTCGAGTCCAGAGTTGGGCTCATCGCAAAAGAGGTACTTGGGGTTCAGGGCGATGGCGCGCGCAATGGCGGCACGTTTCTGCATACCGCCACTGATCTCGCTGGGCAACTTGTTTTCTGCTCCCGACAGGTTCACACGCCCTATACACTCCTTGGCGCGCTTCTCTCGGTCGATATAGGTGTCGGTGGAGAACATGTTGAGGGTGAACATCACATTTTCCAGCATCGTCATGGAGTCGAACAAGGCGGCGCTCTGGAAGAGCATGCCCATCTTGCGGCGTAGAAGGATCTTGTCGCGCTTGCTCAGTGCGCAGAAATCCACATGGTCGTAGAAGATGTTGCCACTGGTGGGATCCAACAGCCCCACGATGTTGTTGAGCAGCACGGTCTTTCCACTACCGCTCTGACCAATGATCAAGTTGGTCTTGCCGTTCTCGAAGACTGCGTTGATGTCGTGCAGCACCTCCTTGTCCTCGAACGATTTATAGAGATGGCTTACTTCTATCATGTGAGTATCTGGGTTAGGAAGATGTCGGCGAAAAGAATGAGCACACTGCTCGTCACAACCGCGTCGGTGCTGGATACGCCCACCTCGATGGATCCGCCCTCAACGGTGTAGCCCTTGTAGGACGACACACTGGAGATGATGAACGCATAGACCACCGCCTTGATCATACCGCACCAGAAGAACCATGGATTGAACGAATATCGGAATCCCTCTGTCAGTTCAGATATCGTTGTCGTGCCCATGAACGAAGTGCTGTAAGCTCCTATCATGCCGCTGAACACACTCAAGGTCACCAAGATGGGCATGATGGTCATCAAGCCCAGGATCTTGGGCAGTATCAGGTAGTTGGCTGAGTTCACACCCATGATGTCGAGTGCGTCGATTTGCTGGGTGATGCGCATGGTGCCCAACTCGGATGCGATGTTCGACCCCACCTTTCCCGCCAGAATCAGACACATGATGGACGACGAGAACTCCAAGAGCATGATCTCTCGGGTGGTGTAGCCGGTCACCATGCGTGGCATCCACGGACTCTGGATGTTGAGTTTGATCTGGAGGCAGATGACCGCACCGATGAAGAAACTGATGATCAATACAATACCAATGGAGTTGTAGCCCAATTGGTACATCTCCTTCACATATTCCTTATAGAACATGCGCATGCGGTCGGGACGTGTGAGCGTACGACCCATCAGTTGTACGTAGCGCCCTATCTCTGTCAGTGATTTCTTTAATGTCAGCATCGCGTGGTTCAGAAAAACTGTGCAAAAGTATGAAATTTTGCTGATTATCCGACATGATGAGGTTGGTTTTTTGGGAAAAAACTATAAATTTGCAGTTTGAACACATGACGAATTCCATCACGACACATCTGACTCATGGCCATCGGCAATCGCGACATCATGTTTGAACGGCTGTATAAAGACAATTATACCGTCCTCTTCTATCGCGCCCTCGACATTGTTGAGGACGAAGACGTAGCGGCCGATTTGGTGGAGAGTCTGTTTGCCGACATTTGGGAGAGGTTCGACCAAGTGAGAGCAGATGAAGCGCCCAAATATCTGATGAGATCCCTGAAGAACAAATGTGTCAGCTACCTCAGGCATAAGGCTGTGGAAAGGAAGTACGAGCAGCACTTCCTGCAAATGAAGGAGGAAATTGCTGATGAAGATGATGAAGTGCATGAGGAGCGACTGAGGTCTAGATGTAGGGACGCGACGTGTCGCGTCCGCTGCAGCCAATCAATTACACGTTTGTAATATAGAATTCGGGTCAGCCTAAAAGCAGCCAGCCATAAAGAACTGTCGGAGACGGTTCGATATGGCTGGCTTTTGTTGGTGGGGAGTCAATCTGGACAGGCACCATGACTGATGCCTGCAAGTTGCAAATTGATCATGTGCTACTGTTCCAACTGTCGGACGGGGAAAGTGAAGTAGGTGTCGGGGAAAGGCTCGTTGCTGAGCGTGAAGTGCCACCATTCGGAATCGGGTGCGCGGAAACCGTGGTGAAGCATCGCCCGACGCAGGATCATGCGGTTGGCAAACTGCTCGGCGGTGATGCTCCGTCCAGCAGGGCTCTTGCTGTTGTCGCCAGTGTATTCGCCAGTCTCGGGGTTGCCGCAGAAGTCGGGATGACTCTCAGGACCGAACCAGTCGAAAGTGCCACCCATGTCGAGTTCCTTCTCTGTCTTCATGTCGAAGAGAGTCAGGTCAATGGTTGAGCCACGCGTATGACCGCTGCGCTCGTAGATGTATTCCTGCTCGAAGAGCACGCTCTTGTCGAGGTCGGGATAGAAATAGGGCTTCATCAGAGTGTCGGGCACATTGGCAGCCCAGCGGACGAAATGGTCAACAGCCTTTTGTGGACGGTAGGCATCAAAGATCTTCAGACGGTAGCCCTGTGCTTTCACCTCGTCGCTCACGGCGCGCAGGCTGTCGGCTGCCACCTTGGTGAGCAATGCTGTGGGTTCAAGATAGCCATCGATGCGCTCGCCCACAAAATTGTAGGTGCCAAAATAGCGGATTTCGAGAATGGCGTCGGGTACGGCGTCGGTCAAGGTCACAAACTGGCTGCTGTCGTCGGTGGTTCCTATTGTCTGCTCGTGTCCTGTCTTGTTGCAGGTCACAAGACAGATGCCGCAAACCACCATAAGGACGACAAGGATCATTAAATTACTTTTCATTTTCATAATCGCTTTGTTGATTGATGTGAATGCCCTCTTCTGCCACGATTGATCTTTGTGGCCTTCATTGTGCTGGAGAGCAATAATTTTGTAAAAGTACAAAAAAAGAAGAAATTTCAGCTTTTCTCATGCAATATTTCCTCATCTTCTGTATTACTTTTGTAAATGATTGGCAAAACCTAAGCGTAATGAAAGAATTTGTATCAGGCATTTGCAAACTGTTAGCTCTATCATTCGTCATCACGTCCTTATCTTCGTGCGCCTCAATCCTTTCGGGTGTGAGGTCCAATATCTATATCGATGGCGAAGTGGACGAACCCGTAACGATCACAAGTAGCTTTAAAACCTATGAAGACGTGCAATTACCCACCATAGTGGAGGTGAACAGGCGCAAACTCGACGGACAGCATGTCAAGATCTCATCAGAGCATCATTCCTTCGATGATATCGTTCTGGAAAAGACATTCAATTACTGGGCATTGGTGGGTGGAGGAATAGCTGTTGATATGCTGACCAATGCGGTCAGTATGCCAAAATACGACCAGTTTCATATCACGCCTACGGAGGATCTGGTGGCAGGTGATTCCATCATCCCATCAGGGACGAGACCGATTATCACCTTGAAAAAACAACTCAGGCAAGAACGTTTGCTTCAGGAGCGTTTGTTGTCCGAAAAGTATCCGCGACACGAAATCAGAGGATTGATGGGATTCGGTGCCAACCAAGCCACTCGTTCGACCAATCGATTCCTTGATGAGCAATCAGAGCGATATCAGTTGGATAGGGATGATGGCTACCATGACTTGAGAGGACGGTCTTATGTCGTGTTCACAGCGGAATATCACTACCGATTGAACAGGAAATGGGATCTTGGTGCACTGGCTGCATGGGGTTATTCTTCTGAAAACTATTCTGAAAAGAATAAGGAAATACCTGATGAGGCAGAACCTCTATGTGTGGATGTTAACAATCTGAATACGAGCTCAGGATATGAAGGATGCAGGACTTTCTCTTTCGCTCCCTCTATGCGATACACATGGTATGAGCAACGTAAGTTCCGATTATATTCCCGAGTGGCTTTAGGTGCAATGCGGCAACATCTCAATTTCGCTGCGACAATTTATGAAAAGCTGCCGGGTGATGCTTTTCTCTACAGCATTCGCAAAGAACGTGAGGACCGTATCAAATGGCGTATGGCCTATCAAATCACCCCCTTAGGCGTGACATTTGGTAAAAGCGATCATTTCAAATCTTTCTTGGAATTGGGTTACGGTTGCCTCGGAGTCGTGAATTTCGGGTTCACAGTCTGCCTATGATATCATACATGCCAAAACTCAGCATGAAAAAACGGTTATTTTTTTTGTCCTACTCTCGTTTTTTTCGTAATTTTGCAATGGATAAGAACATGAATCGACATTCCTTTAAGCGATTATCATTAACATCCTTTTTTTTTGAACGATTACCTCACAATGTTTCATCTCGACTCTTTTATCTCGGAATATGTCACAGGACGACAGGTCAGTATGTTCGCTCAAGACATCGATGACAACCGATGCCAACTGACTGAAGAAATCCAGGGAAGGAGCGTCCTGGTCATCGGAGGAGCTGGTTCGATAGGCTCTTCTTTTATCAAGTCCGTATTGCAATTCAAACCCTCTAAGTTGGTGGTCATCGACCACAACGAGAACGGACTTGCAGAGCTCACCCGCGACCTGAGATCCGGCAACCAAATTGAAGTGCCCCCAATTTATCTCACATATCCACTTCATTTTGCCGACCCCATTTTCCAGCGCATCTTCAAGGAGCACAATGGCTTCGACATCGTCGCCAATTTCTCAGCTCATAAACATGTCAGGAGCGAGAAAGACCGCCATTCGGTGCAGGCTTTGATAGAGAACAACTGTTTGAAAGCCCGTCAACTTCTTGAAACGCTATCCGAAATACCTCCGAAGCATTTCTTCTGCGTCAGTACAGACAAGGCTGCAAACCCTGTCAATGTCATGGGAGCCAGCAAGAAGGTGATGGAGGATCTCATCATGACTTTTTCCGACTGTTTCCCTGTCACCACAGCGAGATTCGCCAATGTGGCCTTCAGCAATGGTTCTCTGCCGGCAAGTTGGATGGAAAGGGTGATGAAGAAACAGCCACTCGTAGCACCTACCGATGTCAGGCGTTATTTTGTCTCCCCTCAGGAGAGCGGTCAGATCTGTATGTTGGCGGCAGTACTGGGGAAAAGCGGAGAGATTTTCTTCCCTAAACTTGGACAACACCAAATGAGGACCTTCTCGCAGATCTGCGACGATTTCATTCGCGCTTGGGGATATGAACCCTTGGTGATGACCAATGAAGACGAGGCGCGTGACTTTGCTGCAGCAATGGACGAGAACAGCAGGTCCTACCCTGTGGTCCACACTTGTAGCGACACCACTGGAGAGAAAAGTTTCGAAGAGTTTGTAGTGGCTGGCGAGATAACGGATATGAATCGCTTTCATGGACTTGGGGTCATTGAAAGGAAAGAAACATCTCAGTCCGAGAGATTAGACCTGTTATTCACCTACCTCAAGCATATCTTCAGCCGTGAGGATTTCACAAAGGAGGATGTGGTGGGGGCACTCAAGGACTATCTGCCCAACTTCGTGCATGAAGAGAAGGGCAGGAACTTAGACTCCAAGATGTAATGAACGCACCGCCTATCCTTAGAAGCAAGCGTATCACATCTATCGACGCGCTGAGGGCTTTTGTCTTGTTGGGGGTACTACTGACCCATCTATGGGCAGGCTTTAATGTGGAAGATGCCTATCAGGTCAATTCCGTGGCCGATATGGCAATAGATGGGTTCATCGCCCGTTTTCTGACCTTCAGGTGTGCCATGATTTTCAACGTGCTCTTCGGGGTCAGTTTCTACTTGATGCTGCGAAATCCAGCCAACAGTGGCGGGAAGTTTGTATGGAGGTGTTTTCTCTTATTCATCTTAGGCATCCTCGACAAATTCTTCTATTGGCCCGATGCCTTGATGTGGTACGGACTATGTGGCATGTTCTTGGTGCTTTTCCGTCGTCTATCGGTCAGTAAACTCATCCTCTCCATCATACTCTTCTATCTACTCATCATCCTGCTCTGCCAGCACGCCATCGGCTCATATTTCTTGAATCCTTACATTTCCGATTTCAATCGGTATCGACCGAACGTCACCTTCCACGACGCGTGGATGTGGTGGCCATCGAGTGTGCTCACATACCTTCGACACATGCTCGACAATGGCGTCTTCTATACTTTCGCCAACTTCTTGATAGGATATACCATAGGCAAAGCAGGACTGGTCGATAAAATGGACAGGGCGGTCAACTTACGTATTGTGCTCATCTCGTTGATGGTTTATGTTCCGGCTCTTTTTATCCCATACAGCCCTTCTGTCTCTTTCATCTGGCGACTGCCGGTGACTCTTTCGGGGGCTGCCTTTTATTCCGTGTTGTTTGTCTATCTCTACAACCGCAGGCCATTCCATCGGTTCCTCTCGTGGTTTGAGCCTTACGGAAGGCTTGGACTGACGAACTATGTCATGCAAGGAGTGGTCGGAGTCATCCTCCTCTGTCATTGTGGGGTTGGTGGCATGCATTTGCACCTGGCTACACTCGTCGCCTTCGCATTGCTGTTCTTTCTGCTACAGGCGTTCTTTTCATGGTGCTGGTTGAAAAAATTCACTTATGGACCTTTTGAATATTTATGGAGATGTGCCACTGAAAGAAAATGGATTCCTTTCATCAAGTCGTATTGACTCTTCTATTTCTTGACCAAAAAATGATGTTTGGAAATGATTTGTATGTAAAAATAATTGAACATACCGAAGAATTATATAACTTTGCATTTGAACGGGAAATGTATAGAGTTTTCCAGAAACAATTTTTACCCAATGATTGAAGGATACGAAAACATCACGATATCCATCGATGCTACTGTCATGGATGCGTTAAAGCGAATGGATGAGGTGAGGCGCAAGATGTTGCTGGTCAACGATGGCGCCGCTTTCTACTCCATTGTGACCATTGGGGATATTCAGCGGGCTATATTGAAAGGGAAAGGCATGGATACCCCTCTTCGCGATATCATCAGCAGAGAAGACAAGGTATTTGCGTCAAAATACGACCAGGAAACAGACATCCGACAGAAAATGCTCACTCTCAGATGTGAGCTCATGCCCGTTCTCGATGACGGCTATCATATTGTCAAAGTTTATCAGTGGAATGACTTCTTCGGTAAGGAAGAGATAGGATTCCAACGACAGTCGCTTGACCTACCTGTGGTCATCATGGCAGGTGGTAAAGGAACAAGGCTTCTGCCATTGACCAACATGCTTCCCAAGCCACTCATCCCATTGGGCGAGAAAACCATACTGGAGGAAATCATGGACAGGTTTGAGAGAATAGGGAGCAAAAGATTCTATCTCTCGTTGAACTACAAATGCGAAGACGTGGAAAACTACTTGGCAAGGCTTCGCCACCATTACAACGTCAACTACGTCAAGGAGGACCGTCCTTTGGGAACAGTCGGTAGCGTGACACTTCTCAAAGGAATCATCCATGAACCTTTCTTCCTCTCCAACTGCGACATCCTTATCGACCAGGACATGCGCGATGTTTATGATTTCCATTGCAGCAACCATAACGACATCACCATCATCAGCGCAGTGAAGAGCATCAACATACCATACGGAGTCATAGAAATGGAGAATGGACAGATGACTCGACTCAAGGAAAAACCTGTGGTCAGTTATAACGTCAACACCGGCGTCTATCTGCTACAACCCGAAATGATTGACGAGATACCCGAAGGACAATTCTTCCACATCACTCAACTCATCGACATTGTTCACCGGAAAGGGGGAAAGGTGGGATGTTTTCCCATCAGCGATCGGTCGTGGAACGACATCGGTGAATGGGACGGATACCTCAAATACATAGGAAAATGAAGTTGCTGATACTTTATGATGTCTCTCATCAGGCTGTTTTGATGAGGAGCCTGTGCAAACACGTCAATGAGGCTGGTATCTCAGCAGACTTGATTGATGTGTCTTCACTCGACTTCTATTCTCCAAGTGGCCGCAAGGCTCCACGGCTCTTGAGGCTCTATCAGACTTTGTCGGAAAACACACCCCTGAGGCATTTCCATCGTGACCGGATATTGTTGTGGGTACTTGGAAGAATGGCTGAGCATTACGATGCCCTCGATTTCCAAGGGCTTTATTCTCCACTATTCTATGCACTTGTCAAAAGATTAAAAAGAAACACGACAAAGGTGATGAAGGCGCAATTCTGGGGCTCGGATCTCAATCTGTCTCAGGATTACGACTTAAGGTGGAAGAGGGAAATGCTCAGCAACATGAGATTCATTCAGGTCGCTACCCCAGAGATGAAGGAAAGGGTGGCTGAGAAGTTCCCTGAATATTCCGACATCACCGTGGTGTGCCCGTTTGGCAACCAGCATCTTGACGACCTTCGACAGTTGATGGCGAATCCCTCTCTGCAAGACCGCTCTTTCACAAAGATGAATCTCCAGGGCAAGATTGTGGTCTGTTGCGGATACAATGGGAAGAGATTCCAGCAACATCTTGAAATGATACAAGCTTTGAAGGCTTTGCCAGAGGATGTGCAGCGGCGATTGGCTGTTGTCTTTCCAATGACCTACGAATTGAATGATGATTACTTGAACGATGTCATGCGCGAACTGGATGAAGTAAAGTTCGACTACGACATCATCATCGACCGCATGACTGAACGACAAGTGCTTACCTTGAGAATGCTGACAGATCTCGTTGTCAATATCCAGGTGATGGATGCACTTGCGGCATCCTTGCAAGAGCACATCTTCTGCGGAGGAGTGCTTGTGGCTGGCGACTGGTTGCCTTATTCGCTCTTTACCGCCAACGGCATCTACTATATCAAGACCAGCATGGAAGACCTGTCGGATAAACTGCGTTTTGCGATAGAGCATCTGAATGAATTGAAAGATAAATGCGCCACGAATGGCAAAAAACTTTATGAGTTGACATCCTGGAAGACGGTCATCCCATCGTGGACTGTCGTTTACGGTCTGCTCGAAAAGAAAAATCACCACAGGTCGTGATGGCACCACTTGAACCATGAGTTCCAACACATGAGAAAAGCATTTGAAATCCTTTTCTCTGTAAAAAAATCACTCAACTATTGATTGTTATCTTTAATTGGTGTATTTTTGCACTACCAAACGACTCCCCTCCCATCTAAGGGGAGGAACTACAAAAACTCCCCTCCCATCTAAGTGGAGGAACTACCAAAAAACTCCCCTCCCCTCGAAGGGGAGGGGTAGGGGTGGGGTCTCAATAACCCATAACCCATAACCCTGCAATAACCCATAACCCATCATAACCAACATGTCCACTACAACTATCGTGATTATTGCCGTTGTCGTCATCCTCTTCATTTATGGCGTGGCACAACAGCGTACACTCGTCAAGTACGACGAGATGGTCAACAACAGTATGAGCAACATCAGCGTACAGCTCAAAAGCCGTTGGGATGCTGTACTCGCACTCGTGAAGATGACCAAGGGCTACAGTGACTATGAGCATCAGACCATGATGGACATCATCAGCCAGCGACGCATTGCTGTGGTGAAAACCGCCGAACAGGTGGATGACCAGGAAGCGGCTATCGGACAGGTGCTGACTCATTTCTTCGCTGTCAGTGAGCGTTATCCCGAACTGAAGGCGGCGAGCATCTACTCCGAGACCATGAAGCAGATGGTCGGTTTCGAGGAGAAGGTGCGCATCAGTCGAATGGTCTATAACGACACCGTCACCAAACTCAACAACGTGGTACGCCAGTTTCCGTCATCACTCGTGGCTGCTCTGCTTGGCTACAAGATACGCACTTATATCGAGGCTGAGCCGCAGCAAATGAATTATCCCGACATCGGCAGTGTGCTCAATTCATAAGACGCCATGCCGACGGGGCAACGACGCGGTCAGCGACCATGTATCAGCCCTTTCTCCACCTCATGACTCTTTTAGCCTATGATAGCCCTTGCTATATCCTTGCTCCCCGTATTGGTAT
>ODAI013426868.1_pt1 | contig 12718 bp, 7 predicted proteins | sample 1539321 | NCBI WGS metagenome assembly ODAI01 (sample SAMN02144231, study PRJEB22623) | gut metagenome | biome: sheep rumen | host: Ovis aries | place: New Zealand | reverse complement strand
GCTCGATGAGCGCACGACTTTCATGCAACCCTCTCTCCGCATATTCCTGTCCTACAGTCACTTCCCCCTGCTTGCGTCGCACGTTCAATCTGTTTTCAAAAAAGAACAGGGGATGGGGTTTCCCATATCCCTGTTCCTATATAAACTTATAATATGTTTCTCTCTGGTTTGACGCTCTTCGATGCAAAGTTTCAACAGACATGAAAACGCTCCCGTTATCAAGGAGCGTTTTTCTGTGTTGCCAGTTGTTATCGACTGAATGTCAACGATGGTTTAGTCTATCATCATCGGACCGCCGAAGCCGCCGCCACGCCTGCCTCCGCCGCCGAAGCTGCCGCTGCCTCTGCGTGGTGTGCCTTCAGGTCGTGGACCCATGCCCGGTCCTTCGCGGTCGAAGCCCGGTCCGCCTTCCGGTCTCTTCATGGCATCTCGACCTCCGAAGATGTTCAGCTTGTAGGCAGCACGGAACATGATGTAGCTGTTGATGCTGTTGTATTCTGTGTCGGTGCGCTGCATGGCGTTGATGACGCGCGAGAGGTTGCTCTGCTTCCGCAGGATGTCGAACCACTGTACGCTGAGTGTCAGCGCGTTGCCTTTGAGGAAGCTGTGGCTGACCTGTGCGTTCCAGATCAGTTCGTTGGTGTTGAGAGCTGCGTCGGTATATCCTCTGCGGCTGTTCTCATGGATATCGGTGGATAGGCTGGTGCCCCAGGGCAGTGTGATGTTGATGTTGGTACCGTATGCAAACTGCCATGTGTTCAGGTTGTTGTTGCTTTGCAGTTCGTTCTTGGAGTGGGTGTAGTTGAACGATCCGTCAAGTTCTACCTCCAGCCAGGAGTTGCGGTAGCTGGCAGAGAGTCGTTCGCCGATGGTCGTCGACTTGGTGACGTTGCGTTGCGAGTCGCTGTTACGGTCGAGGCTCAGGTAGCCCACATAGTGGTTGTAGCCAGCTGTGGTAAACGTGTTCAGGTTCCATACTGCTGCCGAGTCGATGGCGGTGTTGAACATGAATGCGGCATTCATGTTCCAGTTGCCGTTGATGTTCTCCGGCTGTGTGGTGCGTCCGCCCGTCACCGGGTCGTAGGTGACCTTGTTGGATATGCTGTTTCTTGTGTTGGAGTAGTTGAAGAAGGTCATGATGCTGCGCTGGTGGCTCTGCATGTACTTGTTGAAGAAGAGCCGCATGCGGTGGGTGAACGACGGCTTCAGGCCGGGATTGCCCACCTTGATGTTCAGCGGGTCGGTGTCGTCGACGATGTAGAGCAGGTCGCTCATCGACGGTTGCGTGGTGGTTCCCCGGTAGTTGATGCGCAAGGTGCTGCGCTTGTCGAACTTATAGCGGAAGTCGAAGGTAGGACTCCAGTTGACGACGTTGCGCACGGTGTCCTTGTAGACGCCCAGGTAGTTCTGCATGTAGCGTGTGCGCTGTGGCTGAACCATCACACCCACATTCAGCCGGTACTTCTCGCGGTTCAGTCGGAGCATCACCTGCCCCTCATGTGTATAGGTGCGATACTCCGAGTAGCGGCTCAGGTCGTTGTCGAGATAAGTCTCTAATGGGTTGGGGAGGAGGCTCAGGTAGCTGTCCCATCCGCGATAGTTCACGGGCAGGTGGGAGAAGAATCCCTCGCCCAGGTTAGAGAAGTCGTAGGTAGAGCGGTCGCTCTTGCTGAAGCTGTAGGCGTACTTGTAGCTGAACTGCAGGTACAGCTTTCGTGCTATCGGTTCGCTGTAGGTAGCCTGCAACGAGTAGCTCCAGTTCTTGGTGGGCATGAGGTTGTATCGGTTGGTCTGATAGGGCACTCCTGCCAGGTAGAGCCGCACGTCCTGTATAGAGAGGCTCGTCGATTCAGAGTTCTTGTAGTTGACATCTCCTCTCAGGGTGATGTTCCTGCCGTTGCTGCTCAGCTTGCGGTTCAGTTGGAGCATGGACCTGAAGTTCTTGTCTTCGCCGTAGGTGATGCTCTTCGTCTCCTGCGAGTTCACGACGATGCCCATCGCCTGCATCTTGTCGATAGACTCCTTTTCGAGTGGCGTATCGGTGTATTGGTAGGGGTCTTCGTTGAAGGTTGCCGACGTGCTCACCTGCGTTCCGTCGCTCTTCGAGAGTTGCAGGCTGGGTCGGAACATGATGTTGGTCATGCTGTCGGGCGTCCATTCCAGTCTTCCCCTGAAGTCCCAGGAGTTGTTGCGCGTGTACTTCTGTGATCGGCTGTTGGAGAACGACCCCGTCTTGGCGACGAAGTTCTCGCTCGATGTCTTGGCAAGGATGTCGCCGTCGGAGTGGTTCCAGCGGATGCTGGCATCGAACTTCAGCTTTCCTTTGTTCTCGTAGTTGTAGTTGAGTCCGCCCATCTTCGTGGCGTTCAGTCCCTGTCGGCTCTGTCCGAAGCCGCCACGGGGTCCGCCTCCGAAGCCTACGTCGTTGACATTGTTGCCGCTGCCCATGATCATCAGTCGCGACTTGCTGGTGAAAAGTGCACCCATCAGTCGCTCAGAGTAGCGTCCCTGCGTGCCTATTCCCAGGTCTATGTTGGCAAACATGCCTTTGTTCATCCCCTTCTTGATGCCGAAGTCGAGCACCGTCTCCTCCTCACCGTCGTCGATGCCCGTGACGCGCGAGAGGTCGCTCTGCTGGTCGTAGGCTTTGACACGTTCCACGATAGACGTGGGCAGGTTCTTCATGGCGGTCTTCGTGTCGCCCGTCATGAACTCCTTGCCGTCGACAAGAATCTTCTTCACCTCCTTGCCGTTGATCTTGATGGTGCCGTCGTCGCCGATTTCGGCTCCCGGCAGCTTCTTGACCAGCGCCTCAAGGGTGGAGCCCTCCGGCACACGATAGGCTGAAGCATTGTAGACGAAGGTGTCTTCCTTCAGCGTCACCTTGGCAGCCTGTCCCGTCACGGTGGCTCCCTTCAGCATGATGGCATCGGCACCAAACTCCATTCTGCCCAGGTCGGCATTCTTGTTGTCGCTGAGGCTGAAGTTCTTGGTGACGGTCTTGTATCCTACTGACGAGAGCTTGACGATGTATTTGCCGCTCTCCGGCATCTCAATCTTGAAGTTACCGTTGTCGTCAGTGAGCCCACCTGTTACGAAGGTGCTGTCTGTCTTGAGCACCTGCACGGTAACAAAGGGCACGGCTTCCTTGCTGTCGCGGTCGTATACCTGACCGGTGACGAGCTTGTCCTGAGCCGCCATGTTCATTGCTGCTATCGTCAGCAGCAGGAAAAGTAATAGTCTTCTCATATATCTGTATTGCTAATTTAGACATCTGACGGGTATACAAGCCTGCGGAACCATCGTGGTTATCGGCTTGGTACGTTTATAATATAAGACGTTCACTGCCTTTTTTTGTTTAATGGTGGTAGCGGAAAAACAACAAAACGCCCCATTCTGTCAACGAACGGGGCGTTTTAGCCGATAAATATGCAGAAGGAAAGGTGCCTTCTTACCTTTTTTATATCTTCACCTTACCTTTTTTATTCCTTCACCTTGCTCTCGGAGACGGCATTGAGCGATGCCTCTTCGCCTACCAGCCAGATGATGTCACCCTTCTTGAACTGCCGGTTGGGAGAGATGAAGGTGAGGTTCTGCTGCCCTTCTTCCACGCCTACTACCATGCAGTTGTACTGGTCGCGGATGCCGCTTTCGCGGAGCGTCTTTCCCACAAACGGACTGTCGGCACCGAGGATGAACTGTCTGAGTTTCATCTCCTTGCGCTCCAGGTCGTTGTCGTCGGCGTAGACTTCGGTATTCAGTGCCTGTCCGAAGGTTGCCAGTTGGTCGTCGTTGCCGATGGCCTGGATGAGGTCGCTGGAGCAGATGACGGTGTCTCCGCCTGGAATGTTGATGCGCCTGTTGCCTCGGCGTATGCTGCTGACGTGTATGCCGAAGCGTGTTCCTATGCGCAGCTCACGCAGTCGTTTGCCGGTCCATGTCGAATCTTCCGGTACGGCAAACTCGCTGATGTGGATGTGTCGGTCTAACAGCCTGCCCTTGTACAGCAGCCTCCTCTTCTTGTTATCGCCCTGAGCAGCTATCTCGCGCGATCGCAGGTTCTGGATGAAGAGTCGTTCGAGCTTGATGCTTCGCTTCTTCAGTCCGCGTGAGAGCGACATGAGCAAGATGATGAAGAGGGCAATGGTTATGATGAACGCGCTGGCAAAGTGGAACAGGGTGTTGACGATGTAGAAGACGAAGGAAACCGCGATGACGATTCTCACGACAATCGTGAAGATGAGCGGCAGACGGTTCAGCAGGCTGCTCGTCCACAGGGTGCGGAACTCTTCAGAACGGTTCTTCTTCATCACGATGCTTCGCAGGAAGGGCGAAATGAGCAGGAGCGTGAGCACGGCGCAGCCTGCATTGACATACCAGTTGTCATTGCTGTTGGGGATGAACCGATGCAGCAAGGGCAGCACGAAGGTGAACATCAGGGTGATGGTGGCTGCACTCAGGATGGAATAGATGACCGTGTTGACGACGATGCTTCGCAGAAGGCTCTGCCACAGCCTCTTCGAGTTGTTGTCCTGTTCGGATGTGGTCGCATTGTTGGCACTGTTGCCCCAGATGTGGTTCAGGCGGCGCACCCACCTCTTTGACATCCGCTTTTCGATGTAGTTGTAGACAGGTTCTGCCGAGCGTATCATGTAGGGCGTGAGGAAGGTGGTCACCACAGAGACGGCAACGACAACGGGGTAGAGGAACTTGCTGATGACGCCAAGCGACAATCCTAACGAGGCGATGATGAAGGCAAACTCACCAATCTGTGCCATAGAGAAGCCGCAGCGTACGGCGTTCTTCAGCGACTGGCCGCCCAAGAGGTAGCCTATGGTGCCGAAGATGCTCTGACCGACGAGGATGGTCAGCGTGATGAGGAGGATGGGAAGGGCGTAGTCGACGAGCACCTTCGGGTCTACCAACATGCCTACCGACACGAAGAAAACGGCACCGAACAGGTTCTTCACCGGCTCTACCACCTTGATGATCTTGTCGGCTTCGATGGTCTCGGCAAGGATGCTGCCCATGACGAAGGCTCCGAAGGCTGCACTGAAGCCTACCTGGGTGGAGATGACCGCCATGAGGCAACAGAGTCCTAAGGAGACGACGAGCAGCGTCTCGCTGTTCATCAGGCGGCGCGTCTTACGTAGGAACAGTGGTACGGCAAATATACCGACGACAAACCACAGGATGAGGAAGAAGGCGATGCTCAGGATGCTCTTTGCCATCATGCTGCTGTCGGGATTGTTGCCGCTGGCAATGGCGGAGAGCATCACCATCATCACGATGGCGAGGATGTCTTCCAGGATGAGGACGCTCATCACCATGCGTGCAAAATGCTGTTGGCGCAGCCCCATGTCGTCGAAGGCCTTGTAGATAATCGTCGTCGACGACATGGCAAGCATGCCGCCGAGGAAGATGCAGTCCATCTGGCTCCAATTAAAGAGGTAGCCCACACAGATGCCTGTCGTCATCATCGAGAAGATAATGGTGATGGCTGCAATGACTGGCGAAGCCCCCATCTTCATGATTTTCTTGAACGAGAAGTCGAGACCAAGGGAGAACAGCAGGAAGATGACTCCGATGTCGGCCCAGGTCTGTACGTTCTCGCGGTCGATGACCGACATGGTATAGGGCATGTTTGTCGACACGACGAAGCCCGCCACGATGTATCCCAACACCAGTGGCTGCTTGAGTTTCTTGAAAATGAGTGTCACGATACTGGCTACGACCAGTATCAGTGCCAAGTCATGTATGAGATTGGGTAGTTCTGCCATAGAGATTGTTTATTGTTGCCATAGAGAAACAAGGGCATCTTTTTATTTACACGGAGCTCCTGTCCCCTTTGTCAGTCATGATAGCCTGCAGTCAGCTCACAGATCTTGATGATGACCTGCATGGCTTTCTCCATGACTTGTATGGAAACGAACTCATGGGGACCGTGGAAGTTGACGCCACCGGCAAAGATGTTGGGGCAGGGAAGTCCGCGGAAGGAGAGCTGTGCACCGTCGGTACCGCCTCGGATTGGCACTACTTTGGGAGCTACGCTACACTCCTGCATGGCGTGCAGCACCACGTCGATGACGTGCATGTTGGGGTCTATCTTCTCCTTCATGTTGAAGTACTGGTCTTTTATTTCGATGCGGACGGTGCCTTCGCCATACTTCTGGTTCATCTTCCCGGCACATTGTTCCATGAAGTGCTTTCGGTCTTCAAAACGTTCGCGGTCATGGTCTCGGATGAGGTAGGAGAGCTTAGCCTCTTCGGTGCGGCTGTCAATGTTGAGCAGGTGGTAGAACCCCTGATAACCTTCGGTCGTCTCCGGGATGTCTGTGTCTGGAATCATGTCGTTGAACTCGCAAGCCAGACGGTTGGCGTTCACCATCTTGCCCTTGGCATAGCCTGTATGGACGCTCACGCCCTTGATGAAGACCTTGGCACCGGCGGCATTGAAGTTCTCGAACTCCAGCTCACCCAGGTCGCCGCCATCGATGGTGTAGCCCCATTCGCATCCGAACTTCTCTACGTCGAAGTGGTGGGCTCCCATGCCTATCTCCTCGTCGGGGTTGAAGGCAACGCGTATCTTTCCGTGTTCTATTTCCTTGTGGTCGCGCAGGTAGCACATTGCCTGGACGATTTCGGCGATGCCAGCCTTGTCGTCGGCACCGAGCAGTGTCGTTCCGTCGGTGACGATGAGGTCTTCGCCTTTGTGGAGGAGCAGCTCAGGAAACTTCTCGGTCGTAGAGACGATGCCCGGCGACAGTTCGATGTCGCTGCCGTCGTAGTTGCGGATGATGCGTGCCTTCACGTCTTTTCCGCTGGCATCGGGGCTGGTGTCGTAGTGTGAGATGAACCCGATGGTGGGCACCTCCTTCTTGGTGTTAGCCTTCAGGGTGGCGTAGATGTATCCTTTGTCGTCCATCTCCACGTCGGCGAACCCTTCTTGTTCGAGTTCGTCTTTCAGGTATCGGGCAAAGTCAAGTTGTTTCAACGTACTGGGCACGCTTTCCGACTCTTCAGCCGACTGCGTGTCGAAGGTGGTGTAGTTGATAAATCTTTCTGTAAGGTTCATGCTATTTGTTTTTTATTATTCACTATCTTTCAATTCCTCACCCTTTCACTTCTTTCACTCTTATGGCAAACATGGTGAGGTCGTCACTCTGTTCTGCATTGCCGACGAAGCGATGGACGGCGGCTGTCATGGAGTAGATGAAGTCTTTCATGCGGACTTGGTAGTCGGGCACGAAGCTGCGTTGTGCCACCTCGGTGATGCGCTCCTTCCCGAACTGGGTGTGCTGGCTGTCTTCGGCTTCCGACAGGCCGTCGGTATAGAGGAAGAGGGTGGTGCCGGCAGTGATGGTGGTCTCTTGCAGCTTGTATACCGTGTCTTCCATAACGCCTATGGGCAGGTTTGGCTCTACGTCCAGCGGCTCATAGCTGTATGTCTCTGCCTCCTTCTCACCGGTATTGGGGATGATGAGCAGCGGTGCGTCATGGCCGGCGTTGCAGTATTGCAAGAGTCCCGTCTGCAGGTCGAGCACGCCGATGAAGAAGGTGACGAACATTCCGGAGTCGTTGTGCAGGCAGACGGCACTGTTGATCATCGTCGCTATCTTGTCGGGACGGTCTTCCTTTTCAGAAAGCGTCTGGAACATGGAGCTCGTTACTGCCATGACCAGTGAGGCGGGCACACCCTTTCCGCTGACGTCTCCGATGCAGAAGAAGAGCTTCCTGTTGCGAACGCAGAAGTCGTAGAGGTCGCCGCCGACAGCTTTTGCCGGTGTCAGCGACCCGTAGACGTCGATGTCCTTGTATTCGGCAGCGAGCTGGAACGTCTTCGGCAGCATAGCCATCTGAATGCCGTGGGCAATGTTCAGCTCACTCTCCATCGATGCCTTTTGTGCCGTCGTCTCCTTCAGTTCGCTGATATATTGTGCCAGCGAGTGCTCCATCTTCTCGAACGAGTCTCTCAGGCGGTGTATCTCGTCGTTGTGCTTGATGGTAGGCAGCGGCGTGTCGAAGTTGCCCTTTGCCACTTCGTCGGTAGAGTTGGCAAGGTATCTGAGCGGTTTCGTGGCGTGCCTGATGGTAAACCGGCATACCAGGAACACCGCAAGCAGGCCGCACAGCATGATTGCCGCGATGACTCCTGCCAGTATGTAGCTGGAGATGTCTATCACGATGGCTGGCACGATGATGGCCATCGACCATCCTGTGCGCTCCAGCGGTGCATAGAAGATGTACGACGGGATGTTTTCGTTGTCGAACTCGGTGAATCCCTTCTTGCCCTGCAGCATTTCGCGGCCCACTTCGTCATCCTTCGTGTCTTCCGACATCTTGGCATACTTGAAGTAGTTGTCGCTCAGCACGCGTTTCTCATCGGGGTGTACGATGTAGTCGCCGTTGCGACCTATGATGAAGCTGTATGCGGCATGCCCGAAGGTGCTCGTTTTCGAGACCATCGCGCTGCTCTCGTTGGTGTCGCGGTCTATCTCCTTCAGCTGCTTCTTCAGCCACTCCAAGGAGATGTCGGCACCGAAGACGCCCACCACGCGCCCCGCCTTGTCGTGGATGGGCAGCGAGAAGGTGCAGAGCGTGGCTCCGGCACCCTCGTTGTCGTGGTAGGGGTCGGACCAGTGGCCTTGCTTGCCTGCCTTCAGCCCCATCTTGTACCACTCCATCTGGCGGTAGTCGTGGATGCCTTTCGAAGCAATCTGCTTCACTATGACAATGCCGTCGGCTGTCCTTGTGGCATACGGTTCATACAGTTCTCCTTCCTGCGCAAAGAAGTTTGGCTTGAAGGCCACGCCGCAGCCTATGAGGTGGGTGTTCAGCTGCAATTCGTTCTTCAAGGCTTCCTGCAACAGTTGGGGCGTGTCTAACGACCGCTCTATTTCGTCAACGTTGTTAGCCGCCGATACCTCCACAGCGATGAGCACCTTTTCCAGCCGCTCGTTGGTGATGGTCATAATGTCTTGGTAGCGGGCTTCCGTCTCCCGCGTCATGGCGTTGGTAGCTTTCAGCAGGATGAGCCACGTCACCACTGCCATTGTCAGCAGCAACACCAGGATGATGCGCCGCGTAAGTCTGCCTGCAAAAGTACGAGACTTGAAATTCATGAAACGTTATTCTCTCTCTTAAAACATTAAACATCTATCCTTTTCAGCCTGCTGCGACCTTGGCAGCAGCATACTTCCGATAGTTGGATACCTTATTAAAAAAGGGTTTTCGCATGCAAAAGTACAACGAAAAGCGGCTTATTCAAAATATTTCCATTGAAACTTTTGCCTGCCATACCATTTTTATGGTTCTTTTGCAGCCTTCCCCTTTATGACAGATGACAGATGACAGTTTTATTTTTGAGCCCCTCACCATGCTCAACAGCTTTTTTTTGTACCAATACTTTTATTAGTATATCTATATTTCTATATATATTTATATTATTATATATAATTATAAATAAAATTAACATTATAAAAAGGTAGGGAGAACACCCGAAAGGAGGTAGGGGGGTGCCCATATAAAACTGTCATCTGTCATCTGTCATCACCTGGTCACATTTCAGCCACGCCCCAGCCATGTGTCAGTCACGTCCCAGCCACCTTCTGAGACTCAATTGTCCATCGCCGCAACCACCTCAAAACCTATGTTTTAGCCCTCCGAAACCTATGCTTTAACCCTTTGAAACCTATGCTTTAACCCTCCGAAACCTATGGTTTTACTCCTCAAGACCTATGGTTTCACAAGCCGCCTCTCCCGGTCCTCTTATTCGTAGTGCCTTATCCTGACCTCGATGCCCTTGGCTTGCAGCTGTGAGGGCAGGGCAGAGACGTCGGTCTTGCCGTAGTGGTAGGGGAAGAGGACTTTGGGCATGACCGTCAGGGCGGCATGAGTCAGCTGGCTGGTGGTCATCGTGTAGGGCTGGTTGCAAGGCAGGAAGGCGATGTCGATGTCCTTCATGGCAGCCATCTCCGGTATGTCCTCCGTGTCGCCTGCAATATAGATGCGGAGACCGTCGAGAGTGAGTATGAATCCGTTGTCACGCCCTTTGGGATGGAACTGCAGGTGTCCCTCTGTGGTGTTGTAGGCAGGCACGGCTTCAATGGTAATGTCGTCGGCAATCTGACAGCTGTCGCCGTTCTTCATTACCTGTATCCGCCCGGTCGGACTTGCACTCTGCCCGGTCGGATTTGCAACCCTATCTCCGCTGCCCAGCATGCCGGCACAGCGGCTGTTGGTGATGAGCATGGTCTTGCTGCCCGTCAGTTGCCTGATGGCATCAGGGCTGAAATGGTCTTGGTGCTCGTGGGTCACGAAGATGTAGTCAGCCTTGGGCAGTCGGGTGAAGTCTATTTTCCTGTCGCCCAGCCTCCGCACAGGGTCGATTTCTATTTCCTTGCCATCGAATTCGATGCGGATGCTGGCGTGCATCAGCGCATGGAACGTGACGAGCTTGCCGCTCTTCGTCTTGAACGTGTCCGTCTCGTAGCCATCTTCAGGTGCCGCCTTTTGAGCTTTCTGCTGCTGTCCGCAGGCTGTTGTCAGGCAGGTGGCTGCCAGTAGTGAAAGTAGTAGCTTCTTCATGGGTGCATATCATTTTTGTGTTTGACATTAGGTCAGAGGTCGCAACCTGCGCCCTCATCCCCCTCCTTTGCCGGCAAAGGTAGCATAAAAAAGCGAAAATGCGCATCCAAAAACAAAAAAACTCCAACGAAAACAGGTTTTCGTTAGAGTCCTTTTATTTGTATGTGATCCCGTTGGGATTGCATATCCCTGTAGGCTGGCGCCAGCCATCCTACAAAGCAAAAAGGAACCTTAAATACCTGTAAGCCAGCTTTCGTATTTAATTTTCCTTTTTACTTCGTGATCCCGTTGGGATTCAAAATCTGAAATACCTTGAAATAAATTTGAGACGGTTTGCTTTGTAAATCAGGCATTTACGAAGTTAAATATATTAAAGCGTTTCAAAAATGTGGTGCAAAAGTTTGGTTTGGTGGTGCAAAATTAGTACATTTGCACCACGTTTGAAACACGCTTTAATAATAGAATAGGTATGAAAGGACTAACGATAGTAAATAGGACTAATAAGGCTGAAGGAACTATCCGGCTCCGTTTCCGCTTGCGTGATGGTAGAGGCGTTGATTTGTACCATAAAAGCGAGATTGATGCAGACTTGAAGGATTTGGATAAGTTTGATGATACTGGTGAACTGAAGCCACGTGTCAGTGTCTATAACAAAAAGCTAAAGCTTGACATTGATACGGAGATTGATGCTATGGAAACTGCCTACAAACAATTGTGCGAGCAGAAGGATAAGACGCGAATAACAACCGATGAGTTTGAGAAGGCTATCACCATGATACTCCATCCTCAGAAAAGCGTAAAGGCCCTAACGGAGATGACACTTATTGACAGGTTTTCAAAGTATATTGATGATGGCTTAAGGGATGGTAATTTTGGAGAGGGCAGGCAGAGACACTACAAGGTTTCGTTAGGTGAGCTTACTCGTTTCCTAACCATCCAGCATAGGTTGAAAGTCACTCCATCAGAATTTGATGCAGATGATATTACGGATTATCGTCAATTCCTGTTTGATGAATACAAATATGTGAAAAAGCATAAGAGCCTGTATGATTTGCTGATGACCAGGAATGTACCAACTGAGCGTCGTGATCAGAATACCGTTGCTGCCAAGATGAAATGCGTTCAGGCTTTCTTTAATGAACTGATAGAAAAAGGTGAGTTAAGCATTTCCCCTTTTGCCCATCTGGGTAAGAACAAGAAGCGTACGATGATGCGTGAGTCATACAACCCGCCTGTTTTCCTTCTTCAAGAAGAATTTCTAAAACTGAAGGACACGGAGGTGCCAGAGACTTTACAGGAAACGAAGGATGCTTTTCTGTTGCAATGTGCTTTTGGTTGCCGAATCAGTGAATTCAAGCGACTGTCGATGGAGAACATTGCTGTATCGGATGAAGGAGTCTTGTATGTGCACTATTTGCCTGAGAAAACGCTTAGAGAAAATGTAGGTCGCAAAGAGATTGAAACTCCAGTGATGCGCTTTGCCTATGACATCATCATGAAGTATAAGTTCCAGTTCCATGTCTTAAAGTATATTTGTGGCAAGAGTGGCTATAATGTAAAAATCAAGGAACTGATAAAGTATTGCGGCATAGATCGCAAATGTGCAGTGTTCAATGATGAGCTGGGCAATAACCAATACGAGCCTCTGTATGAATTGGCCAGCAGCAAGATATGCCGAAAGACTCATGTGGACATTCTGACTAAGGCTCAGATAAACATGTATGCTGCCGGATTGCATCATGAAGGCAGTGATGCTGTAAATCACTATACCCACATGGATATGAAAGATCGTTTCGTGTTGATGTGCTATGCGTATAAGCAGCCGTTGTATTATGTAAATAAGGATTTAAAGATTGTAAAGTAAGGTATGGCAAAAGATAAATTTGACGAGTTTTGTGAGAATCTGGACAGAGAATATGGGAAGTCCAATACAGATAAGAATGTCGAGTATGTAATGTCTTTGATCAAACAGCGTTTACAACCAGACGGAAAGGTGGATGACAATATTCCAGTCCCATCGTTGGAGTCTGTTGCAGAGGTTATGTTGATAATGACCGAGAGGCCTAATTTGACTTTTAAGCAGTTCTGTGAGAAAGATAGAAGTCACAAGCGGGTGATAGAATATCTGTTT
>ODAI011464779.1_pt1 | contig 12718 bp, 9 predicted proteins | sample 1539321 | NCBI WGS metagenome assembly ODAI01 (sample SAMN02144231, study PRJEB22623) | gut metagenome | biome: sheep rumen | host: Ovis aries | place: New Zealand | reverse complement strand
ATCGGTGGAAACCCACAGGCTGCAGGGGTTGCCGGTGTTCCTGTTCGTCTTACAATGGTACTCATCTACATGAAGGCCGCTATGATGTACGGTCTTGCAGGATTCATGCTCGGTGCTAAGGCCGGTGGAGCATCAGTTAACCTTGGTCTTGGTTATGAGATGGAAGCTATCGCTGCCTGCACAATCGGTGGTGTATCAGTTACCGGTGGACGTGGTAAGGTATCAAGTGCCATCATCGGTGTAGCCGTATTCGAGCTCCTTAAGGCAGCCCTTCAGTACCTTGGTGTTGATGCTAACGCACAGTACATCTTCATCGGACTGGTAATCTTCGTAGCTATCTCACTTGATATCCGTAAGTACGTTGCTAAGAAGTAATTACCTAGATATTTTAAACGACATGTTATAATAGGGATGTAGCCTTTTGGGGTTACATCCCCTTTTTGTTGTGTCGGTTTCTTTTAAAGAAAATTCAATTGAAACAAATGTTGCTTCAGTGTATTGTTTTTAATATAGTATTTGACAGGGCAGAGGACCTGATCAGAAAACAGCAGGAGATTTGAAATGGATTTACAGACAATAGTTAATCAGATGGGGATTGAGATCCTGGCATTTATAGTATGCCTGTTCTTTGGGATCAGGCTGATAGTCACAAGGGATGTGAAGATCATCAAAAAAGATGATCCCGAGAGTATCAAACACCCAAGGGAATATACTTTATATGCGGGACTTATCATTATTTTTCTCGGCGTATCGGCCATTGCAATGGGAATTGTATCTTTCTTTAACCAGAAAGCGGCACTTGTTGTTATCGTTGTTGCTGTCGTGATCATGGGATTTATGTGGAAGATTGTATACGAGAAATATGCCAATGAATAAATATAAAGTAATGCTTGTGGATGACGAGGAAGACGTTGCACAGGCGATAATGAAAAAACTTGACTGGGAGAGCATGGGATTTGAGACTCCCAGATATGCACACAATGGCCTTGAGGCTCTGGAGTTTGCAGAGGATCTGAGGCCTGATATTGTTATGTCCGATATCAAGATGCCTTATATGGATGGAATGGAGCTTGCAAGAAATTTAAAGCGCCTCTATCCCAATATAAGGATCATTTTCTTTTCGGGGTTCGATGAGTTTGAATACGCCAAAGAGGCCATCAGGCTTGAAGCTGAGGAGTATATTCTAAAGCCCATAGATGCGGATGAATTAAAGGCTGTCTTTAAGAGAGTACATGAAGCTTTGGACCGCGATATTGACGAGAAGCTGAATGTTGCAAAGCTCGAGAATTACTACATGGATTCGCTTCCTCTTTTGCAGGAGGATTTTTTTGCATCCCTGGTGGAAGGAAGGATTGAAGACGACAGGATAGAGAAATTCATGTCGGATTACAGGATTGAGCTGACAGGGCCTTTCTATCTGGCTGCTATTGTTCATGTCAGCAAGTCCAACATCCCCGAGGGGATGAATCCCGTTCTTCTTTCAGTGTCGGTGCGCAAACTCCTTGAGGAGAGGATGGACGAAAAGTGGGGCTGCAGGTTCTTTTCCTATCAGGGAAGTACCGTGATGATAGCTCAGCTCCCGACGGAGAAGGATGCATCTGCATTTACCGATGACTGTGACAGACTGTGTAGACTGGCTGAGAGTATCTGCAAGGCCAATGTGACCATTGGAGTAGGAAGTGTAACAGCGTCGCTGTCAGAGATCGATACCTCCTATCATGGCGCAAGGGATGCCGTGTCCTACAGGGTTTTGTACGGACATACCAAGGCAATCAATATCTCGGAGATATCTCCCATGGAAAAAGAGGAGACGGCTTCCGAAGACAGCGATTCCCTCTTTGACGTCTTTAAAAAGATGAAGATGGCAGGTGCCGATGAAGTCAGCGCCTCTGCCAAAAGCTATATAGAGAGCAGTACCAGGGCTCAGTCAACGATACAGAACTACAGATTCTTTGTCATGGAGCTGGTGAGTGAGCTCTACAAATTTGCAAGGACCAATCAGCTTGAGCTTGGTGAGGTCTTTGACATGAACAGCGACATTTACTCTGTGGTTCAGCAGATGGAGCCGGAAGAGCTCTCGGTCTGGTTTAGCGGCGTGTGTCTTAAGATGCATGAGCTCATCGACTATAAGAGAAATGACACCACAAGGTCTTTTGTCACAAAGGCACAGGAGTATGTGGCTGACCACTACGCGGACCAGGATCTGTCCGTGGATTTCATATGCAATTATCTGGGCGTCAGCAGCGCCTATTTCTCAACAGTCTTCAAGAAGGAGACCGGCAAGACCTTTGTAGGTTATCTGACGGATTACCGCATGGAGAAGGCTGAGAGAATGCTTCTTGAGACAGATGAAAAGACCTATATAATAGCTCAGGAAGTCGGATATTCCGATCCGAATTATTTCAGCTACGTATTTAAAAAGCAGTTTGGGGTCTCGCCGTCTAAGTACAAAAGCGGCAAGGAATAATAAGACGTGCGTTTAAAAGAGTACTTGAAGGGGAAACTGAATAATATAAAATTGCAGTGGCAGATCTCGAGATACATGAGATCCGGAGCCACCAGAAGCATTCAGGTTACAATTGCGGTTTCATTTACAGTTGTAGCCTTAGTTTGTATGCTCGCCATGGGAGTGGCTCTTTATCAGAGATTTGCCGTAAGATCGGAGAAGATGCTGACAGATTCTGCTGAGCTTACCCTGGATCAGAGCGTGATAACCCTTGAGGATTACCTTCGGAGTATGCGCCGAATGTCCGATGCCATCTACTATAACGTGGTCAAGAATCAGGATATCAGCAAGGAATCTCCGATTGCTCAGATGAACCTTCTTTATGAGGCTCACAAGGACTATCTAATAAGTCTTGCTCTTTTTTCAGAAGACGGTACACTTATCGCCGCTTCTCCTGTAGCTGTAGAGAAGGAGGGCGTCGATGTCACACAGCAGTCCTGGTTTAGCACTGCTCTTGCCAAGCCGGAGAATCTTCATTTTTCACTTCCGCATGTTCAGAATATATTTGTAGATGACCCGACCTTCAGGTATTACTGGGTAACGTCCCTTAGCAGAAACGTTGAGCTTAACAACGGCGGCGTTCCTGAGCAGGGAGTTCTTCTGGTTGATATGAACTACGCTGTCATTGAGGATATGATGGAGTCCGTTAATAACAACCCTTCGGAACAGTATGTCTACCTTATGGACAACAGCGGATCGCTCATCTATCATCCAATGCTGATGCAGATAAGTGCAGGGCTCTTTAAGGAAAACAACATGATGGCTGCTGGCTATGACGACGGAAGCCACAAGGAGATGTTTGAGGGCAGTCAGAGGATCGTTACCGTTGCGACCATGAGTTATACGGGCTGGAAGCTTGTCAGTGTCATTCCCACAAGTAACTCCTATATGGGTATGAGGGATATCAGATATTTCGTTATCATGGTCGTTTCGATCACGCTTCTTGCAATGCTGATACTTAACAGGTTTGTGGCAAGGCGCGTTACGAAGCCGCTCAGGAAACTCAACGACTCCATCAGCGAGATAGAGATGGGTAAGGCCAATCCGAGTGTTTATATAGGAGGACCTTCCGAAGTTGAGCATCTTGGCAGAACCTTAAGATCCAGTTATGACCAGATAAATGAGCTTATGCGTGATATGGTCGCTTCCCAGGAGGAGAAGAGAAAAGCTGAGCTTGATGCTCTGCAGTCCCAGATAAATCCTCACTTTTTGTACAACACTCTCGATTCCATAGTCTGGATGATTGAGGGAGAGAAGTACAACGATGCCGTATTTATGATCACTCAGCTGGCATCTCTTTTCAGAGTCAGCTTGTCAAGCGGCAAGACCATCATCCCGATCGGAGATGAGATACGCCATGCCGGCAACTATATGAACATTCAGAAGGTAAGGTTCAAGGATGCCTTTTCGATAGAATTTGATATTGATGATAAGATCAAGGACTACTGTACAGTCAAGCTCATTGTTCAGCCGATCCTTGAAAACGCTGTTTATTACGGCGTAAAAGACATGGAGGATGGCGAGATCATTGTCAAAGGCTTTAGGGGCGATGACGGAGATATCTATATCACTGTATCCGACAACGGTTTTGGAATGAGCAGCTCCCAGACTGAGCTTCTTTTGACGGACGATACCAGAGTCAGAAAGAAGGGCTCCGGCGTTGGTCTTGTTAATGTTCAAAGAAGGATACAGCTGCGATTCGGGCAGCAGTACGGGCTTAAGATAGAGAGTGAACCGGATGAAGGAACAACTGTGACCATTCATCTTCCTGCTATTCCTTATAATGAGGAAAACCGCAAGAAATTAGAGTCCGGAAAGGAGAAAGAGGATGAAGAATAGAAATCTGTTTATCCTTATTGTTGCAATTCTCCTGTGCGTGACTTTTGCGGCGTCTACGGCTGCACTTATTCTCAGTGGTATCAGGGAGGATTCGCCACAGGTGTCTGTGGTCATAGATGATAGCGGATCCGGAAGATGGGCCTCTTTCATATCCGGAATGGAGCAGGCGGCCAAGGACAATGGGCTGAGGCTCAATATTGTTGCTACGGGAAAAAACCTTTCCCTGAGCCAGCAGTACAAGATAATAAATGAGGAGATCTCAGACGGAGCAGATGGCATAGTTTTTCAGGTTTCAAGCAGCAGAGGAACCGAGAATATAATCTCCGACATCAGCAACAAAGCAGTTCTTTTGCTGGTAGATACCAGCGCCGATATGGATGTTGATGTTGAGGGAAAATCAGCCTGTATCCAGGCTGATAATGTAGAACTGGGAAGTGCGCTTGCCAATGAAGTGAGGATAGCTTTCGGTAACGACTTAAACGGAAAGACCATAGGAATCCTTACGGGAAATCTAAGACAAAATGCGCTTTCGGAGAGGCTTCAGGGATTTACTGAGAATATACAGTCATCGGGAGCTGAGATTGTCTGGTCTGACTATGACCCGGTCAGTATGACGGACAGACTGGTAAGACGCCAGAATGAGTCAAGGGCTGATATCATAGTGGCACTTGATAATAGCGGACTGGAGTCGGCCTGCGAATATGCACTCAAGCAGGAGGAGATACCGAAGATCTTCGGAGTAGGCATTTCCATCAAAAATGTAAGTTATCTGGATGATGGACTTATCACCAGTATGGTGGTTCCAAATGAGTATTACATGGGATATCAGTCGGTGGCAGCTGTTGCAAGAAGGCTTGATAACAGACTTACTCCCATGCAGGATGAGAAGATACCCTTCAGGGTTGTAAACAGAGACAACCTCTTTGATGAGAGCAATCAGAGGATTCTTTTCCCTGTGGGACACTAGTTGATTTAATGAATTTCGGGGATAGGGGATATGAAAAAAGCTTATGTTTCTCTCGTGATGGCGATATGTCTTTTGACAATGATGATAGCAGGTTGCGGGAAACAGCCCGTAAATAAAAGCGAGAGTAAAATACGAATAGGAGTTACGGTTTACGACCAGTATGACACCTTCGTGGGACAGCTGGTTGAGTGCTTTCTGGCTTTTCAGAGCGATGACGTTGAGATAGCTGTCTACAACGCTGCCCAGAGTCAGCAGACCCAGAACTCCCAGGTGAAAAAGATGATAGAGGACGGATTTGATGTCATCTGCGTGAACCTTGTGGACAGGACTGACCCGACGACGGTCATAGATGCCGCGAGAAAGGCGGATGTTCCCATTATCTTCTTTAACAGAGAGCTGGTTGAAGGGGATATCGGAAGGTGGAACAAGCTCTTTTACGTAGGAGCCAATGCAGAGGAGTCAGGTGTCATGGAGGGTGAGCTGGCTGCCTGGGCGTGCATCACTCATAAGGAACTGGATAAAAACCGTGACGGTGTGATCCAGTTTGTGGTGCTTGAGGGAGAAGCAGGGCATCAGGATGCGATCGTGAGGACCGAGGCCTCCGTTAATACCTTGAAAAAACAGGGCGTTGAGATAGATAAGCTCGGGTATGCCATTGCCAACTGGAACAGGGCTCAGGCTCAGACCAAGACTACGCAGTTTATTGAGGACTACGGCGATGACATTGAACTGATTCTTTCCAATAATGATGATATGGCCCTTGGAGCGATCGATGCCTATGAAGCCATGGCTATACCAAGAAACAAGTGGCCGGCAGTTGTCGGCATTGATGGAACGGACGTAGGACTTGAGGCTGTCAGAGATGACAAAATGCTGGGGACAGTCTACAATGACAAAGAAGGACAGTCTACCGCCATGTTTGACCTGGCCAGAGTGCTTGCCGGGGGCGGCAGTATAGAAGAGCTCTCGGATAAATACGCCGTTGAGAACGGGCGGTACATAAGGCTTCCGTATGCCAAGGTCACTTCATCTAACATTATTAAATATTTAAGCAGGTAATTTGAAAATGGAAAAAAAGGTTTATCGTGTTGGAACTTTAATGATCATAATAATGGCACTGATCACAGCGCTTTTGCAGGGCAATCCATATACCTCTGTTGTGGCAGGAGCAGACAGACAGCCGCAGATTACGATGATTTTTCTGATCGGTTTTTTGGCGGCAGCATTTTATATTGCCGGACTCTCCAAGGGAAATATGACTTCTGAAAAAAGCATTCTCTATGTGATTTTTCTTGGAATGCTCATGCGTGTTTCTTACGTATTGTTTATGGATATCTGGACGCTTCAGAATGATGGAGGAACCTTCACCGGTTTCGGAACTCCGGATATCAACAACGGACATATCGGATATGTGGAGTATATCTACAAATTTTTCCATATACCGGACATGGATCCGTATGAGTATTTTGGGTATTATCATCCGCCACTTCACCATATCATTGAGGCAATCTGGATGACAGTACAGAGACTTATCGGCGTTCCGGAAGTACTGGCCTTTGAAAACCTTCAGATTCCGACTCTTATATATTCGGGACTTTGCATGATCGTCATGCTTCATATTCTTGAGGAGAGCGGAGTACAAGATAAGCTTATGACTTTTGGCATGCTTCTCTTTGCGTTTCATCCCAGAATGATGGTGCTTGCAGGATCAGTAAATAATGATATTCTTGCACTGCTTTTGCTACTGACAACTATCTGGAGAACCCTTGTATGGATCAGGGAAAAGACCTATAAGAATATTATCCTGATAGCCCTCGCCCTCGGATTGGGAATGATAAGTAAGCTGAATACAGCTATCTGCGCGTTCTCCATTGCGCTGATATTCGCAATTGTGCTGGTAGATGTGATAAGGTCCAAGAACCTGGTTCCGATCAAGAATACAATCCTTCAATATGTCGTGTTTGGAGTTATATGTGTTCCGATAGGGCTCTCATATATTGTGAGAAATCTTATATTATTTGGTGAGAAACCCGGAATCCCTTCTCCGGCGCTGATTCCCAATGAGTCGGTAATGTATACGGGTGAGTTCTCTGTCTGGTCGATTATCGGAATACCTACAATCGCAGATCTTCATGTGGGATTTCCTTTTCATCCGCTTAGTGCCAAGGCAATCCACAACACTTGGGTAATTCTTTTCCAGACCGGGCTCTTTGCTGAAGCTTATCCTACAACCATTGGGGATTTCCTTCTTGCCTTTGCCCAGATCGCTTATGTGGCGTCAATTATTCTTGCAGTTGTTACGACTGTAGTATTTATTGGATCCTATGCAGTTAAGGTGTTTAAGGGAGCCAAGGAAGGAACGGCACTCAGGAATCTGTTCCTGTGGTCAACTTATGTGTTTATGCTACTCAGCTTTTGCCTGTACGTCTTCAAGTATCCATATACCTGTTCAAGTGATTTCAGATACATGACAGCTTCACTGGTGTTCACTTCACTTGGCTATGTGCTTTTGCAAAAAAGTGAGAAAACAGGTGTCCTGAGATTTATTGTGAACTTCTGTATGGCCGCTACACTACTTTGTTCGCTCATTGTTTATATGAATTGGGAAATTTAAAAGGAAAATATACGGCAATACGATTATCTGATTGAAATTTAAATTTATAGTTGCTTTTATGGCGACGACGTTATATAATAGCTTTTGTCGCTGGTTGAGAAACCTGTGACAACCCAAATCGGGGTGTGGCTCAGTTGGTAGAGCACTATCTTAGGGAGGTAGGGGCCGCGTGTTCGAATCACGTCACTCCGATTCATGAAAACCGCTCAGTTTGAGCGGTTTTTTTGTTGCCCTACAATGAGTTGGGGCTGGTGTGCACTGCTCTAGCCGAGGGGTGGGGTGCACTGTTCTTGCCAGGGGCTGGGGTGCACTGCTCTAACGGGAGCGCTGGGGTGCACGGCTTAGCTATAGCTTGTTGCTTTTTGCCTGATTGTAGGGTATTATAGTCTCCGTCGGTGAAACTTGGTTCATAAATCACTTGATCACTTGACCACTTGATAAAAGTCAGTTTCACTGTGGAATTAGGATAATTACGTCTTTATTTCTGTTTTGTTCAAAAAAGATATAGTTCAAATCCTGAACTACGTCTGTTTTCCAAAAAGAATAATAAAAACAGTAACAAATTAGATGACTATGGAAAAATCATAGATCGGAACTACGGCTATTTTGGCATTTTTTATTTAAAAGATGCGAGAAGCCAGAGGCGCTGTGAATAGGTGGGGATGTTACTACGGCTTTTGCATACAGAAAGAGAAACGAGACGTATTGACAAAAAATTCACATAACTAAAATAGACAATTCTTCAAAAAAGACGTAATTGCCGGCCCTAGGTAGGCAAAAGTTAAAATAGCTTAAAACGAAGACAGCTAAAACACTGAACTAAGGCTAAGAAAAGATCAGGATAGCGTGCCGGAGGACTGTTCAGCCTCTATAGAAAGGACAACAAATTTGATTAATTACAAGAATGAGTTAAACCAACAATTTAATGAGCTCAGGCAACTGGAAAAGAAAGCTTCTAATAGAATCAAGAGCTATAAGGCACTTGAGAAAGGCAATATAAGAATAAGCTCAAGTAACGGAGTATGTCAGTATCACTTCAGGAAAGAAGGAGAGGAGAAAGAGCATTATATTCCTAAATATGAGATGAGTAAGATAAAGCTGCTGATCCAAAGAGACTACGATGAAAAGATACATAAGAAGCTTGCTGATATGATAAAGCGATTGGAGAAATTCAGTGCGGGATATGATGCTGATAGCTTAGAGCAATTCTACATGAATCTTCCGGAGGGAAGAAGAAAGCTGATCGATCCGATACAGCCCACAAAGCAGATGATAATTGTGGAGTGGTACAAAAGCCACCCCGGCGACAAGAATACGTACGAGAGAAAGCATGAGTTCATAACGATAAAGGGAGAAGCTGTCAGATCAAAGTCGGAGAAGATGATTGCTGACTACCTGAATGCACAGGGGATTCCGTATGTCTGTGAGCCGGAAGTGTTCTTTAAGGATGGCAGCAGAGCCTGTCCTGATTTTGCAGCACTGAATGTGAGAAAAAACAAGACTGTTTACATTGAGCACCTTGGGCTTATAAATCAGGCAGGGTATGCAACCAGAAACTTCAACAAGCTGCTGGACTATGAAGAGATTGGGATTGTACTTGGGGTGAACCTTATTATCACAATGGAAACGGAAGAGCGCCCTCTGGACATGAAGGTGGTAAAAAAGAAAGTTTCAGAGTTTTTAGTGTGAGAAAACTGTTATAAACGAAGCTTTGTCAAGAGTAATCCTGTGCAGGAAAAGTAAGTGAAAACATAAGTGTAAATAGAAGTGAAATAAGTGAAAGGCATAATTGTTTTTGATATCATAGTATATTATCAAAGAAAACTAAACGATTCGCGGATATGCAGTATCAGACAGATACTTGCTAAACGGGGGAGAAGTATATGAATTTACTTATTCATGATCTTGATGAAAAAGAGTGGGAACAGATAGCACAGGATTACCGGGGATGGGAAGTGATAGCTCCGTCAAAAGAGATAAAGCCCTGCGTTGGATGTTTTGGCTGCTGGCTTAAGACACCCGGAGAATGTGTGATAAAGGACGGATATAACAGGATGGGAGCTCTTATCCATCAGGCGGATGAGCTTGTTGTTATGAGCAAATATACCTATGGCGGTTTTAGCAGCTTTGTCAAGAATGTCTTTGACAGGAGCATCGGCTGGGTGCTACCTTACTTTACGATTGTTGATAATGAGATGCATCACAAGAAGCGCTATCCTGAGGATAAAAAGATCACGGTGATCTTCAGAGGAAAGGACCTCACAAAAGAGGATCAGGCAGATGCAAAACGCTACGTGGAGGCTGTGTGCAGGAATTTCTATGGCGTGATCAAGGATATCAGGTTTGAAGAGCAGAACAAGGCTGTAGACAGTACGGGTAATGAAGAAAGTACGACATACTCGGCATACAAGGCAGTCACTGATTGTAATACAGATAAAACCTGTGCCGGGGACTTTGGCAGAGTAATTCTTTTAAATGCCAGTCTGCGCGGTGAAAGCTCCAATACCGGCAGACTGCTTGATAAACTTGCAGGCAGCATTGGAGAAAACATCGAAACCATCAATCTCTCTGCCTGCATCAACAACCCTGAAGAACTGGTCAAAAAGCTTCTGTCCGCAAAAAGAATAGTTCTTGGCATGCCGATGTATGTGGACGGTATTCCCTCGGCCCTCCTAAGGATCATGGAAATGATGGAAAAGGCAGTAAGGACATGTCCGTCTGATGATAAAAAGATATATGCCGTTGTGAACATGGGATTTTATGAGAGCTGTCAGATAAAGAATGTCCTGAAACAGGTCAGAAAATGGAGTAAAAAATGCGGATTCTCTTATTGCGGTGGAGTGGCAGTCGGAGCCGGCGAAATGATGGGATCGCTGATAAAGAGCATAAATGGTGCCAACGGACCGGTAAAAAATGTGGTGGAAGCCATTGAGAGTCTTGCAGGCGTAATAAAAAGCTCATCAGCAATCGACGATATTTATGCTGATGCGTACAAATTCCCAAGGTCTGCATACATGTTTATGGCGGGCATGGGCTGGCCTAAAGCGGCGAAGCTTAACGGCCTTAAGAAAAAAGACTTATTAAAACGGATTGAGGAATAATCTCAATCCGTTGATTGTCTGTAGATAAGATCTGTCTCGGTATAGGTGATACGATAGTTGAGATCGGGTTGTTCAATCCTTGATACAACCAGGTTCGCGGCGGAGTATCCAATGATCTGACTGTGGATATGGCTGGTGGAGAGCGATGGAGTCATGATCTTGGATTCCGGCGAATCATCAAATCCAAAGAGCTTGATGTCGCGCGGACACTCTATTCCAATTTTTCGAAGACCATATATAAGGTCGAGGGCTACGAAGTCGTTGGCACAGATGAACATCTCAGGGAGCTTCTTTATCTTTTCAAGGGCCTTGTACAGGTATTCCTTGTAGCTTGAATCGTGAGCATGTACTTCTGTAAGACAGTAGTCCTCATCAAAAGGAATATTGTTGATGTACATAGCCTCCCTGAATGCCATGAAACGCTCGTAGAAGGAGCGGCAGTGGGTTACCTGTCCTACAAATCCGATCTTGCTCAAACCTCTTTTGCTCATATCATTGATGACGGTATAGATGCTTGAGAAGTTGTCCATCAGCAGAATATCTGCATTTAAAGGCTTCCAGTAGCTTGCTACAGGTGCGTCTATCATAAGGACCGGGAGTCCGAGACCACAGAGCATTTCGCAGTAGGGATGATTGAACATCTCGATGCATACAATTGCCTTGGTGTTGTCAGGCCTGTAGGAGATGGGAAGGCTTAAGTCCGCTATGTTGTTCTCATCAACCCTGTGCATGGTCAGACTGTATCCTAATATGGAGATCTCATGCTGGAATTTATCAAGCATGGTAGAAGCAAAGTGCGAATTATTCAGAAAGTTTCCGGTGAAAAGAGCTATCTCTCCGGAGGCTTTTGTTCTTGTCACGGAAGGATTTCTTATTTCAGAAACAGAATTTGCATATGAAAACTGTTTGTACCCCATTTCTATAGCTTTTTCCAAGACTCTTTGCCTGGTGGATTCTGCCAGAACTCCTGTATTATTGATTGCTTTTGAAACGGTGTTGCGTGATACTCCCAGAGCATCCGCTATATCCTGAAGGGTAACTTTAGTTGACATGTTAATTCTCCGATATATTTATATAGACTGGGCACTTATCCGTCTAAGGCCATAAGCACCTCATTCATTATAAAATGTAAAAATTTATGTGTCAAATGTAAATAAAAAATGTTACAAATGTAAAAATTCTATATTGACACCATATTCACACCGTGATATATTTTACATACGCAAACAAGAGTGTTACAAATGTAAAAAAGAGGGGAGTTATATGAATACAAAAGCGAAAGACAACAGTCTGCATAACACGCTGGTGTATATAAGACAGCATTGGCAGTTATATGTATTCTTTTTGGGGCCTGCACTGATTCTTACTATTGTATTTAAGTATTTACCCATGGGAGGAATCCTGATCGCATTCCAGAAATACAATCCTTTTAAAGGAATTCTGGGCAGTGAGTGGGTCGGACTTAAGTATTTCCAGCAATTCTTATCTTCACCGGATTTTCTTCAGTATTTAATGAACACTTTGAAACTGAGTATTTTCGGACTTCTTTGGGGATTCCCAATGCCGATCATTCTGGCACTGCTTCTTAACAGAATTGCCAGTAGCAAGATCAAACAGAAGATCCAGCTTGTGCTGTACATGCCGAACTTCATTTCAGTCATCGTCCTCTGTGGTATGGTAAGAATTCTTCT
>ODAI010793959.1_pt1 | contig 12718 bp, 8 predicted proteins | sample 1539321 | NCBI WGS metagenome assembly ODAI01 (sample SAMN02144231, study PRJEB22623) | gut metagenome | biome: sheep rumen | host: Ovis aries | place: New Zealand | reverse complement strand
TGTGCGTCGCCTCGGGCGTGATCTTCTGCACGCGCCGGTCGAGGTGGTCGTAGTGGTTGGAGACGACGAACTCGAAGCTATAGAGCTCGTCATAGTCGGTGAAGTCGCCTGCATAATATCTTTCCTCGTCAAAGACCCACTCGCCCGCTGCAATAAGTCGGGACTTGGTGTCGTACAAAAACCCACGGCTGCCGAGGCGAGTCAGCTCGCCGTTCGCCGAATATTGCAACCACGAAGAAACGCCGCCCGAGGCAATCGACTCGTACTGGTTGAGCGCGTTGGCGGAGTACGTTGTCGCGACGCCGTTCCATGCCGAAGTCATCGCATTGCCAATCCCGTCGTAGACATACGAGGCAACATTGGTGCCCATCGCAGCGTCCGCCACCTCTCCGCGCGCGTTGTAGGCGAACGCGTCCGCATTGCGTGAGACGGGACGGTTGAGGACGTCAAAGGAATAGCGGAATTCGTTGGTTGCCGCCGGTGAGCGGTTGGTGACGGCATAGACGTTCTCGCGAAAGTAGAGGCTGTTGCGGCGGACATCGCGCGAGAAGCTCACGCCGTCCGCAATCGCCAGTTCGCAGCCCGCGTCTAGGAGGTCGCTTGTGTACGCGTACGTTACGCACACCTCCGCATTGGAAATCGCCACGATGGTTCCGTTCGTCGGATTGTAGAAGATTGAATCCTCCACTCCGTCACGTGCGACGGATGTGACGCGTCCGTACGGGTCAACTGTGCGCGTGATTTCGAGCCATTCCGCCCCGACGGTTGTGATTTCGTTTGTGACGACACCGCCGTACGCGAGCGCGTACATGTAGTGCGCGACAGAGTTCGAAGCCGCTACCGTCCGCCCAAACGCATCAAGCGCGAGGCCGTACGCGCACAGCGGATCGCTCGACGTTTGCCCGACAGACCGACGGTTTCCGTCGTAGACGCTCTCCGTCCAGCTTCCGTCGGGCTTGGCCACGCGAAGCGGAAGTCCGTCCGCAGCCCATGTGTTCGTCACGGCCGAACTGTCGGCGTAGGTCTTCGAGGTGCAGAGCCCAGTGGCGGCGTCGAATGTCCAATGGGTCTCGTCCCAATCCTCGTTGTTTCGCGTCGTCCGAAGCGACGTGCGGCGTCCGGCAGAATCATAACCGAAGCCGAACGGATATGCGTCGCCGCACTCGGAGACGACGCGTCCTTCCGAATCGTAGGAGCGCAGGACGACCTTGCCGAGTTCATTCGTCGCCGCGATGCAGTTGCCGAAGGCGTCGTAGACGCTGTACCTCGACACAATCGACGAAGACGAGTTGGACCTGAAGGTGCCCTCTTCGATTACGTCGCCGAAGGAGTTGCGCTCGTACCACTTCAGCTTTCTCGGAACGCCGCCGTCGGGCGGGGTCCACTTGACGTAGTAGACCCAGCCGAAGTAGTCGAGGTAGAGGCGGAACACACCGTCGGGTCCGTTCCTGCGCCAAAGGCGTCCGAACCTCGTCGTCGACTCGCGAACTCCGTCCAGCGGAGACTCCACAGTCTCCGTGACGTCCGAAGTCGCGGGGTCGAATGACGAAGCGTCGGCCTCAACGAGGACACCATCCTCATACCGCCGCATCCGCGACCGGACAGCGTCGGAAAGGCCAGTCAGCTGCGTCCAGGATTCCGCCGACATGTTCGTGACGACGCCAGCGAAGGAGGCTTCTGACTCGACACGCCACCACTCGCCAGAGACGCACACGTAGGACACTGCCGATCTGGACGAGACGCCGCACGAGTCCACGCCCATCATGTCGCCGAGATCGTCGTAGACGTTGGTGGTGACGACGCCAGACGCGAGGTCGCGCGAAGAAAACTCCCGCGGCGACGCACCATCGTAGAAATGCACTGCGTCGGAGATCGGCGACGTGACGCGGACAACGCGGCCGAGGAAGTCGCATTCCGACACGCGGTTCGTAACGACTCCGCAATCGGACGAATCCGTCGTCGAGCATTCGATCCGCGTGCCGTCCGCGGCATAGCTAGCCACATGCCTCTCGGCGACGCATTTTCCGTCCGCAGCGCGAACCGCCAGCGAACCGCCGCCGCGGAAAGAACGGTTCGTCGTGACGGACACGGCGACATCGGGGGCCTCTGCCGCGAAAAGGGCCGAGACCGTCTCGTCATATGACTGGCATGATCTGTTCTCAATTCGCGTCACCGCGCCGCGGGCGTCGGCCATGGCCGACACGTCCGACAGCCCCAGAGGATAGTGCGTGGCGGCGATAGTCCTATACCTGCTCTGCAACCCGCCGAACGACGGGTCCACCGACGCCTTTTGCGACGTCGAGGCGAACGTCGCCGTGTTCGTCTCGCGCCCGAACGCATCGAAGAAGTGCTGGGTGACGCGAAACGCGCTCCGCCCGCTCATGCCTTCGTAGCCAAGCCCGGGCATTGTATAGTCGGCCCCTACGGGGAGAGCTGCCATGTACACCTCCTCCTCGGCGTGGTAGAGGTGCGCGGTCTCGGGGGTCGAGCAGTACAGCGTCTTGGCGCCATTGCGGTCGATGCGGAAGAGGAGCCGGCAGCAGTCGTATGCGTTCGTCTCCGAGGACCCATCGTCGTACTGCGTGAACCTGAGACGATGGCGCGAGTCGTATGTGTGGCGTCTCCAGCCGAACTCTACCGCCGGGGCGGCCGTAAGCTGAGTTGCCTCGTAGAGCGTCAGGCCATAGGCGAGGTCGCGCTCCGTGACCATGCGTGTCTTCGCCTCGTGCCCGTCCTTCGTGCGCGAGACCACGGTGCGGACTACCGAGTTCGAGAGGATCGCGTGGGAATGCGTCTCGGTCACGCCGTCCTCGTCCGTCTCTGAAATGGTCTCGCCACGCATGAGATAAGGCACGAGCGACGACTCGTCGTCGTAGCGCGTGATTGTGGAGGTCGCGTTGCCAGGGTCGTCCTGCCCCGCCGTCTGCGAGCAGGCCCGGATCGTCGTCTCGGTGACGGTCGGCCAGCCGTTCGCCGCGACGCCGCGAACGTACCGCGTCCAGGTACGGGCAATCAACGTCGCCGTTCCGTCCGAGACGACATAGCGCGAGACGGTGCGCGGCTTGTCCCAGTCGTCCGCATGGCACGAGTCGCCCGCGCAGGGCGCGTAGTCCGCAACCGTCGCAAACGCGTCGCAGCTGGGGAGATCGCCAATCGAGTACGGGCCCCATTCGTCTGGCGCGGCAGATCCGTCGCGCTGGTCGAGGCGAAAGACTTCGCGCCCATCGTCATCGTAGTCGACCCAGCTCCAAGCGCGGTCGTCGCCCCATACCATGCGCGGTTGCCCGTTGCGCCGAGTGCCGTTTTCATTCCAGTAGGAGACGTACGACGTCTTCCATGTTCCCCCGGCGCACTTCTCGCTACGCTCTATTTCTCGAAGAACGGCATCATCACCCCAGCCAACGACGGCAGAAGTGACGCGGACATGACTTCCCGTCACAGAGCCGCAGACCGAGACCGTTTCGACCGTGCGCGAATAGTCATTGCCATTGGAGAGCGTCTTCCCGGTGGAGATGGTGACATCCTCGCGTCCAGAGGTATTGTCCGCAACGGTCCATGTTCCGCCGGAAGGAGAGTACGAGACGTCTGACATGAGGCTTCCGCCCGCGTTGAACTTCCTGAAGCGCATTGCGCCGCCCTCGCGCGTGATCTCCCATGAGCGATCGTTCCTGCCTGTCGCAGTGAAAGTGACCGCGATTCGGACGCCGCCCGTAATCGGCGAGAGCGAGAGCGTCCGCCCGCCGCTGTCCGAGCAGGCGACAGTCCGCGTTCCGCTATCGGTCACGTCGGAAACATGCGCATCTGGACGCTTGAGAAGCGAGAACGATGACGGCGATGGCTGGAAGACTGCGTCGCGGTCGAACCAGAGAAAACCCGAGACGATGCCCTCCGCCGGCGAGCCAAGCGAGACGCGGAACCGCACAGAGCCTACGGATGGGCCGTCAAACGCATCGCAGTCGCCCGACGCGCACGAATCGCAGGAAGAGCAACCGTCGTTCGTGAGGAAGTCGGAGCGTCCGCCTGACGACCAATACTTAGCATGCTCGCAAGAGTTCGACCATACGAGCGTTTGCCCAAGAAACACCTTCGCGACGGCAATGCCGTCTACGACTTCCACTGTGTTCGTTATCTCGGCAAACGCCGAGACATCCGTGCCGAAGGAGAACTCTGGGGTGCACGTGCAGCCGAAAGAGGAATTCGTCCCGACGTGCCAGCCTTCCCAGAGACATGGCTCGTCGAGCGGATACTGCGAAGAAACCGAATACGACTCCGAACGCGGAAAGGAATCGAAGACAAGCGGCTCTCCCGCATAGGCGTGCGGCGTCCCGAAGGAGATCGACGGGGCGATGACGACGAGTTCGTCTCCGGTAGCGAGCTCAAACGAGCCTGGGCCGGCCGCGGCAACGGTCTCGTTCGTTGGATCGTAGTCGATCCCCTCGACGTGCGCGAAAGGATCCACAGCGAAGTCGGGGTCGTATGGCGCGAATTCAGGCGGACGCGGCGACCGTTCCACGGAAACCGACACGGGGGCGGCTGTCGTCGAAACGGAAAGTTTTCTGCCCGTTGCCGAGTTGACAATCGTCGGGATGTCCGGAAAAGTGATTGAAAGCGAATCTCCGTAGAGGGCCTTGAAAGCCGCTGGCGGATGCCCGTTGGTGAGCGCCAGCGCGTCGCAGAGGTTCGTCTGGCCGAGACCGACGATATACTCGCGCACGGGGTACCAGGCGTTAGTAAGGGAAAACTGCCTTTCGTGTAGTTCTATGCGCGAGCCATACGGGAGAATTGACTCAGGCCAGCACGCGGCGAAAACCTCGTTGCTCGGCGTAACCGAGTACGCCGTAAACGCGAGGTTCGTCGGGCCTTCGCCAGGCTCGATGTCGCGCGGCACATAGACCGCGCCATGCAAATCACTTCCGCCCTCGCAGCGATCAAGCCTATTGCTCGTCTTGTCCGCATTCGTCGGAAAACTGTTGATCGTCATTGCGACCGAGAAGCCAGCAAACACAGCAATTCTGCCGACGTTCGAAGCGAGACGAGCAGAACCAATCCTTCGCCTAACATACACAAAAAGCAAGGCGACAAATGGGAGCACAAAGAGACTTGTCAAACATGCCACCATCATGACATATTTAAAGCACTCGCTGTACTCAGTGAAATTCATATTCTTTTCCTACCTAACAAAAGAAAAATGCAAGACGCCGTGGAGGTGTCTTGCATTTCGCTTTGCATGAACAACCGTTGTTCAGGCTTGACGACGGCGCTTCAGACCGAGCAGCATCCCGCCAATGAGGAACAGCAACCCACTCGTCGGCTCCGGGACGCTGTAGGTTGTTGAGCCAGCCTGCCCAAAAGCAACCCCAGGGAGAGAAGCCATTGAATCGCTGCCAAAAATGTACTGGCTTAAGTTTGAGCCCGGTGTATGCACCGTCTGCGCTATCCATTGATCACCATTATAGAGCTCAATGAAATAATTTCTCGTTGAATAATTTGAGGCAGAGCCGACATCGGCGACCGCATAAGAATCAATTCCCCGATAGAACGCAGCATCTTCGGAGGTAAGAGTCATAACCTCATTGTTCTCCTCATACTTAAGAATGGCCTTTGTCCAGTCGAATTCCGCAGATTTCCCCTGGATGTCGGTTCCTGAAACCTTTTCATCGACCATCCAATACAGATAGTCGGCACGGCTAATAAGCGCAACGCCAACCGCGAGTAGAAAGATTATTTTTTTCATTGTTTCTCCAATATCTAAGTCTGTCACCATTTGAATGTACCAAAACCGCCTTTAGACATATACCAAAAACCCTGATGCGCAGCAATTGTCGGCAAGGAACACGTTGCTGGCTTGGTGTTGGGAAGAATCTTATACCAACCAGCACTCCCGCCATAAGTATAAGTTGCGGCAGAATCATCACCAATCAGGCGAATCGTATCGCCAACAGCTGGAGTCCCAGTAAACTTGTCACTAAGAGATGCTTCTGCCCCTGTTGGATTGCAGAGAAGATAATTTTTCGGCGATTCCTTCGTTCCTGCTGCGATTTCAACAGAATAGGAATTTGTAACCTTACCATAGATGCCGACCGTCGCATTCTGCTGAGCAGGGAAGGATAGCCAAATCGCCGTTCCAGCGACAAGCGTCTGACCATCGGCAGGAACACCAGCCGAAATTCCATCGGCAGTGCTAGCCGTGTCCAAAGCTTGCCATCCAGAGGCACTAAGCGTCCAAGCTGAATACCCGGAAGTCGCGTCGTAAACATACAAATGGCTATTCACAGGAATATTGTTAGTGCAAACAAGCGCAGCAGCAGTCACATTACCGTTAGTCAACGATGTGAACTGAACAGGAATGATGTTATTCTTCTGCGTGAGACTTAGCGCTGTCACGCCAATTTGGGGGCTATACGGATCCGCAATCGCCGCAACAGCGAGTGAGGCAAGCACAACCGAGAGAATTTTTTTCATTTGTCGTTACCTCCTAAAATTACTTGGTCGTAACCTTGAAGAACTGTGCACCCTCCTGCTTCGGAACGGAGAGGGTGATTTCCTTGATCGTGCTCGAGGAGTCCTTCTCAACACCCTCCGGAATCACAAAAGTCTTGGTGTCACCGGCGGACATCAGAGTATACTCGAGGCAGGGAACGACATCCTTTACCGTGATGTACACATATGCACCCTCAACCTTGATACCTGACACCGTAGGGTTGGGGATTTCAAACGAATCTGCCGCGACCCCCGTCGAAGCAGAAGCTGAATCCATCGAGTCCTTAATCGTTGCGTCCGTCGCCTTGGCTTTGACATTCACAACCTTGGGCTGCCCATTCTCACATTCCGCAACGGTCATGCCCGAGGGATCCTTCTCATAGTCGCGAGTATCAAGCAGGTAAACTCCCCACGAACCACCATTGTAATTGGGCACATCCTTCTCATCCACGACGAAGAGAACAGGGGTACAACGGCCAGCTTCCTTCGTCTGATAAGTGAGAACCGTTGTTTGCTCATCACCCTTAGTGTAGACGAGCGCATAGGACTCGCCCTTGAGGACATCCTTGCCATCCGCATACTTGTCAGGGCCGGGCGTAGAGAAAGTCACCAGCAAATCACCCGCACCGGCGAAAGCCGCAGCGGAAGCGATTGCGAAAAGAGCGCAAATTGTCTTTTTCATTTTCCGTGTTCCTTTAAGATGTTAGTTGGCTGCCTTGATTTCAGGCTCAATAGTGTATGTCCCAGTAGCCATCGGAATGCCGATAGCGTCAGCATCATACGGCCCCGCGACAGTGTCACCACCCTGTTTTACACTGAACTTTACCGACACGCCGTCGACTGGCGTATAGCCCGAAACGGCCACGGCAATCTTGTCATCTGCAACTTCCTTCGTGGCAGGCACAAGCGGGATGGTCGCATCCTCTTCAATGCCAAGGATATCGCACTGCCAAGCATACAACCCATTCTTCGCCTGCTTTGTTTCCGTTGGAGTTCCCGTCGAATCAATATCAAGAACCGTTCCGTTAGCCCCCGCCGCAATGACAGCCTCGGCAGCCGAACCATACTTTTTCCCATTCTCGACCGCCGCCACCGCAAGCTCAAAGCCTCCGCTGACTTCCGTGAGCGAGCCCGAACCGAAAGCAGCGACCGATCCAAGCGCCGTCGCGCCGCCAGCATTGAAATCAAACGTGGTCACACCGTTGGTGGAGAGAATCGTATCACTGACGAAAAACTGCGCTTTCGCGGTACGATAGTCAAGGACGATCTTGAAATCGGTGTTACCAGCAGCAGGAGGGTTCGCCCCTGTCAGCGCAAACCACACACCACTTGCGAAGCCATAGTAGTTCGTGGTTTCTCCGGCGACACCAACCGCAAAGCCAACCTTTGCATCGCCAAAATCTGTCCCAAAACCATCAGCATCAGTTGGCGTCAGCTCAGCCGTGGCCGTGATAACCGCAACACCCGTGCTCATGTTCGTCGAAACCGGAGAGAACTCCAGCGCCGACGATAGCTCATTGTCAATCTTGATCTTACCCTCCTCAATCGTCACTGCGACACCATTCGTCGAGACATTCGTCAGCGAGATGTCGGTGTTTTGTACGCTCGCGCTGAACCAGTCATTAGTCGTATTAGCAAGAGCGGAAAGTGAAACGCACGCGCCCGCGCACGCAATCATTCCCATCAGTTTCTTTGCTTTCATCTAATCCTCCTTAAAGAGTTTATGCGCATATTATACCCCATATGGGGGAAGGCGTCAAGGGGGCGGCCGAAAAAAAATCAAAATTTCCAGAATGAACTTACACCCCAAGAAACACCGTTTCCATGGGTACAAGCGGGCGGCCGCGGCAGAACGCGCCGCCATCCATGCACGACGACCCCTCGGGCTTGACTTCGAGAAGCTGGAGGGCCGTATCATGGCAGCGCACCACGGGACCAGTCTTGTCGATCTTCACGACAGTGCCGGGAGCCGCGTCTTTCCACGCCGGGTCGAGCCTGGCCACGCGTGAGCGCAGGACTACGAGACGCCCCGTCGTACCGCGCTTTCGCATGCCTTCCGGGAGGAAAGTGTAGCAGCACGGCCACGGATTGTAGGCGCGTATCCTGCGCTCGATCTCGATTACCGGGCGATCCCAGTCAATGAGGCCATCGGTCTTCTTGAGCTTCCTCGCATAAGTCGCGGAAGCTTCGTCCTGCGCGACTTCTGGCGGAAGCGAGTTCGAGCCGAGAAGCCGAAGCGCCTTTGCGAGCGTGACGCCACCGGCGATCGCAAGGTCGTCCATGAGCTGGCCGCCCGTCGTGTCGGGGTATATCGGCTCGAAGCTCTGCAGCATGATCGGGCCGTCGTCAAGCCCGACGCCCATCTTCATGACGGTGACACCCGTCATCCGCTCGCCCGCCTCGAGCGCCGCGACGACAGGCGCAGCGCCTCGGTACTTCGGAAGAAGCGAAAAGTGGCAGTTGACGCAGCCGAAGAGAGGAAGATCAAGAAGCGGCTTCTTCAGTATCTGGCCGAACGCGACCACGACTACAACGTCGGGCTTCCACGCGCGGATCCTCTCCATCGGCTCAGGGTCGTTCACGCGCTCGGGCTTGATGATATCCTTAAGCCCCTTCTCCGCGGCGTACTTCGCGAGGGCGCACGGCGACATGACCTTGCCGCGACCGGTCGGGCGGTCTGGCTGCGTCACGACGCCGACGATCTCGAACTCCCTTTCGCGCAGAAGCGCGTGGAGACATTCGGCCGACGCCGGAGAAGAACCCATGAAGACGATTCGCATAGTTGCGGGATATTATATCATATCTCGCCTGTGCTCTGTCGCATACGTGGCGATGAGCATGAGACGGCGGAGCGCGAGGATTGTTCCACAGAAAGTTCTGGAAAAGAGACGCCCTGGCTCCCGCCGGGCGTCTCTTTTTTATTTCCTTCGCTGGGCGCAGAAATGTCTTTTCGCGAAAAACACAAAAACGAAAACAGATATAACCGACACTCCGAGCAGCGTCCAAGACAACGGTGACGGCACTCGCCGACGGAGACTTGGGTTATATCTCCAGAAATGGCCAAGCGAAAACACACAGTCCGGTGAAACTCCATCAAAGCACTTACAGTGAAGGAACGAAGTGTCGTCGGCAAGTCGAACATAGGCGAGTCGCGTGCACTCATTAAATGCCGCATAGTCAACATGGAGGCAACGTTGCGGCAAGACGATCTTCGTCAGGCTCTCGCAATGAGAGAACGCATACGAACCAATCGCCTCAAGCGTTTCCGGCAAACGCACCGACTGAAGCCCTGAGCAGTGCATGAAAATGCCGGAAGGAAGTTCCTCAATGCCTTCGGGGATTTCAATCGACGTCAATTCCCCGCACCCGATAAACGCACTGTCGTCCAGTCGGCGCAGACCAGGCGGAAGGCAGATGTTTGTAAAGGAGCAATTTGCGAACGACTGCTCAGCGATTTCGCGAACCGTCTGCGCCAATTCGATCGCAGGCATGGCCTGGGGGCAACGGATGACACGGCTACAATCCTTGTTGTAAAGCACACCCCCCATCGTGCTATAACACGGGTTGTTTTCGTCGACTTCAAAGGCCTCTAAGTTCGGCACGTCACTAAATGTCCAATAATCGACATAAGTCACTCCTGCGGGAATTCGCATGTGCGTCAACCCCGTCCAGTTGAAGGCTCCTGAGCCAATCTCAACGACAGAATCAGGCAAGGGGGCGGAAACGAGATCTCGACAATTGGCCAGCGCATAGCTCCCGATTCTCTTTATCCCCGGCGGGAAATGTACAGCCGTAAATCCCGGACAATAGCCAAATGCGCCGTCCCCAAGTGCCAAGACAGGATGGCCGTCCAATTCTTGCGGAATTGTCAACTCGCCGGTGGGTTTTGGCGAGACCGCTGGAAGTGAGCAACCTTGCCGATCAGGATCGGTGCCACCCCATATAAGCGCCGAACCGTCCTTCTCGACGACATAGGACCAGGCGAAATCCCCTATCTTAGCCGTCTTCACATCTGGGATCGGTGGGAGTTCGGGCAACCATTCTTCTTCCTCCAACTCATCGTCCCCTCCCCACCAGAATCCGCATGGACACGGTTCGTACACCTGCGAAATGATGCACTCCCGACCATCCGCCAGCTGCCCAACGACAAAGATATCCCAAAGCTGATTGCACGTGCAAGTGCAAATGACGCGCTTGACCAATGCGCTGGGCACCTGTTCGTCCGCCCTGATTAGCACCTGCGCCTTGCCCATGCGGCAAGGTCCTGCCGCCTCTACTATCCGACGCGCGAGCGTTGTGGACCGCACGACATCCTCATCGCAGGGATAGGGTCCCTCGCCATTTACGGAGACGAGGCCGCTCCTCCGAACGTCCAGTACAATCCAGTTCTTCGGTCTTGGCGCATTCAGGTTCACCGGAACCCCTTTTGCCACTACAGGCAGCGCCACTGCTGCGTCCAAGGGCATCGGCCCGCGAAAATAGTAATCCCCTTCGAGGGCGACCGTCTTAAGACCCAATCGGGAGCAAGTCGACAGCACGGATGCCACCTTGCCATAGGTAGCCCTACCGTCGATTAGCACAGTGACAGGCGCACGCGACGCTTCCTCAGGCGTCAGCTTGGCCTCATGAACGGCCGACTCCATTTCCGCGTCCAGAGCCGCCAGAGAATCGACAGCACGCTTCTTTAATCGAATGCCGCTTTTCGAAACCACTACCCAGAATGAAACACCGCGTTCACGCGCCTCTTCGTTCGTCCCAACACTCTTAAATTCGGGACGCTCGCTCAAATCTACGGGGTTTACAGCTCCTTGGGCCCAGCTCACAAACGCAAGAACAAACAGCACTGCGAGACAAGCATATGCAGGAATCTTGTACATGCAGACATTTTACCATATTTCTCGCAGATATGGAGGGGACTATCCCCGAAATCGGCAACAATTTCAGGTTGACGCCTACTTCGCCCTGGCGATCTCCTGCGCCGCGCGACGGGCGGCAGTGCGCGAAGTCGTGCGGCGCGAAGGCGCGGAAAGACCCTTCGCCGCAAGTGCGGCGCGTTTGGCCGCACGCGACGCAAGCCACTCGTCCCATGTAATCCTGATGACCTCTTTCTCGGACGAATCAGCCACGCTCCACCTCCTTGCGCATCGCACGCAATTCGTTGAGAACATCAAAGTCTGGCAAGGCGGCAAGGCGTTCCGCCTCGCTCCAGTCAAACTTCGAATCGCCCAACGCGGCAATCATCATCTTACGGGCGGTCGGAAGGAGTTCCTTGGACGGCGGATAGTAGGCAATCAACACGCGTTCAACTAATGCGAGCTCGGGCGGAATGATCTTGACGACGCCGTAAGGTGTCTCAAGCTCCCGCGCAGGCAGGGTCGATTCGCACTCCAGTATGCCGAGCATATCTACGAAGAGACCGCAAACCTTCCAACTACGGGCAACCCCTTCTCCGCCAAGCTCCGCAATCACCTCCTGCATGACACGCGGCGGGATTGCCTTAAGGGATTTTCGGCAGAAGTCGATGTCACCCGACATATAGCCGCCCTCGGTATAGAACTCAACCGCGCTCCCGCCTACGACGACAAGGGGAAAACCCCTCTTCTGGAACAATGTGGTGACAAGCCCGGAAAGCTTGAGCGCGCGCTCAAGCAAATCGGGAGTCGCCTCAATATCGGCTACAGCAGCTTTGACATCAAGTTCCACGTCGAGTATTATATCAAAAACTCCGACGCGGCAGTTATGCCGCGAAGCGTATAGAGTCAGTTAGAGACAAATAGCGTCGCGGAGCGCGAGGCGGCGGAGCGAAGGTCCGAGCGAGGGGATTCGGCGTATTCGCCGAGGGCTCCCCGAGGAGGAGCCTTCGGACGCCGCCTCACGTCTCAACTTAGAATCCTGGCAAATTCAACTGCCCGGAGACGCAGACCTTGCGACCTTTGCTGAGCGTTCTGTCGGAAGTGTCGTACACGACGAACTTGATTCCCTCGAAGCGCTTCGAAAGCTCCGAGCGGATATAGTCGGAAACACACTTCACGTTTCCCTTGTCGTCGTCGGAAAAGCCGATCGAGACGGGCCTGTCGGCCGTGCCGTTGCGGCGAATCATGTGGAATATGTGCTCGACGAAGTCGCGTATCGCGAACTCCTTCGCAAGCTCCGGCTTCGCGGCGGTCGGCGCGACGGCGAGCTTCTCCTGGTATATCGGATCGCGCTCCATGCGCTCCTTGAATCCCTGGAAAGTCAC
>ODAI010727510.1_pt1 | contig 12718 bp, 10 predicted proteins | sample 1539321 | NCBI WGS metagenome assembly ODAI01 (sample SAMN02144231, study PRJEB22623) | gut metagenome | biome: sheep rumen | host: Ovis aries | place: New Zealand | reverse complement strand
TCTGCATTTGTGGGCAGTTTATATGCCTTTCCGATAACAGGCAGATTCTGTGTTGCCAGTGTGTGGCGTCCGGGACCGAAGAGGTCAAGTGCCTGACCGTCACGGAAGAACACAGCCTCCTGAGTTTCGTGAACGATGAGCTGTGAACCAAGGTTGAAATTCTCGATCGGGTGCTTGTATACGAAGGTCTTGTTGTCGCCTTCATACATTATCACACTGGCAAGGCCATGATCGGGAGTTTTGGGCTCGTCTTTGCCTTTGAACATATTTTTTCCTCCTTTTTTAAAGGGACCCTTACGGTTTCCCTATATCATTTTATATTGTCACTGATCGTAGTAGTCTGCGGCTTTTTTTCCGGAAAGATTTCCGATGAATATAGCTGCTGCGTGAAGTACAGCGGTGAAGCCGAGATAAATTATATCTCCTCCTGCTCTGTGCATGAACCAGCAGGTGATAAGTGCCATGAACACCGCAAGCAGTGCTGAGACTGAATTTACGGTACCGCCTTTAGGACCATTTCTTGCTCCGTTATGGATAAGCAGAAAACACAGAAGAGGTGATGCTGTAAGCATCTGAATACGGTAGTTGGAGGCCATTACAAATTCAAAGCCTCTGGCTGCTGATACGCATCGCCAGATCATAACCAGTGAAATTGCTGCCAGTATGCCGATAACTACACTTCCTATGAACTTCTGCTGCCTGAGCTTTGCATTGAGCTCCGCACGGATACGGTTACGCTCGATTGCTTCCTCTTCCTCACGTTCTCTTGCAGCTTCAAAAGCGGCATTTTTCCGGTTGATGTCCTCCTGCTGAGCAAGTCTTTCGCAGCGCAGTCCAAGCGGGAGAGCGTCCTTGTAGTCCACCAGCCACTTGAATTTTTCAGCAGCTTTGCCGTTTTCGCCGGCTTCCATGTGCTTTACCGCTTCGCCGTATACCTTTGACAGCTGGGATTCAGCTCTTTCTATCAGCGAGTCCTTACCGTAAACATCTCCGGCCTCGTTAAGCAGTCTTATGGCATTTGTGAGATCTCTTCCGGAAGTCGGGGAAGCTATGGCTTTTTCAGCCTCCTCAACGGATATCCGGCGGAGCTCTTCAAGCTTGCGGCGGGCTTCACCTGCCATTCGCAGGGAATCTCCGCGTCCCTCCAGCTTTTCCATTGAAGCGATTATTCTCTCAGCTTCCGAAGGATAGTGGCAGCGACCCAGCTTCCGGGCAGCCTCATTTATCCTGCACTGATCGCTGTAACCCTGAAGAGCTTTTTTCAGCTCCGGGTCAGCGAACCTCATTGCTTTTTCAAAATTTTCGCTGTTATCTATGGGTTTATCGTATGCCGCCAGCTCTGATACTGATGATATCTTCAGTTCGGCAAGAGCCTTTGCAAAATAGGCCTTAGCATTGCGGGGGTCTGTATCAAGAGCCTTTTCACAGTACTCAGCTGCGCTCTGCCAGTTCTTGTCCTCAAGGAAAAGGAGGGCTCTTTCTGCAAGTGAACCGGAATTTGCTCCGGCTGACTGTGGTACTGAGGCTGTTCCGCCGCCGATAAGCTTTTCGACTGCTCTTGTCAGCTCCTGAACTGCTCCCGCCTTTGACAGATCCTGTCCCTGAAGGGAGACAAGCTCCTCGGGAAGGTCATAGGGGTTCATGTTCCTGTAGCAGGGGATGATGAATTTCTTCTGCCCCTGTGTTATAAGACTGAGAAAGCGTGACCACTCATTTTTTACCCATACAGATGTGAAGTGATCCGGCTTGGTTCCCACCACCAGCATTACCTTTGCACTTTGCAGGGCAGCGAATATATATGGTTCGTACTCCTGTCCCAGTTTTTCCTTTAGAGTAATGCGTGAGAAGAATACCTTATAGCCATTTGCGGTCAGTTCATCATATAAGGTCTGAGCTTCCGTGCTTGCTGACGAACGTCCTCCTGAGGAATCGGTCTCCTTATAGCATATAAAGACGTCAAACGGCTCTTCCTTGCCGGAAACTGCCAGTATCCTCTTCTGTACGCTGTCTATGTATGCTGCCTCCCTTTCGTAGAGGCTGCGGGCAGCTCCGTCGGCATATTTCAGTGCCAGAAGATAGGAGCTGTCATCGAGAATGCTGTCAAATCTTGTCCTGTGACAGGTGGGGACCATATTCCCGGCCTTTGGGTCACGGACATATTCTATACCGTACCGGCAGAGACATGAGCCCCAGTATGCTTCTGCCTCCTGTGGAGACTCAGCGATTATGCTCTCATATACTGCTTCTGCCCGGTCGAATTCACTGTTTCTGCGGTAGTAGTTCGCTCTGTCGTAGAGCCTGCTGCGGGCTTCATCGTCCAGCTTAGGGACAGTCTGTTCAGTTCCGCAGTAGGTGCAGCGGCAGATAGTGCCGCCGGAGGTATCCAGCGAACCTCCGCACATCTTACATTTAAAAATTGCCATTTATCTCCTCCGCTGCGTCAGGCTATGAACGATGATATCAGGAGCCCGATGAAGAATACCAAAAACAGAGGCGCAGCGTCCTCACCGTCTGAGTATAATATTAAAAATATTAAAAGGCTTATTACCGCCAGGATTATCAGGATGGATCTATGCTTCTTGCGGTTATCCAGCTTCTGAGCTTTTACCTGCTGACGCTCGTATGCGGCCTTGGTTATCTGCTGTTCCTGTTCTTCGAGCTTTTGTTCACGCCGGGCTATATCGTTCCTGACTATTGACAGTATACCTTCATATATATGTACCATTTCATCGTGTTCATTGCCCTTGGAGAATGCGAGTGCGTTCTTCATGGAGTGCCCCAGAACGTAGTTCATACGGGTGCGGAAGATCTCTTCATCAAAAGTTTTGAAGCCGTAGCCGGATATGTATTTTGTAGCGAAGAAGGTCACGGCCTTCTGGTGATATATCTCCTCCGGAGACGTACAGCTGTGCTCTGCAAGGAATTCATAGAAATATGCCCTTGCACATTCAGGATCGTTATCCAGCACTCTTTCGCAGTAGCGTGAAGCGTTGTCGAAGTCCTGATCGCTGAGGAAGATCTCTATTCTTTGCAGCATTTTATCCGTTGAGATATTTGCTGCGGGAGCATTCCTCTTATCGGTGGCTGAGGAGCTCTCGTAAACGGTGCCTCCGCCGGTTATGATCTTTTTTATGCCCCGGATAACATCGTTTATAAATCCTATCCTTGACATATCCTGAGCCTGCAGATGAGAGAATTCCTCAGGCAGGTCGTAGGCGTCCATATCCCTGTAGCATGGGATGAGGAGCTTGCTCTTATCGGTCTTCATAAGTCCGAGAAATCTGCTCCATTCGTTCTTCATCCAGGGTGATTCAAAGTATTGGGGGTTAGTTCCGATCACCAGCATTACCTTTGCGCTCTGAAGGGCTGAGAAAATATAGGGTTCGTATTCAGTTCCCAGCTTATCCTCCAGTGTTATAGCGGCATAGAAGGTCTTGAAGCCCTCCTGGCGGAGCTGGTGGTAGATGTCATTTGCGATAACGCTGTCCTGAGTACGGCGGCCGTGTTCATCGGTCTCCTTGTAGCAGATAAAGACATCGAAGGGAGATTCACGTCTTACTATATCGAGAATATTTCTCTGGAGTTTATCTATTTCTGCGGCTTCCTGTGAATAGAGCCTTCTTCTTTCGGAATCGGCATAGTTCAGGGCTGATTTATAGTCCACATCTGCCATTATCGAGCCCATAAGGGTACGGTGGCAGGTAGGGACTTTCCGCTTTGTCAGCGGATCATCCACATACTCTATACCGTATTTGCAGAGCACCATGCCCCAGTATGCCTCTGAATCATCCGGGACGGTGTTTACTATATTTTCGTAGGTTTCAAGTGCTTTATCAAATTCGTTGTTCAGTCTGAGACTGTTTGCACGATTGAACAGATTCGCTGTTATCTCATCACGGGAGTTCGGCAGGGTCTGCGGTGTTCCGCAGTATTCGCACTGGCAAACGTTTATGCCATCGGCAGCATTGAGAGTTCCGCCGCACATTTTACATTTAAAAACAGCCATATCTGACCTCTTTTCTGAGTGACGGTGATAATATCCGTCCTGCTGATGTGATTTTATCCGTAGATGTCTTGCCGGAGATCATAAAAAGCAAGCTCCCCTTTTTGAGGGGAGCTTTAGATCAGTTGCGATTCTTTTCCTCCGCATCCTTTTCGAGGATGGATTTAAGACCTGTTGCAAGACCTGCAAGTCCCTGTATCTCACTTGGGATAATGATCTTTGTAGCTTTTCCGTCTGCGGCTTTTGCAAAGGATTCCAGTGATTTGAGCTGAATTACTCTTTCGTTAGGATTTGCGCTGTTGAGCTTTACTATACTGTCTGCAAGAGCCTGCTGAACCATTTCTATAGCCTTGGCTTCACCGGTAGCTTCGAGTATTTTCTGCTCTCTTACAGCGTCTGCCTTGAGGATAAGTGCCTGCTTCTGAGCTTCTGCTTCGAGGATCTGAGCCTCTTTCTTAGCCTGTGCTCTGAGGATCTGGGATTCCTTTTCACCTTCTGCAACAAGGATCTGTGACTTCTTGTCACCCTCGGCCTGAAGGATCTTTTCACGGCGCTCACGCTCAGCCTTCATCTGCTTTTCCATTGCATCCTGTATCTCACGGGGAGGGAGGATGTTCTTGAGTTCAACACGGTTTACCTTTATACCCCAGCGGTCAGTTGCCTGATCGAGGATAGATGTGATCTTTGTATTGATAACGTCTCTTGATGTGAGAGTTGAGTCAAGCTCCATCTCACCGATAATGTTACGGAGAGTTGTTGCAGAGAGGTTCTCGATAGCCTGAAGAGGTCTCTCAACACCGTAAATATACTGTTTAGCGTTTGTTACCTGGTAGAATACGACAGTATCTATCTGCATGGTAACGTTATCCTTTGTGATAACGGGCTGCGGCTTGAAATCCACAACCTTTTCCTTTAATGAAACTTTTCCGGCAATTCTGTCCACGAAGGGGAGGAGGTAGTGTACACCTGTCTGCCATTCGCACTTGAATGAACCGAAGTGTTCGATAACGTATACATGAGCCTGAGGAACTATTTTAAATCCCTTCAGGATTATAAGCAGTACTATTATAAGTACAGCTGCTATAACAATGCTGAAAATATCCATGGTAGTATTCTCCTTTAAAAATAATTAATAGTATTATGCTCCGGCTGCCGTTTTAACATTTTCCGGCAGTGCTTTTAGTGATACTGTGAGCTTTGCCCCGTCGACTTTTTCGACTGTTACGATACTTCCCACCGGGATGATATCGCTTTCAGGCACCGGTACTGCACTCCAGTCTACCCCACTCAGAGTTACACGGCCTGTACCCTTGTCGCTGTTTATCTCTTCTATAACTGTTGCGGTCTTTCCTACATCAAGGCCCGTATTTGTAGGTATATGAGCCCTGTTCCTTATCTTTTTCAGATAAGGGAAGGTTATGAGCAGGAAAAATCCCGAAGACAGTATGAAGATACCCAGCTCGGCAGGTATTGATAGATCAAAGATACAGGAAAGTATCAGTGTTACCAGTGAGCCTGCAGCGAACCATATCGAGACCAGCTGTATCGTAGCTAACTCTGCAATGACAAAGAATACGAATGCGGCTGCCCATAAGATAATATCCATAAAAGTTCCCCCTTTCTTTATTGGACCGGTTTTTGTTCCGGGCAATAATAATAATCCCTACGGCGATATTATACCATATACTGCGGCATTTTACAAGTATCCGGCGGAAGCTTTCATCATTCTTACACAATTATCCTTTGTCTATATTGCGGGATATATAGTGGTATGTAGTTAGGACCGGCCTTCACTTATAATGGGTGAGGACCGGTCGGGAAATGATCCTGCGTGGTCAGATATGGATATCGTCGATAATATCATAGTGCTCGTCAACAGCATTCAGGCATACAGGTATATTCTTTTCAATGATACTGTTGAATATCTTTTCGTGTGAGGCGGTTATCTGCTGTATTATTTCACTTTCCGCAGCTAACATAAGTGATTCTATCCAGTTCTGATAGGTCTGCGAAACAGCTTCTATCAGAGCTATCCAAAGACGGTTGCCTGTAGCATGGAGCAGAGCATAATGGAAGTCTCTGTCTGCCAGCATTTCGTCTGTTCTTGTAGCTGCATTTTCCATTCTTGAAAGTGTATCACGAATAGCTGCCTTTGAATCCGGTGACATACCGTTTCTTATAATGTATGAACAGATGGTTTTGTCCATGACTCTTCGGAACTCAAAGACCTCTTTTCGGGTGACCTTATGGGTCAGGAGCATGAGATTTACTGATTTTGCTATTGATTCCTTTATATTGTCTGCGAGGTAATTTCCTGACCCCTGACGGCATTCAACAAGTCCGAGGGATTCGAGGCTTCTTATTGCTTCACGGACAAAATTACGGCTTACTCCCAGCTTAGCTGAGATAGCTCTTTCAGTGGGAAGCTTATCACCCAACTGGAGCATACCGTTTTCTATAAGGTCAAATATGTAGTTGATCGTTTTCTGAAATTCCTGATTCTCCAAGAAAACATCTCCTCCTTTGCTGGTTGGATCGAATTTACATCACAATACACAGAAAGTTGAACTGGCTGCATATTCTTATGTACATTATACCACAAGCTATAGTGTTATGTCAATCTCACAAAGCAATTATTTTTAGAAATACTGTAAACATATATGTCTGAACTGTATGCAGCGGCCGGAGAAAATGTCCTGATAACTGTAACAGGAGGCTTTTTCGGCTTGATTTTTTTATGAAGAAGATATATAATGATATCACATAAATTATATAGTTGTATACTGGAAGTGATATCATTGTATTGCAGATTCTGCGGAAGATATATAGAAAACAGGGTGAAGTTCTGTCCGGAGTGCGGTAATTCGCAGGATATGGCGGTGCCTATAAGGGAAGAAAAGCCCTCTCAGCCATTCACAGGCGGGAGGCCTCCTTTCATGTACGGGAATTTCCCGCAGATGCCTCCTCAGCCGGCGGCGGAAAAAGTCAGACTGAAAAAGACAAAGGCATTCTGGGCCGGAAAACTGATGATACTGTCTGCACTGCTGTGCTTTATGCTGCCTTTCTTCAGAACAAGCGTCAGGCTGGTCAACGACCATTCAAACAGTTATTCAGGTACCTACATTATTTTTGATGCAAAGGACGATGCTGAATCTGATTTCATGACAATTAAGGAAAACAAGGTATATACTGTTTTAAAAGATTTTTCTTATGTTATCGGCATTTCGGCACTTCTGGCGCTGGCAGCTCTTTTCATGCCGAAGATATCCTGGTTCTTTTCAGGGGCTTCGGCAATGACTCTGCTGATTTTTGGCTATTGTCTTTACCGTGGGGAGGATAAGCTTAATAGCGGACCGTATCATATGAAGATAGATGTGGATATAGAATACGGCCTTGTCGCAGCCGCAGTTCTTCTGGCGCTGGCAGCTCTTATCCTGGCAGCTGATGAGTGGGCACAGAAGAGAAAGCTGCTTCTGATGAAACAGCGTAAGCCCGGTGTCACAAATACTTGAAAAAAATATCTATCCGTGGTATAATTATATATTACCGGATTTTTTAGAGAGCGAGTGATGATTCTGAACGATAATACCGCTTTGATAAGCGAGATAAAAACTATTCTCGGAGACAGCTCCCGCAAGGCATATGTCCGAAGCTTCGGCTGTCAGCTGAATGTCTCCGACGGAGAGAAGATCAAAGGTCTGCTGAAGAAAATCGGCTATTCCTTCACTGAGGATGAGAACGAGGCTGACCTTATAATACTTAATACCTGTGCTGTCCGTGAATCTGCTGAGGACAGAGTTTTCGGCATAGTCGGCAGCATGAAGAAGCTGAAGGAGCTCAAGCCCTCACTTATAATAGGTATTGCCGGATGCATGACTGCTCAGGAGCATATTGCTGATAAGATCAAGAGATCCTATCCTCAGGTCGATCTGGTGCTGGGTACATCAGCTATAAGCGCCCTGCCTGGACTGCTTCTGGATCACCTCAAGGGAGCACGTTTTTCCGCTGATATATCTGAGTATGACGATTTCTCAGCGGCAGCTGAGCAGGTCAGGGAAAGCAGCTTCAAGGCCTCTGTGCCTATAATGTTCGGCTGCAATAACTTCTGCACTTATTGTATCGTTCCCTATGTCAGAGGACGTGAGCGCAGCAGAAATGCTCAGGATATAATCTCAGAGGTAAGAGAGCTTGTAAACTCCGGTTATAAGGAGATAATGCTCCTCGGACAGAACGTGAACTCCTACGGAAAGGATCTTGAAGTACCGGTCAGCTTTCCGCAGCTGCTGCGCGAGCTAAATGATATCGGGGGCGATTTCATAATCCGCTTCATGTCCTCTCACCCGAAGGATGCTTCCCGTGAGCTTATAGATACCATATTTGAGTGCGATAAGGTGGCTAAACACCTGCACCTGCCTGTTCAGAGCGGAAGCAGTGACGTCCTCAGGCGTATGAACAGGAATTATACCGCTGAAAAATATCTGGATATCGTGGATTACATCTATGAAAAAGATCCGGATTTCTCCCTTACAACAGACCTGATAGTCGGATTCCCTGATGAGTCGGCTGAAGATTTTCAGGCTACACTTGATATGATAAAGCGGGTCAGATACGATAATATCTACTCATTTATCTATTCCAAGCGCTCCGGCACTAAGGCTGCGGCTATGCCGGACGGTATCTCCGATGAGGAGAAGGGACAGCGCATGAGGACTCTCCTTGAAACTCAGAGGGAGATATCCTCGGAGCATTATAAGAGGTTCATTGGCCGCACTATGCGTGTGCTGGTAGATGATAAGGCGAAGAAAAAGCCGGGATTCCTTACCGGAAAGAGCAGCGAGTTCATCATTGTTGAGTTCGAGGGAGACCCTTCACTCATCGGAAAGTTCGTGGATGTGGAGATAACAGGTGCTATGAACTGGGCTGTTTCAGGAAAACTGGTGAGCGGGATATGATGACAGCAGCAGATCACTGATATCACAGCCTTTGATAAGACTGCCGGTGATATGCTAAGAATCAAAGCTGATTTTTTAATCCCGGATAGTCAGATCTGACAGTCCGGGAAAATATACAGACATATATATGAATCATGATGATATTAAGGAAGTGGATAGAATGAAAAAGATATTACCCATTCTTTGCATTGCAGCTGTCCTTACCGGCTGCGGAAAAGTAGATCAGGCAAGCAAGAAGGATTCTATGCCGGTAGTCAAGGGAGGTACTGTAATGACTGACGAGAATACTACCGGAAAAGATGAAGAAGAGGTGCAGGAGAAGTCCTCAGAGGCAAAGGGCCAGACTGATAACTTCAAGCCTGCTGACAAGGCACGAGGAGAAGAAAAACAGGAGCCTACTACCCATAAAGCTTATGTTGCAGGCCAGCGTAAAAGTGACATACCCACACAGACATATATTCCGAAGCCTGTAAGGCCGTCCACCCGCAGCACAAAACCTGCCGAGAGCGTTCCAAAGTCAGTTGCTCCGCCGGAGAAGAAGACAGAGACTCCCACAGGACAGGAACAGACTGCACCGAGAGTCGTATTCAGCGCTGCACTCAGCGGTATCATGAAGGAGGGAAATGTTCCCGGACACGGTCAGCTGAATATAAACGTATCTGATCCCGGATGTAAGTTTGCTGTAGGTGATCTTGAAGGCGACGGTTCTGAAGAGATGATCTTCGTCAGTGCCGGAAGCTCAGCAGAAGCTATTGCAGTTATATATGGAGTTGACGAAGAGGGCAAGCTCTTTGAGAAGGCCAGCGTATCTCCTGATATGACGATCTACAGCAATGGTACGCTTATTGTCCGTTCATCCCATGCACAGGGGCCAAGCGGCGATTTCATGCCCTATACTATTATGACCCTGAGTGCGGACGGCAGAAGATATGAGGCTGCTGCCAGCGTTGATGCCATAGACAGGGCACAGGTGGAGATCGCTGCACAGACTGCTTTGGAAAACGGCTCTGAGCCTCCGTACACTTATCCTGAGGATGTGGACACAAGCAATTCAGGAGTAGTTTACATCATCGGTTCTGCCGGCGGAGGGGATACCCGTACAGTCGATGTTACAGAATATGAGTCATGGCTCGCACAGTTCACAGGCGGGGCAAGTGCAGTCTCACCTGACTTCAGACAGCTTTCAGCTGATAATATCAGATCTCTTACAGAATAACGGGGAGCGTTGAAAATGAAAAAGTTTATTGCGATAATATGCCTTACTGCAATGCTTACAGGCTGCGGAAGCGTTGAAAAAAGCAGCTCCTCGGAGCAGGAGAAAAGCTCTGAAGCAGCTTCAGAAGAAATTACCACCGAGGAGCCCTCAGCTGAGATCATAGGCATGGGAGAAGCTTACAGATACACTCTTGAACAGCTCAGAAGTGAAGGTGCAGAGAGCTTTTCACTCTGTGACCTGACAGGCGGCATAGGTCCTGAGGTGCTTGCTGTTCGTGTGAAGGACGGCGACATCAACAGGATAAAGCTCTATCAATATCAGCAGGATACCGGCGAATCAAAGCTCCTGGGAACGTTTGATAATTATATCAGCTATGCTGCTGGTTCAAAGCTCATTATCTACGGAAGATATGACAATGATACCGAAGTGGAGACCACTGATTTCATGCACATATCCGAGGACGGTGAGCTGGTGTCGGACGGCGACCTCAGACGCACCTATAAAGAAACTGAGGACGGCGCTTCCGGTCAGTTTTGGAAGGGCGAGGATACTGTCACAGAAAACGAATATAATTCAGTAATGTCAAAGAATTCAGCCGGACCTTTAAGAGATGTCGGCAATGACTTCAAGCTCGAAGACGATATCATAGACATGGTTTTAGGCGAGTCCGGCACATGGCAGAAGGCCTACAGCACATATCTGAACGAATGTCTTCCCGATGTTGACGACGCTGACAATGCCGGATTCTCTGTGCTGGATATAAACGGCGATGATGTTCCGGAGCTGTTTTATGCCCCAGGATATTATCATATATCCCCTGTAAAAGTGCTCACAATAAAGGATGGCGGTCTGAGATGCCTTGGCGGATTCGGTTCTTACGGTTCAGTTGCATATTACCCGGATACGAATGAGCTCCTCGGCAGCAATACCGGCATGGGATATACCTCCGGAGCATATTTTACTCTTGACAGCAACGGGACTTTCAAACAGGTGATGTCGTTCAGCGATAATGCAGGTGCGGTTTATCCTGAGAGCGGAGAAGTGCTGAGATACGAGATAAACGGTCAGGCCGTTGACGAAAACACATACAAGGATACTATTGACATACACTCTGATAAGTCATTCTATTCTCTTGGCAGCGATGACAGTCTCAAAGAGGAAAACATAAAGGCTCTTGCTGAAGGCAAGTACAGCGCTCCGGTGCTTCAGGATAAAATAGTTCCTGTCGGAGATAATACACCTGAGATATCAGATAAGTATAAAAGCATACTCAGCAAGTTCTATTATAGCTGTCAGCTTGATCTCACAGATATGGAGATAACCGGTTCTGAGAATATCTCGGATAACACTTTCTCTGTATACGATATTGACTGCGACGGCAGGGATGAACTCATAATAAATGTTACTGCCGCTTCTATGGCAGAAATGGTAACAGTGATCTATGGTGAGGACGCTTCGGGTGAGGTTAAAGTCGAGCTGGTAACAGCTCCGAATCTTACAGTTTACTCTAATGGTATCATAGAGGCCGGAGTAATGCACAATCAGGGTCTTGCCGGACGTTTCTGGCCGTATACCGTCTTCACTCACAACGGCGACAAGGATGAATATGAATCCTATATGTATGTTGATGCGTGGGATAAGACAGTAAGTCCGGATCAGTTCCCGTCAGAGATCGATACCAGCGGAACAGGCATCGTTTACTACATCACTTCAAGTGCGGCAGATCAGGGCTCCGCTTCCGGATCTGCTCCTGTAGATATAACAGATTACGAGAAGTGGCACAAAGACTTACTTGCAGGCGCAGAGCCGGTAAATATCCCGGAATGGAATATAACCGAGGAAAATATTGGACTTTAATTAAATAATAAGGAGTAATTGAGAAATGGATATTATGGAAATGACAAGAGAGCTCGGAAGAGCTATACAGAATGATGACAGATACATCGCTTATAACCTTGCAAAGCAGGTGAATGATGAGGACAAGGAGCTCAATGAGGATATAGATCGCTTCAGCGGACTCCGCTCTGAACTTACAAAGGCTATGAGCGCTGAGGATAAGAACACCGATCTTATCAAGCAGCTTGATGAGGATATCAAGTCTACTTACCAGAAGATAATGAGCAATAAGAATATGATCGTTTTTCAGGGCGCTCAGAAGGCTCTGGAGGATCTCGTTACAAATATAAATCAGATCATAACTATGTGCGCTAACGGTGAGGATCCTGATACCTGTCAGCCTTCTACCGGCTGCACCGGAAGCTGTTCTACCTGCGGCGGCTGTCACTAAGCAGCCGGAGGCTGCGCTTTTCACGCTCTCGCTTGCAGGCTCACTCACTTTCTGCGGGGCGGGGAGTCTGCTTTCGCTGGAGGGAGTTTGATACAGGGCGGCAGAAATGCAGAATGGCGTGACGCATGACCCTTTCACGCTTCCGCTTGTAAGCTCGCTCACTCTCTGCGGGGCGGGGAGTCTGCTTTCGCTGGAGGGAGTTTGATACAGGGCGGTAGAAATGCAGAATAGCGTGACGCATGGCCCTTTCACGCTTTCGC
>ODAI011155078.1_pt1 | contig 12722 bp, 12 predicted proteins | sample 1539321 | NCBI WGS metagenome assembly ODAI01 (sample SAMN02144231, study PRJEB22623) | gut metagenome | biome: sheep rumen | host: Ovis aries | place: New Zealand | reverse complement strand
CCTCCTGTGTAAGATAACCGTCTAAATCTTCTGCTTTCAAAACAATCTTATTTTCTTTCATCATTATCCCCTTTCTACAGAATTAAAATTTTATATAGTGATTTTTTTGCGATTTTAATGTCAGAAATTATAAGCCGGTCATCGCCTATAATCTGACAGTTTGAATTTGTAAGACCGAAGGCAAGTGTAAGCAAGCCCCTTCCGGCCTTAAGATATGCAGGATCCTTAAACTTAAAATCAAGGGTCAGAATATACTGACTGTCCTTATTAGGATCACAGACAAAAGCTCCGCTTACATGGTCAAGCTTTAAGTCAAGCTGGGCACCTGTAAGAGTTGTCAAAAATGACTGAGGGCGGCCTGCATAAAAACGAATTTCATTATTTTCATCAGCCATAGAAAGATATTCATATGCCTGGTCCTGTAAAAGATGCGGAACTTCAGCTATATCCATCTCCGGCTCAATGTTAAGGGAGCGGATATTATCAAACTGATTAAGCATTACAGGAATGTCCCGCCCGATTAAAGCAATATTGTCAGACGGAAAGGAAAGCTCCAGAATATCTCTTTCATAAACTGTATAAGTATTTTTAAAAGTTGTGATTGCCAGATTTGACATCCAGCCGTTTTTTTCAGTAAAAATTTTTGAAGCAAGGCTGTTCCCGATTCTTGCCTGGCAGGCAAGCTGAATAAAAGTTCTGTTTTTACGGTGATTTAAACCGCAGTAAACATTATCAATTCGGGAAGAAATAAGGGCCGCATCCTTTTCTGAAAGATTCTGAATATTGTTCTGCAAAAAGCGCACGACAAGTTCAGGATCTACAGAATTTGGAATGGCTATGTAAAATGCACTTTCATCATCAAGTAAATCAAGTGCATTTACAGAAGATTCTGCTGCGGGAAGAGTTTTACAGGAAGTAAAAAATCCCGCAGCGAGACCGGCAGCAAGTGCCAGGGCCCAGATTGAAAGTGCAATTTTTTTTGAAAAATTATGCTTTTTCAACTTTAAAGCTCCATTTTGCATCATCAGCCTCTGCTGTTACAGCATCAGAAAGCGAATCAGCCCATGCAATTGAGGCAGCAAGAGTTTCGCCCGCAACAAAATCACTGAACATTTCGTAAGCAGATTTAAGCACTGCGTCACCTGAAATTTCAAGCTTGATTCTGTCTGTAACTTCGTAGCCGTTTTCCTTACGCTGGTTCTGAATAGCGCGGATCAAATCACGGATGTAACCTTCTTTCTTAAGTTCATCAGTTACCTTTGAATCCAGACCGACAGTAAGAGTACCTTCGTTCAAAACCTTAAGGTCATCCTTTTCGAAGCGGTCTACAAGAACTTTTTCTTCTGTCAAATCAACAGAAGTTCCGTCTACATCAATTGTAACTTTGCTTCCGTCAAGAATTGCCTGAATCTGTTCGGATGAAAGGCCTGCAATAATTCCGGCAGCTTTTTTCATCAAAGGTCCAAGTTCCTTACCAAGAACCTTGAAGTTTGCCTTTGCCTTGTATTCTACAAGTTCATCCTCGCGGTCATGGAATTCAACCTTTTTAACGTTGAGCTCTTCTGCGATTGTATCCTGCATTTCTGCAAGAACAGTTTTTTCGTTAGGATTGCGTGTTACTAAAGCTACGCTTGCAAGAGGCTGGCGGTTTTTAAGATTGAACTGGTTACGCAGCGAGTGTCCCATAGAAACGGCCTTCTGAACTGTTCCCATTTTGAACTCAAGTTCTTCGTTGCGCCATGCGGCATTGTAAACAGGGTAATCTGTAAGGTGAACAGATTCCTTATCATCTGAAGTTTTAAGGTTAAGCCACATTTCTTCTGTAATAAATGGAGTAACAGGAGCTGCAACCTGACACAAAGTCTTAAGTGCAATATAAAGGCTTTCGTATGCTTCTGTTTTGTCGCTGTCATTTTCTGATTTCCAGAAGCGGCGTCGGCTGCGGCGGATATACCAGTTATTAAGCTCATCAATAAAGGCAACAATCGGGTCGATTGCCGCAGAAAGATCATAATCATCAAGAGCGTCTGTAACGTCTTTTACAAGCTTCTGGGTAATAGACAAAAGCCATGCATCCAGAGGATTTGAAGGAAGCTTGTTTTCAAAAGCCTTTCCATTTGGCTGAACCTTATCAATATTTGCATAAGTTACAAAGAATGAGTAAGAGTTCCACAGAGGAATGATAATTGATTTAAGTACATCGCGGACACCTTCATCCGAATAACGGAGGTCATCAGCCTTAACTACAGAAGAGTGGATAAGGAAAAGACGAAGGGCATCTGCGCCAAACTTGTTGATTGCTTCAACAGGGTCTGTGTAATTGCGCAGAGATTTAGACATTTTGCGTCCGTCAGAAGCAAGAACAAGGCCGTTTACAATACAGTTCTGGAAGGCAGGCTTATCAAACAAGTGGCTTGCAAGAATTGTAAGTGTATAGAACCATCCGCGTGTCTGGTCAAGACCTTCAGAAATAAAGTTTGCCGGGAAGTGGCTTTCAAAATATTCCTTATTTTCAAAAGGATAGTGCTGCTGGGCATAAGGCATGGAACCAGATTCGAACCAGCAGTCAAAAACCTCAGGAATACGGTGCATTGTCTTACCGCATTTTGGACAAGGAATAGTAATTTTATCTACATACTGCTTGTGTAAATCTTCCGGGTAAGTGCCGGAAAGCTTTTTAAGCTCTTCGCGGCTTCCTACACACAAGGTATGCTTACAGTCAGGATCATCACACTTCCAGATTGGAATAGGGTTACCCCAGTAGCGGTTACGGCTTACAGCCCAGTCGCGGCTTCCTGCCAGCCATTTACCAAAGCGGCCTTCCTTAATATGGGCAGGCTGCCATTTAATCTGGCTGTTTGCGCGGAGCAAAGCTTCGTGGTGATCTGCAACCTTTACAAACCATGAACCGATTCCGCGGTAAATAAGAGGAGAACCACAGCGCCAGCAGTGAGGATAAGAGTGAACGACTGTATCACGCTTTACAAGCTTACCCTCCTCCTTGAGGCGTTTCATAATGTCTTTATCTGCATCCTTTACAAATACGCCCTGATATTCAGGAACTTCTTTTGTAAATTTACATTCTGCATCGATTGGTTCAACGTTTGGAATTCCAGTTCCGCGGAAAATCTTATTATCTTCTTCACCGAATGCCGGAGCAATATGAACAATACCAGTACCGTCTTCTGTAGAAACGTAGTCTGCATTGAACATGCGGAAGGCACCCTTTTCGCACTTCTGATTTGACTCTTCTGCGCAAACTTTGGCATCCTTGAGGCGGGCAAAATAAGGGAATAAAGGCTCGTATTCAGCGCCAAGGAATTCCTTACCCTTGTGGCGGTAAATAATTTCATAAGCATCTTCGCTCTTGTAATAAGCAGGAAGTCTTGCTTCGGCAAAAATGTAGAAGTCGCCGCTTTCCTTATCAAGGATTTTTACATAGTCAACTTCCGGTCCCATACAAAGTCCAAGGTTTGAAGGCAAAGTCCATGGAGTTGTTGTCCATGCAAGGAAGTATGTTTTTCCGTTAGCCATGTCAGGGTCCTTTACCCCCTCAGGAGCCTTTGTAATCTTAAAGCGTACTGTTACAGTCTGATCCTGAACGTCCTTATAGCCCTGTGCAAGCTCGTGAGTAGAAAGAACTGTTGAACAGCGCGGGCAGTATGGAAGAATGTATTTTCCTTCGTAGATAAGGCCCTTGTCCCAGAGGGACTTGGCAACCCACCAGATTGATTCCATGTATTCAGGATTCATTGTCTTGTAGTCATGATCAAAATCAACCCAGCGTCCCATACGGGTAATAGTCTGACGCCATTCTGCGGTGTATTTAAGAACCGAAGCCTTACACTTGTCATTGAATTTATCAATTCCGTAAGCTTCAATTTCGTGCTTAGAGTTAATTCCAAGCTCTTTTTCGATTAAGTTTTCAACAGGAAGACCGTGGCAGTCCCAGCCGAAGCGGCGTTCTACCTTCTTTCCTTTCATTGTCTGGTAGCGTGGAATAATATCTTTAATTGTAGAAGGAATAAAGTGGCCAAAGTGAGGAAGGCCTGTTGCAAATGGAGGACCGTCGTAAAAAACAAATTCCTCTGCCCCTTCTCTCTGGCTTATAGATTTTTCGAATGTCTTGTTTTCTTTCCAGTATTTTAAAACTTCTTCTTCCTGCTTAGGGAAGTCAACTTTTGGATCAACGGGTTTGTAACTCATTATTAAGTGTCCTTATAGATATTATAAATTAATCAATTATGACACAAAATGAGATTTTATTCTATATGATTGATTTTAGCCACAGATACACACAGATAGGACACAGATGTTTTTTATCTGCGTTCATCCGTGTCTCATCTGCGGCTATTTTACTGAATCTTTTTTTCTATTTTATCGCGGTTATTTGAATAATCGAGAACGCTGTATGATTTTGCATTCATCTTTCTGATAAAAGGGGTCCAGCGGTTATCAGGAAGAAGCTCTTCTGCTTTTTTAAGATATTTTTCACAAGCTTCCATTTCATTATTTTCATAAAGAAACTGAGAATAATAAACGTAAGCATAGAATTTTTCATAATTGTTAGCGGCGCATTCTGAGGCGCGGGAAAAATATTCCCGGGCTTTTGTCATGCTGCCCCCTCCAATCGGAGGTGCAAAGTAATACCAGAGGGCGGCATTAATAAGTCCAAAGGCAAGCTTAGGATATTTTGCAACAACCATGTCATAATTCTTTTTTTCCTGAACGCCAAGGCTGATTGCCTTTCCCTGAGGAAGAAACTGCATGGTAGAGTTAGTCAGGTCTCCGCTTGAAAGAATATAGTAAGGATTTGCCTTATCAAAAGGATGATTTGCATCCCAGGCAGCAATTTTTTCATACTGAGGCTTGATAAAAGGCTCAAGGTCAGGAGATTTCATCTCCTTTTCATACATATAATTGTACTGCTCAAGAACAAGAAGATTGTCGGCAGTAAGCTCAGCTTCATCGCCAAGCTTTTTTCTAACGTCATCAGTAAGTAAAGATTTTCTGTAATCTGCAACAGCCTTGATAGCTTCATCTGCACTTTTAAGACTGCGGGTTGAAAAGCGGAATTCCTGAATCTGATTGATAATATCCATTTCATAGTCAGAAAAATCATCAGCAAAAGAAAGGGCTGAAATCAATGTAAAAAAAATAAAAAATGTCTTTGTTCTAATAAATTTCATAATAAAAATGATAAAAAATTTTACTTATTTTTGCAACTTTTTTTTGCAACCCTATGTCTAAATAGAAAAAGACTGATTTAAACTGATGGAATAAAAGGGAGATTTCCAATTTTATGAAAAACACAACTAAAGAGATTCCAATTTTCTTTGCCTCGGATGACAATTATGTTCCTCTTCTGGCAACAGCAATCAAATCACTTCTTTCTAATGCCTCAAAGAATTACACTTACAAAATCTACGTGCTTACAACCAGCATTTCTCAGGATAAGCGCGAAAAAATCGTAAATATGGCAACAGAAAATTCTACCATTGAATTTATTTCTCTTACAGCAGAACTTGATAAGCTCCGTCACCTCTTCAAGCTTCGTGACTATTATTCTCAGGAGACTTATTACCGCTTCTTCATTCCAAACCTCTTTCCAAAATACAAGAAAATCATCTACCTTGACTGCGATATCATCGTAAAAGGCGATATTTCTGAGCTTTATAACATCGATCTTGGAAATAATTATGTTGCAGCAGCACCGGAGGAAGTTTTCATCCTTCATCCAAACTGGCTCAACTACCCTCGCGGGGCTCTTGGAATTGAACCGGAGGATTACTTCAATGCCGGCGTAATGCTTTTGAATACAGAACGCATGCTCAAGGACAAAATCGCAGAAAAATTTGTTGCCCTTGCAGAAAAATATACCTTCCGCATCGTTCAGGATGAAGACTACCTCAACGTTCTTTTGAGAGATCACAAAATGATTCTTCCATTAGACTGGAATAAAACTGCATTCAAAAATGATGCATACGATGATAAAAACCTCAAAATCATCCATTATAAAATCATCTGGCGTCCATGGCACTATGAAAACGTACTTTATGAAAATCTTTTCTGGTTCTATGCAAAGCAGACAGACTTCTATCTTGATCTGAAAGACAAGCTTGCAGCCTACGATGACAAGGCAAAACAGAAGGACAAGGATATGTTCGACTGGTTTGTTACGGCAACAAAAGAGGATGCAGAAAGTCCAAACAGCTACCGCCTGACTCACAAGAAAGTTATGAAAGAGGGTGGATTTTTTATCAGAAAATTGTCTAAAATATCTAAGTTGAAGAAAGTTTCTAAACTTATTGGAATAAAAGGACATAGATCTGTATATGGCAGTAGAAAAAAGTAAGGACAGACTTGAAGTATTAGCCCGTATTGAAGAATACGAGAAAAATCACTGGTGGAGTAAGGATGTTGAAGACGATCCTCCTACCCGCCAGCTGAAACCCGGTGAAGTTGATTACACAAGACGAAAGCTTCGCAGTAAGATTCAGACTCATTTTGCAAACAAGGCCGGCTGGAAATTCATTCAGGGTCTTGTAAAATCAGGTGCACTTCTTATGGACGAACCTGAGGGTATTGAAAACTACGAGGCTGTAAAAGACGGCGGTCTTATCATGACCTGCAATCACTTTAACGCTTTTGACAATTTTGCAGTTTTACTCACAATCGATAAATACCTTAAGCATCACATTATGTGGAAGGTAATCCGTGAAGGAAACTACACAAACTTCCCGGGCTTTTACGGCTATCTTTTCCGCGGCTGTAATACCCTGCCTTTCAGCTCAAATTATTCTGTAACAAAGGAATTTTTTGACGGAATCAAAACCCTTCTTAAAAAGAAGCAGAAGATTCTGGTTTACGCTGAGCAGGGAATGTGGTGGAACTACAGAAAGCCTCGTCCGCTTACTGCGGGAGCTGCCCGCTTTGCCATTGAAAATAATGTTCCTCTTTTGCCGATGTTCATCACAATGCGTGATTCAGACAAAATCGGTGATGACGGCTTCCCAATTCAGATTTACAAGGTTCACATTCTGCCAGCCCTTTATGCAGATCCGAATAAATCTAAAAAGCAGAACATTGAATGGCTTCGCGAAAAGAACTATGAAATGTGGAAGGAAGTTTACGAAAAAACTTACGGAATTCCGCTGACATATCTTACAAAATAAATCCACAAGGATGGGCCGGGCCAGCAGACCCGGCAATTTTTTATGAAAAAAGATAAGGTAAGGGGCGAACTGCCTGATACAATTTACTATACAGACGAACTCAACGAAGAATTTTCTCCGATGAAGATTGAAGCCCGTAAAATTGATGAAAATTATGATTACGGAAAATCGACATTTGGATGGAAGCTGATTCGCTTTTTTCTCTACCGCATTGTTGCCCTTCCCATTGCGGCTGTATTTCTAAAGCTTAAATACCGACATAAAATCGTAAACCGCCGCGTCCTTACAAAAAACAATAAGGGGACTGGCTATTTTGTTTTTGCAAACCACACAAACCCGGTCTGCGATGCCCTTATCCCCACTTTTGTAAGCTTTCCCCGCGGTGTTTTTGTAATAGTTCACCCCAACAACGTCAGCATTCCGGGTCTTGGAAACATCACCCATTATCTGGGAGCCCTGCCCCTGCCGGACACTCTTGGTGCTACAAAAAACTTTATGAACATCATTAAGACCAGAATCAGTGAACATAAGGCTGTAATGATTTACCCGGAAGCCCACATCTGGCCTTTCTATACAAAAATCCGCCATTTTTCTGATTTGTCCTTCAGGTACCCGGTTCAGCATAAGGTTCCTTCCTTCTGCTTTACAAACACCTATCAGAAAAGACGCTTTTCAAAGCAGCCCCGCATTGTAACCTATGTAGACGGACCATTTTTCCCGGATGAAAAGCTTCCCTCTAAAGAACAGAAAACAGAGCTTCGTGACCGCATCTACAATACAATGTGCGAGCGGGCAAAAAACAGTAATTACGAAATCATCAAATATATAAGGAAAGAAAATGATTAATATTTTATTCTGCGGCAACGATAAAGTTTTTGACGGCGCCCTTACGACCATGCTTTCAATTTTAAAGCGCACAGACACAAAAGAAGCTTTTACCTTTTACATTTACACAATGGACGTAAGCCACATCAAGCCTGAATACAAAGCCTTTACAGACAAACAGATTGACTTTCTTGACGGGGTTGTAAAATCATACAATCAGGAAAACCGGGTAATCAAAATTGATGTGCGGGATATTTATGACCGGGAGTTTGCAAACAGCCCCAACGAACAGTGCTACTGCTCACCCTACACCCTGCTGCGCCTTTTTGCCGACCTGGTTCCAGATATGCCGGACAAGCTTTTGTACCTGGACATTGACCTTTTATTCAACCGCGACGTCCGCCTGCTCTGGGATACTGACGTTAGTAACGTAGAATATGCCGCAAGCCGCGACCACTACGGAAAAATCATCCTTTTCTTCCGCCGGAAGTTCATCAATGCCGGGGTAATTTTATTCAACCTTGCAGAATGTAAAAAAACAGGACTTTTTGAAAAGAGCCGCAACTTTATAAAAACAAGAAAGCTTCTTTTTGCCGACGAAAGTGCCATCATCTTAAGCACTACAAAGCAGAAGGTTTTGAGCCAGCGCTTCAACGACCAGAAGTTCCTCTACAAAGACACCGTAATCCGCCATTTTTCAAAGCGCCTTTTCTGGCTTCCATACCCTCACGTTGCAAACATCAAGCAGTGGAAGATTACAAAGGTACATAAGATTTTCGGCTATGAGAATTTTGATGACATTTTGTACGAGTATGTTTATTTGAAGGGGAAGTTTGAGAGAGGATAAGGAGGGGGATAATACTTGATAGATAATCAAGCTTTCTTATGATATAATTTATTATATGGAAGAAAGATTATTACCAATCGGAATTCAGGACTTTGAGGACTTAAGAAAACGCGGTTTTATTTATGTTGATAAGACTGCCTACATATATAAACTTGCCCGCGAAGGAAAGCCTTATTTTTTAAGCCGTCCCCGCCGTTTTGGAAAAAGCCTTTTACTTTCCACAATGGAAGCTTATTTTCTTGGTAAAAAAGATTTATTCAAAGGGCTTGCACTGGAAAATCTTGAAAAAGACTGGATTGAATACCCTGTAATCAAAATCAGTTTTGGTTTAAACTCTTATGAAACCCATGAAAAATTAAAGGCAAGACTTAATTCAATCATAACAGAGCTGGAAGAATATTACAAAATAGAAGGCAAATATGAAGACCCGGCAGAACGATTTGCGAACCTGATAAAGTCTGTAAGCCAGAAAGCAAATAAACAGATAGTAATTTTAATCGACGAATACGACAAACCAATCCTTGATGCTCTTTACACAGAATACGAAGAAAAAAACAGGCAGGAACTCAGGAGCTTCTACAGTCCGCTAAAAGATTATGATAAGTACATTAAATTTCTTTTTATAACCGGAATAACAAAAGTAAGCCACGTCAATATTTTCAGCGGATTAAATCAACTTAATGATATCAGTTTGAGTAAAGATTATTCATCAATATGTGGAATATCAGAAACAGAACTTTCAAAGTATTTTTCGCCTGAAATTGAAAAACTTTCACAAGTTCAGGAAATGACCATCCCAGAAACAAAAGAAAAGCTTTCTTATATGTATGACGGATATCATTTTAGTCATAATGTTGAAGGTGTTTATAACCCCTTCTGCCTTTTTAAATGTTTTAAGGAAAATGATTTTGGTTCCTACTGGTTTGAAAGCGGTACCCCTTCATTTCTAGTAAAAACACTTCAAAACCAGCCCATGGAACTTTCAGCCCTTGTAAACGGGAGACTTGCAAACGAAAATCAGTTTAAAAACTATGACCCGGACAGCAAAAATATGCTTCCTGTAATTTACCAGAGCGGTTATCTTACAATTAAGGATTTTGAAAAAGAATCGCGGCTTTACACACTGGATTTTCCAAATCACGAAATTGAGCAGGGTTTTCTGGAAGTCCTGCTTAAAAAATTTATTACAGTTCCCTATGATGATATCGGACTTGAAATCAACAACCTCCGCATTGCCATTCGCAACAAAAACATCGACACTGCCCTTTCTATAATAAAATCTGCAATTGCAGATCTGCCTACCATCGTAAAAAAAGAAATGTGTGAAAACTTTTATGAGGCCGTAACTCATCTGATGTTCAGAATGACAGGTTACAATGTTGTTTCTGAATTACAATCGGTTGCAGGTCGAAGCGATGTTATTGTAACAACAAAAGATTCCGTTTTTATTTTTGAACTTAAAATGGATAAAGGGCAGGATTTTGATAAGATTGCAGATGCAGCTCTGGAACAGATTGATAAAAATGGATATTCAGAAAGATTTGCAGTGAGCGGAAAAGAGCTGATTAAAACCGCTGTTGTTTTTTCAAGCGAGGGAAAGGGAATTGTAGGCTGGAAGGTGGGGTAAAATTATGCGTTAGTTTCAAGAACTTTGCAATTTAGAGATAGATATCGTCTTTGAGAAGGATTTAGAATTGCAATTTTATCGCTGCCATGAATTTCAGTATGATAAATACTTCTTTTTGTAGGCTTATATAAAACAGATGCTTTTATATTTCTACAAAGCTGAACAGAAAGAGATACAATTCTTCCTGTAAAAAATTTTTTCATTTCATCAACAACTTCTTTGTCACTTCTGAAATTACCACGTTCAACAGAAAGACCTTTCTTATCAAGGAAAGCTGCTGAAGATACATGGTTATTATCTTTCCAAAACATTTTATTAAATTCTGGAGGATATACGGCTCTGTACAGAAGTTCTTCATCGGAAAATGTATTATCCATAAAAATCCTCTACGAACTTATTTATTTCAGAAGCTGAAAATGAAATTTGTCCTGAAACTTCTTTTCCTGTTTTATCAACTTTATAATATGGAAGAAACTTACTTCTCGTTACCTGAAATTCAAGATAAGAATTGTTATCTCCATCAAATTCAATCTGTATTGAATTATTTGCCGTTGGAAAAACCTGCGGCTGTTTTTGCAAATCAATAATCAAAGCTTTTGCCTTATTGATAATTTTTTTTGGAAGAGGTTTAGCATTATTGCCATTCCAATTTTTTTTCAACAACTTCATTTCATCAAGCTTAATAAGATTAGCTTTTAATTCAGGCGAAAAAGATTTTTCAACAGTTTCGCCGCGTAATTTTTCAATAATAATCTGCCTTACTGATTTACCAGTAAGAGAAGACTCTTTTTTTACAGCAGTCTGTATTTCATACGGAATCGAAAAATATAACATATGAGCCTCCTGAAAATAAATTTAGGAGAGATGAAAGTAAAAGTCAAGGATTTTTTTTTGAATTATAAAATCCTTTACGGTAAATGGAAATTCAGAAAGATTTGCTGTGAGCGGAAAAGTGCTGATTAAAACCGCTGTTGTTTTTTCAAGCGAGGGAAAGGGAATTATCGGTTGGAAGGTGGAATGAGTAAGTTAAAAAAATAAAATCGTCCTCAACTCTAGTGTGCCAATCAAAAGGAAATGACACAGTTTTATTGGACGATTTTAATATAATTAAATCATAGAAGGATATAATGTCAAGACTATTCAACTTGAAAAATACTATTAACTAACTATAATTATATTAGGGCTGATTAAAAATTTTATAATGAAGGTGGTATTATATGCAAAAAGCATTAATAGATATTTATGAGACTATGACAGCTGTTGAGCAGAAAGAATTGTATGACTTTGCAATGTTCATTGTTTCAAGAAAACCTCAAAAAAAAGCAAATCCTCTTGAACAATTTTGTGGAGTAATAAATAACGAAGATGCCGCAGTAATGATGGCCGCTATTGACGATTGCAGGAGAATAGAACCCAATGAATGGTAATCTAATGGATACAAACGTCATTGTTCGAATCTTAAATGGCGATCGTGAACTTGTTAAGGAACTATCAAAATATAATAACCTCTGCTCTTGTACTATAGTTCTGGGTGAACTTTTATATGGTGCTGCAAAATCAACCAGAACAGAAGAAAACAAGAAAAAAGCAAAGGATTTTTGTTCTTATTTCAAATTATTAAGAGTAGACGAAGATGTTTCTGAAGTTTACGGCAATATAAAAAAAGAACTTTTAGCGCATGGAAAAGTAATGCCAGAAAACGATATGTGGATTGGTGCTACAGCCATTGCTAATAATATGACAGTTATTACTCAAGACAAACATTTCGACAATATTCCTGGTATTACTGTTATTAAATTATAAGTAACGGTTTATGGGATAAAGAACAGATGTTAAACTTAAAAATTACTATTCCCCAACTATAATAATATTTGATTCAATGATCAATTCGTAATGCGCAATGCGCAATTAAAAACTAATTGTGCATTATGCTGAGTATCTTTAATTATAAAATCTGATTAACAGCTTTTAGGATGTCCAACTTCTCTGTAAGTTGAATAGTTCCCTTACAACCCGCATTCTTTCCGGCTTCAACATCCTTAGGACTGTCACCAATCATATAAGACTGACTTAAGTCGATATTGAAGTCGCGGGCAGCCATCTGGAAAAGTCCAGACTTTGGTTTACGGCAGTCACAGTCGCGTTTGTATTCAGGACGCTCTTCGTGGAAGCCCTTGTCTGTGTGATGGGGGCAGAAATAAAGTCCGTCAATAAAGGCGCCTTCCTTTCCAAGCTCTGTTTCCATTTT
>ODAI010063427.1_pt1 | contig 12722 bp, 7 predicted proteins | sample 1539321 | NCBI WGS metagenome assembly ODAI01 (sample SAMN02144231, study PRJEB22623) | gut metagenome | biome: sheep rumen | host: Ovis aries | place: New Zealand | reverse complement strand
TGTTCGTGGATATGGTTTATCTGAAGTCGTAGTGAGTCTGTTGTTGCTTGCTCAATAGTCGTTTTTGCATGGCTCTCTTCCTTGAGAACTTTCAACGAGTCACTGACCATTTGCAGTCCTTGTTGGGTATGCATACGGTTCGTAGAATCGTATGGAGCTTCCGTGGAATCCTATGGAACTTCCGTGGAATCCTATGGAGCTTCCGTGGAATCGTATGGAGCTTCCGTGGAATCCTATGGAGCTTCCGTAGAATCCTATGGAGCTTCCGTTTGATGATTCGTACGCGTATATATAGTTGTTATATGCTCTTTTTATCCTACACCTCTTACACCTCCTACACCTTAGTTAGGTGTAAGAGGTGTAAGAGGTGTAGGTTGTTTTCTTGTTTCGCAATATATACGCGCGCGAGGATAACACGGGGAGGCACGCTGTGAGTTATCCGTAGGCCTTCAATTACTATTTGAAGAGGTGAGGCAGGAACTCGCGGAGGCCCCGGCGCCAGGTGAGCCACTCGTGGTCGGTGCCGGTCGACTCGTAGTAGTGGGCATTGATGCCCATCGCCTTCAGGTCGCTGACCATCTTGGCCGTGCCGAACATCTTGTCCATGCCCTCGGTGCCGCTCATCATGAAGAGGCAGTGGATCTGACGGTTGAACTCCTCAGGACGGGTGAAGATGCCATCGTAGGCCGTCTTCAGGTCGAGGCCGAAGATGGCACCGCTGAAGGTTCCCATGTAGGAGAACTTGTCGAGGTGGCGGAGCACCACGTCGAACGTCTGGTGGCCTCCCCAGGAGAGTCCTGCCATGGCGCGGTGGTCACGGTCGGTGAGGGTACGGAAGTGGCTGTCGATATAGGGGATGAGGTCGGAGATGAGCACCTTGTAGAAGGAGTTGCCGTACTCACTGCGTCCCTGACGGTTGTCGCCGCCACGGAAGGGGGCCTTGATATCACCGCTCTCCATGACGACAATCATGGGCACGGCCTCGCCGGAGGCAATCAGATTGTCCATGATGTGCTGCATACGGCCCTGCTTGGACCAGCCCGTCTCGTCCTCGCCCATGCCGTGCTGCAGGTAGAGCACGGGGTAGCGTTTCTTCTGCATCTTCTTCTGGTCATACTCGGCAGGCGTGTAGACCATCGCGTGGCGCCACTCCTGCTTGGACTCAGACCAGTAGTAGAGGCTGCGCACCTGACCGGCTGCAACGCCCGGTTGCGGACGGTAGTAGTCGCCCTCGGGGCCCTCGGGAATCTCGATGCCCCCGGCCTCGCGGTTGCAGCCGAAGAAGGTCTCGGTGGAGGGGTCGATGAAATTGACGCCCCCGATATTCATAAAGTAATAGTGGAAGCCGGCCACGAGGGGATCGGTGACGGCCATCCAGCCACCCTTGCCGTCGGGCTGCATGTCGTACTTCTTGCCACAGATGTCGAGCACCACCTTGCGGGCCTCGGGAGCCTCGATGCGGAAATAGGCGCGACGCTCACGGTCGACCTTGGGGAATTCATTGCCGGGGATGGTGGTCTCTGCCAGCACGGCATCCTGGGGCACCTCGATGCGCCTGGGCATCTCGATATAGGGGCGCACGGGCTCGAAGCCGAGGTTGCGGGCCACGGCCTCGCCATAGCGACAGCCCAGCTCACGGTAGCCGGCAGCGTCGAAGTGGAGACGGTCGGGGCCGTTTGTGCAGTCGTCGGAAGAAATGACCTGTGCGGTATGGAGCGTCTGAGGCAGTTCGTCGATCTGCTTCTTACAGCCGATGCAGACACCCTTGCCGCCCGCCTGTACGATATTACCTGCATAGAGGGGCACCTCCTCGGGCTTGAGCTTCAGGTCGCCGCAGAGGTTGTCGTAGACCTGCTTCACCATGCCAGCCCACTTGGGGTCGCCGGTATTGGTCTCGCCCTGGTGCATCAGGATGCCCTTGATGACGCCGTCCTTCTGAGCCTTGCGGGCCAGTGTGACGAGGCGCGCGTAGGGGTTGTTGTCGTAGGCCTCGAGCATGCCCTTCATCCATCCGGGTGCTCGCTTAATGTAGCTCTGGATGCTGTCGGGCAGGAAGCCCTTGATGTCGATGCCTCCGATGGCCACGTGGATGACACCCACACGGATATTCTCTGGCAACGATTTGACGAGGGTGCGACCGAACCAGTCGGCAGGTGTCAGGCCCGTGTTGGGACGACAGAGGGGAGGCACGGCCTCGCACCACTCGCCCATCTTGCGGCCCCGCTGGGGGTCGTCGACGGCAGGCATGAGCAGGAAACGGGGACCGGGGCTGACCAGGTCCTGAGCTTCGGGACGGGCAGCGCCCTCCATATTAGACTGTCCGAAACAAAGAAAGATGTAGAAATTGGGATCGACGGCTGCCTTCATCGCAGACAGCGGGAGTGCCAGCAAAACAGCTGCCAGCAGTGAACGGAATGGGATTCTAACCATTGAACATTGAAGATTGAAGATTGAACATTAATTCAAAAACTCACTGATAATCGACGGTCAGCTTCTGCAGGTCGGCATCGCGGGAGCTGGAGCCATAGAAGAGTTCGTAACGGCCGGGCCTGACGCGCATGGTGTTGGTCTGGGCATCCCAGAACTCGAACGACTGGGGCGTGAGCCGGATGGTGACATCAGCCGTCTGGCCAGCCTTCACGCTGACGCGCTGGAAACCGCGGAGCGACTTCAGCGGACCGTCGGCATCGGAGGGGTCGCGGAGATAGAGCTGCACGACCTCGGTGCCGTCGCGACGACCAGTATTCTTCACCTTACATTGAAAATTGAACACTGAAGATGGAGCATTGGTGCCCTCAGGACTGGCTTTTTCAACATTCAGCTTGCCATCTGTGATCTCGAAGGTGGTGTAGCTCTGTCCGTAGCCGAAGGCGAAGAGGGGGTCGCTGAAATAGCGATAGGTGCGTCCACGCATGGAATAGTCCTCGTAGTCGGGCAACTGGCTGGTGGACTTATAGAACGTGACGGGCAACTTGCCGGCGGGGTTGTAGTCGCCGAAGAGCACATCGGCCACGGCCGTACCTCCCTCCTGACCCGGATACCACACCTGGAGGATGGCATCGCAACTCTCGGCTTCGGGGACGAGGGCGATGGCAGAGCCTGAGCAGCAGACGAAGATGACAGTCTTGCCTGCAGCCTTGAGCGCACGAAGGAAGTCGCGCTGCACACGGGGTAATTCGATGCTGGTGCGGTCGCCTCCCTTGAAGCCCTCGATGTTGACGGGCATCTCCTCTCCCTCAAGGGCTGCAGAGATGCCTCCACAGAAGATCACCTGGTCGATACCGTCGAGCTGACGGATGGCCTGCTGATAGTCGATGGGCAACTCCTTGGCGACATTGATCTTCATGTTAGCCCCCCAGGTCTTGACGAACTGGAAGCGCACCTCGATGTCGTAGGTCTTGCCCTTCACGGCCTGGATGGGCGTACGGGTGGGCGTGGTGCGCCAGGTATGCTCCACGAACTGGCGCTCGCCGTTGATGTAGAGCTCGAAATGGCCGCAGCCCTCCACATTGACCACATACTCGCCCGACTCCTTTGGCGTGAAAGTGGTCTCGTACTTGGCCGAGAAGTCTTCTATCTGTACGCCAGGGGCGAAGTTGTGCATGCCGGCAGTGGTGACGGCCAGCGGCGTGGTGTAGTACTGTGTGGTGACGGGACGGCCCTCCATCTCGGTATTGTTCCAGAAGGTGCCGCGCAGGCCCTTCTTGCCTCCGACGGCACACTGGGAGGCCAGCAGGCAGTCCATCACCTTGTCGTAGGTAAGGTCGCAGCCGGGCAGGTAGACGAGTTTCTTCTGCTTGCCCCTGATGCCGTCGAGGATGGTGACGGTATGGTTGGGCGTACCATTGTAGTTGCCCCACATCAGGGGCTTGTCGTCGGCATTGGGGCCGATGACGGCTATCTTCCCCGCATTCCTGCGCAGAGGCAGCACGCCGCCCTTGTTCTGCAGCAGCACAATGGACTGACGGGCCATGTCGAGAGAAATCTGGGCATGCTCCTTCGACGACATTGCCGAATAGGGTATCCTGGACCATTCCACGAGTGCGGGGTCGTCCATCTCGCCCAGGTCGAAACGGCCTTCGAGCAGACGGATGACATGCTTGTCGACCTCAGCCTCGGAGGGCAGTCCTGCCCTGACGGCCTCAGGGATGCTCTTATAGGCATAGTCGAAGCCGCACTCCACGTCGGTACCGGCCAGCACGGCCTTCGAGGTGGCATGGACGGGCGTCGACGACGACTTATGGTTCTGGTAGAAGTCGGTGACGGCTCCGCAGTCACTCACCACGAGGTAGCGGAAGCCCCACTCGTCGCGCAGGATTTGCTGCAACAGACGGTTGGACCCGCAACAGGGGTCGTCGTCGAGACGCTGGTAGGCGCACATCACCTCGCGCACCTTGGCATCCTGCACCAGCGCCTTGAAGGCGGGCATGTAGGTCTCCCAGAAGTCGCGCGGCGAGACATGGTTGAGATTGGCCGTATGACGGGTATACTCCGGACCGCTGTGGACGGCATAGTGCTTGGCACAGGCCCACAACTTGCGGTACTTGGCATCCTCAGGCCCCTGCAGGCCGCGCACCACCTGGGTGCCCATCACGGAGGTCAGGTAGGGGTCTTCGCCGTAGGTCTCCTGCCCGCGTCCCCAGCGGGGGTCGCGGAAGATATTTACATTGGGCGTCCAGACGGAGAGGCTATGGAACTTCTCGTCCTCACCAGAGCCGCGATACATACGTTCATTATACTGGGCACGGAACTCAGTGCTGGCGGCGTCGAACACCTTGAACAGCAAGGCGGGGTTCCACGAGGCAGCCATCGCCACCGGCTCGGGGAAGACGGTCACATTGCCCATGTTGGCTGCGCCGTGCAGGGCTTCGCTCCACCAGAAGAATTTCTTGATGCCCAGGCGCGGGATGGCCGGACTCTCGTCGAGCATGAGCATGGCCTTCTCCTCAAGGGTTAACCTACTGCAGAGATCCTTGGCACGCTCCAGGGGAGAAAGCGAAGGATCCTGATAAGAAAATGTCTGTGCCGACATACTCATGCCGACACAGACGAACAATGATATTGATAACAAGCAACGTTTCACTTTAAGAATCTTTAAAACGACGGTGCAAAGGTACGGCAAAATTGCAAAAGGACCTTTTCAGCAGGTAACAAATTCTTTCGTATGTGTATCTTTTGACCAGAAATGATACTTTTCTGCTTTTTTTCTTGCATATTTCGGTAGAATTTTGTATTTTTGCAACCTAAATGGAAAAGGCCTAAAACTTTAGCCATGCGTCGACTATTCAAGCGCATCACCAACAAGTTGTCAGTACGCCTCAGCGTGAAGGTCGTAATGTCGGTCGCCGTCCTGCTGTTCGGGGCGATGATCATCATGCTCCATTTTTCACGCAAGGCCATCAAACAGGAGGCCTTGGAGAAGGCCCAGATAACGCTCGACGGTTCCGTGGAGCAGATAGACAACATACTGCTCACGGTGGAACAGTCGACGGGCAACATCTACTGGAACTTGCTGCGCGACCTGGATCATCCAGAGAAGATGGACGCCTACTGCCTGAGGCAGCTGGAGGCGACACCTTACATCACGGGTGCCACCATCGCATTAGAGCCCTATTTCTACGGTCGGCAGCAGGAACAGTTCTTCGTGTACTACAGAAGGCAGAGCCAGCAGGGGCACTTCACCAAGCAGTCGCCACTGCTGAAGACGGAGACCTTCGGCACCGGTCCCTATCGCGGACAGGAGTGGTACGCCACCACCATCAAGGAGGGCAGAACGGCATGGATAGGGCCGCTGAAGGACACCGATGCCGAGGGAGAGGCGGTCATGACATTCGCACTGCCCATCTTCGACCGCAAGGGCCAGCGAGTGGGCGTACTGGCCGTAGACATGGCACTGAGCCTGCTCACAGACATCATCCACGCGACGAAGCCGTCGCCCAACTCCTACTGCACGCTACTGGGCAGGGACGGCTCGGTCATCGTACACGCCGACACCTCCAATCAGCAGAAGGTCAACGTGATGCAGATGGCTAACGACCAGGCAACCATCGACGCGGCAAAGGCCATGATGGCCGGAGAGACGGGATACAAGCAGCTCACACGAAAGAGCAAGAACTACTATCTATTCTATAAGCCCTTCGAACGCGCCGACGTGCCGGGACGCGCCAACGACCAACTGGGATGGAGCGTAGGCATCATCTACCCGGAATCCGACATCATGGGTGAATACAACAGACTGCTCTACGTCGTGCTGGCAATAGGTATCATCGGAGTGATAGTGCTCCTGCTGCTCTGCCAGACCATCCTGCACAGACAGCTGCTGCCACTGCGACTGCTCACGAGATCGGCGCAGCGCATCGCCAAGGGACACTTCGACGAGACCATCCCCGAGAGCAAGAAGAGCGACGAGATAGGACAGTTGCAGAATCACTTCATACAGATGCAGCAGTCGCTGGATGCACAGATGGGAGAACTGAAACATCTCACCTACACCCTGCAGCAGCGAGGGGAGAATCTAAACGCTGCCTACAGCAAGGCACAGGAGGCCAATCGCATCAAGACAGCCTTCCTGCACAACATGACCAACCAGATGCTGGCACCATCGGGAACCATCGTGGAACACGTCAGCCGACTGAACGATACCACCCACGACCTGACCCCTGAAGAGGCCGACAGACTGGCAGAAGAGATACAACAGCAGGGAGAGGCCATCACCGAACTGCTGAACAACCTGATTATCACCTCACAGACAAAGGCATGAACAGGATCAGACACTCACTCGCATCGAAGCTCAGCCTGCGCATCCTGCTGCTGACAGCTCCACTGTTCATCGTGGGGCTGGGCATCCTGTTCATACAGTCGAGACAGATCCTGAGAAAGGAAGCTGAGCAGAGGGCCACCAGCGCGCTCAACACCAGCATGGAGCGGCTGAACCGCTACCTGAGGACGGTAGAGACCGCCGTCAACGCCAACGAGTGGCTCGTCTTGGAGAACCTGCAGCCCGACTCACTGCTGACCTACTCGCGCCAGATCACCATGCTCAACGGCAATACCGACGGTTGCTCCATCACCACGGAACCGGGCCTGTTTCCGGAATACGGACGCTACTTCTCGGCCTACTCCGTGCTGCAGGGAGACACCATCGTCACCGTCAGGGAGAAACCCTACGAATACTTCGAGAAAGTATGGTACAAGACTCCCAAGATGCTGGGCAAGGCCTGTTGGGTGGAACCCTTCGACGACTACAATGAGGGCACCCTCTCTGCCAGCGACTACATCGCCTCCTACTGCAAGCCACTCTTCAACCCCGACAGCCAGATGATAGGCGTCATCACTGCCGACATAAAACTGCACCGACTGGCAGACGCCATCGACGACGAGCAGCCCTATCCACACTCCTACTATATCATGATCGGAGAGAAGGGCAACTTCTTCGTTCACCACGACTCCACCATGCTCTACGAGAAAACCATCTTCAGCGGCAAAGACCCTAAGAAGAATGCCGACATCTTCGCCCTGGGCTACCAGATGAGCGCAGGCCATGAGGGCAGCATGCAGGTGAGAATCGACGGGCAGGACTGTCTGGTATGCTACAAACCCGTGGAAGGCACATCGTGGAGCCTGGCTCTGGTATGCCCTCTAAACGATATCCTGAAGAACTATCGCCAACTGGCCTATATCCTGGTGTCACTCGTCGTCATCGGACTGATAGTCATCATCCTGGTGTGCCGTCAGAACGTGAACATGGCCGTGAGCCCTATCAGGCAACTGTTAAGACAGGCACAGCGCATCGGCGAAGGACACTACGACGAGCAGATAGCCCACACCAGCAGGGACGACGCCGTGGGACGGTTGCAAAACAGCTTCGCCACGATGCAGGAGTCGCTCAACCACCACGTGAACGACATACACCACGCCAACGAAGAAACTGAGCAGCGCAACCAGCAACTGGCAGAGGCCACCCGCATGGCAGAGGAAGCTGCCCACCAGAAGACACTCTTCATACAGAACATGACCCACCAGATACGGACACCACTCAACATCATCATCGGCTTTGCGCAGGTGCTGCGCGACAGCTGCGGCTCTGGCGCCAGCCAGGAAGAGCGACTGCCCGAAGAGGAAATCAAGGGTATCACCGACATGATGCAGCGCAACACCGTATCGCTGCACCGCATGCTGCTCATGCTCTATGACAGCTCCGAGACCGGAATGGCCCAGGAACAGGCCAGTCTGAAGAATGACGTCCTGGGATGCAACCAGCTGGCAAGAGAGTGTATCGAAGAGAACAACCGACGATTCCCCGGCGTCAATTTTGCCTTCAGGACAGAGGTGCCCGACGACCTTACTATCCGCACCAACAAAGTCTACCTGTCGCGCACCATCCTCGAGTTGCTCTACAACGCTGTGAAATACTCCGACAAGCAGCACATCACCCTCTGCGTAGGAACCACAGACGAGGGAGTGAGCTTCACCGTGGAGGACACAGGACCCGGCATGGACCCGGATTACCTCGGACAGATGTACGAGCCATTCACCAAGGTCAACGACCTCTCGGAGGGACTGGGACTGGGGCTGCCCCTGTGCCAAAGCCACGCCAGCAACCTGGGAGGCGACATCACACTCGACCCCGACTACCATGAGGGATGCCGATTCATCGTGAAACTGCCGAGACTTTAAAGATTGAAGATTGAACATTGAAGATTGAACATTGAACATTGAACATTGAACATTGAACATTGAAATATTAGACAGAATGAGACTTACACTTTTAGCGACACTGTTCGCAACGGCACTGAGCGCCAGTGCACAAGACAAGCTTTACGCCAACGAGTTTCCACTGGGTGACGTGACCCTGCTGGACGGACCACTGAAGAAGGCACGCGACCTGAACATCAAGACACTGCTGGCATACGACTGCGACCGACTGCTGGCACCCTACCTCAAAGAGGCTGGACTGACACCGAAGGGTAAGCCCTACCCGAACTGGGACGGACTCGACGGACACGTGGGAGGCCACTATCTGACGGCACTGGCCATCAACGCCGCCACCGGCAGTAAGGAGTGCCAGCAGCGCATGGACTACTTCATCAGCGAACTGCAGGCCTGTGCCGACGCCAACGCCAGGAACCACCCCGAATGGGGCAAGGGCTACGTGGGAGGCGTGCCCCAGAGTGCCCGCATCTGGAGCGCCTACAAGAAAGGCGACTTCGGACCTTATCGCTCCGCATGGGTGCCCTACTATAATATACATAAGATGTACGCAGGCCTGCGCGACGCATGGGTCTATTGCGGCAACGAACAGGCCAGGCAGCTCTTCCTGGGATTCTGCGACTGGGCCATCGACCTGACAGCAGGACTCACCGACGAGCAGATGCAGCAGACACTCGACACGGAGCACGGAGGCATGAACGAGGTGCTGGCTGATGCCTATGCCATCAGCGGCGACAAGAAATACCTGGACTGCGCCAAGCGATTCTCGCACCGCAGAATCCTCACCCCCCTGTCGCAGCGACAGGATCGGCTGGACAACCTGCATGCCAATACGCAGGTGCCCAAGGTGGTGGGCTTCGAGCGCATCGCCGAACTCTCTGGCGAAGAGTACTATCACACGGCAGGTGCCTTCTTCTGGGACATCGTCACAGGAGAACGATCGCTGGCATTCGGCGGCAACAGCCGCAGAGAGCACTTCCCCAGCAAGGAGGCCTACACAGACTTCGTGAACGACGTGGAGGGCCCAGAGACCTGCAATACCAACAACATGCTCAAGCTGACGGAAGACCTGCACCGCAGGAACCCGGAGGCACGGTTTGCCGACTACTATGAGTTGGCTACCTTCAACCATATCCTCGCCTCACAGCACCCCGAACATGGTGGCTACGTATACTTCACCTCTGCCCGTCCGCGCCACTACCGCAACTACTCTGCTCCCAACGAGGCCATGTGGTGCTGCGTGGGCACAGGCATGGAAAACCACGGCAAGTACGGACAGTTTATATACACCCACGTGGGTGATGCCCTCTACGTGAACCTCTTCGTGGCCTCAGAACTCAACTGGCGCGAGCGCGGCATCAGCATGCGGCAGGAGACGGCATTTCCCTATAGCGAACAGAGCCGTATCACCATCACCGACGGCAAGCCCCAGCAGCTGACCCTCATGGTGCGCTATCCGGGATGGGTGAAGCCGGGAGCCCTCGACGTAAAGGTGAACGGACAAAAGGTCAGCATCGTCAGCGGGCCCTCTTCCTATGTGGCCATCAACCGCAAGTGGAAGAAGGGCGACACGGTGGAAATCAACTTCCCCATGCACAACAGCGTGAAATACCTGCCCAACGTGCCACAGTACATCGCCCTGATGCACGGTCCCATCGTATTGGGCATGAAGACTGGCACGGAAGATCTGCGACGACTCGTATCAGACGACAGCAGATTCGGACAGATCGCCAACGGCAAGAAACTGCCCATCAACGAGGCACCCATCCTTATCAACAACGATATCGAAGGCATCACCACGCAACTGCAGCCCGTGGCAGGCAAGCCTCTGCACTACACACTCAGCACTCGCATGGAGAACCCCATACGCGGCGAGCTGCAACCCTTCTTCGAGATCCACGACAGCCGCTATATGCTCTATTGGCTCGCACTCTCGGAAAACAACTACAAAGGCTATACGGAACAGTTGGCCAAGGCCGAGCAGGAGCAACAGGCACTGGAGGCACGCACCGTGGACAAGGTGCAGCCTGGCGAACAGCAGCCCGAGGCAGACCACTTCATGGAGACAGACCAGTCGCAGACGGGCAACACCAACGACGTGTTCTGGCGCGATGCCAACAACGGCCACTACTTCAGCTATCTGATGCAGACAGGAGGGAACACCAACCTGAGCCTGCGACTGAAATACTGGGGCGTGGGAGAATGGAAATCGCACGAGTTCGACATCCTCGTCGACGATGTGGTGGTGACGTCAGTCAACAATACAGGCAAGTACCGGGTAGCGGAGTTCAAGTATGAGACCTATCCCATACCTGCCGACTTGCTGAAAGGCAAATCGCAGATACGGGTGAAGTTTGTGGCTAAGCCCGGCCGCCAAATCGGTGAGATCTACGGCGTGAGGCTGGTGAAGGAATAGTCGAGAGATTCAGTCCATCAGTTTGTTCTTCTCGATGGTCCATTTCTCACGCTTTAAGAGGCCACAGTCCTTGCCCAGGAACATCTTGGCAGCCTCCTTGTCACCCTTCAGCTGCCAGTTGAGCCAGGCAAGGGCTGGGATGGTGAACTCACCGCCATGAGGCTCACGGTAGGTGCCTCCATGCCCCACAGGATAGTTCACGGCGATGGCAGGCACATGGTCGATACGGTGGAAGTCGTCCATGCCGTTGCCGTAGGCGATGTCCGTCTCACCACCCAGTATATAAATAATAGGTGTATGAATCTCCTTGAGCTTCTCCTTCGGAGGCATAGGCATGCCACCCACGGCCTGGTTGGCGTTCTGCTGGTTGAAGAGTCCGCTATTGCAGATCATCAGGGCTGAGATACGGGAGTCGGCACAATTGAACAGACTCTGCAAGCCTCCGCACGACATACCGGCCACGCAGATGTGCCTGGTATCCACCTTCTGGTAGTAGGGCGACTTGGGGTCGGCATTCTGGGCGATGATCCAGTCGATGCTCTCTATCTGCTGTTCCGATTTCGACATCTCTCCGCGATAGGGTTCATCGTCCATGGGGATATAGCCCGTGGCCAGCACGATGTAGCCGTGGGAGGCTATCTCGTTGAGGAACCGGTAGTGCTCCCAGGGCGAGTTGCTGCAAGCACCGTTGCCCCACACCAGCACAGGCAGGGGCTTCTGTGCACTAAATGCCTTCAGATCCTGAGGAGCAAACACGGTATGCGCTGCCAGTGAGGGCTCCTCTTTCATAATGGCCTTGTAAGAACCTGTACCGCCATCCTCGACGATACGCTGCTTCACACTCTTGGTCTGTGCTCCGGCTATCATGGCCAGGCACAGCATGATGGTAGATAATAATGTCTGTTTCATACGGCGGCAAAGTTACGGCATTTGGCGCGAGGGACGCCACTTACCTTTCTTTATATCATGACTACACTATTTTACGGTGAAATCCAGCGTCTGCAAGTCCTTGTCTCGCGATGAGGTGCCGTAGAGTATCTGGTAGCGTCCGGCACGGGTGCTGAGCTCGTCGATGCTCTCGTCGTAGTACTCGAAGGCCTCCCCATCGAGGGTGATGGCGGCCGTCTTGGTCTCCCCAGCCTTCAGACTCAGTTTCTGGAATCCCTTCAGAGCCTTGATGGGAGCTCCGGCATCGTCGAGTGCCTTCACATAGACCTGCACGGTCTCCGTACCTTCCCGTTTGCCGGTATTAGTCACGGGCACGCTGACGATGACCTTTCCGTCTTTCTTCATCGACTTGGCAGACAGTTTGCCCTTTCCTATATTGAAAGAGGTGTAGCTGAGACCGTAGCCGAAGGCATACTGAGGCTCGCCGGGGAAGTAGCGATAGGGGCGGTTCTTCATCGAGTAGTTCAGGAAGTCGTGCAGGTGGTCGTTCGGGCGATAACACGGTAGGGGCCCATACCCCCGTGGGTAATGTGCCCCTGTCCTTCTATCGCTCGAACGACGACCTGCCCGGATTCCTCGACTACTCGATGAAGAATCGCTCCTCTCTCTATTTCACCGGCGAGATTCAGTATGCCTTCGGCTACGGTCT
>ODAI014036085.1_pt1 | contig 12723 bp, 12 predicted proteins | sample 1539321 | NCBI WGS metagenome assembly ODAI01 (sample SAMN02144231, study PRJEB22623) | gut metagenome | biome: sheep rumen | host: Ovis aries | place: New Zealand | reverse complement strand
ATTTGTAGTAGTTCATTTTTTTTCTTTTGGCGATATTTCGATGTTTCGATATTTCGATATTTCGATATTTCGATGCCTCGATGTCTCGATGTTTCGATATTTCGATGTTTCGATGTCTCGATGTCTCGATGTCTCGATATTTCGGGTTTAGTTGTCTTTCCAGAATGCCCGGGTGAAGAGCACCAGCACGCTCATGATTTCCAGACGGCCCACGAGCATCAGGAACGAACAGGTCCACTTGATGTATTGCGGCAGCTCGCCCCACGACAACACGGGGCCAATCTCAGTGGTCAGCGAAGCCCCCACATTGCTGATGCAGCTCAGCGCAATGACGATGGCGTTCGTCGTGTCAATGCCTGCTGCAATCATGATGGTTGTTGATATCGCCACCATGAAGGTGAAGATGGCAAAGAATGCCAGCAGTGTCGACAGCTTCTGTTGCGACACTGTCTGTCCGTTAATCTTGACGGGCAGTACGGCATTGGGGTGGAGGATGCGCTGGAACTCGTTGAGCAGCACCTTGAATATCATCACCAGTCGGATGCACTTGAATCCGCCCGTCGTCGAACCAGAGCAGGCTCCAAAAAACATCAGGGTGCCCATGACGACCCACGTGATGTGTGGCCACATTGCCGCATCGTCGTTGAAGATGCCCGTAGTGGTCATCGATGAGACGACGTGGAACAGTGAGGAGCGGAAGGCCCGTTCTGGTCCGTAGCCGTTGCGCGTCATCAGCAAGTACATGATGAATGTGGTGGCTGCCACAATCAGAAAGATGTATAGCTTGAATTCCGAGCTCTTGAACAGTGCTCCCACCCTCAGTTTGAAGATAGCCAGATAGAGCATGGCGAAATTGATACCCGCCAGGAATTGGAATATCACCGATACATATTCGATAGAGGCCGAGTTGAAGTAGGTCGTTGAGTCGTTATGTGTCGAGAATCCGCCCGTCGCAGTGGTGGTCATCGAGTAGTTGATGCTGTCGAACCAGTCCATGCCGCACAGGTAGAACGACAGCATACAGGCAATGGTCAGTCCCAGATAGATGGTCCATATCCACTTGGCCATCGTCGACAGGCGGGGATGCATCTTCGAGCGCATCGGGCCAGTGGCTTCAGCGGCAAACACTTTCACGCTGCCGCTACCCACCATCGACGGCAGGATGGCGATGGTGAAGAACACGATACCCAGACCTCCTATCCACTGTGTCTGTGTGCGCCAATAGAGAATGCCGTGCGGAAGCCATTCCACGCTGTTCAGAATCGAGGCTCCCGTGGTGGTGAATCCCGACATCGTCTCAAAGAAGGCATCAGTGATGTTGGTGATATAGCCTCCGATGACGTACGGCATCATACCGAAGAAGGTGAATACCACCCAGGTGGCGGTGACCAGCAGATAACTGTCTCTGCGGCTCAGGTTATTGTTAGCATTGCGCCCCATGTATTTGAAGACAAAGGCGGCACTGATGGTCAGCAGTGTGGAGATGAGGAACGGCATCATGTCGTCTTCGCCGTAGAAGATGGAGATGGCGACGCAGATGCCCAGCAAAGTACCCAGCAGGAACAGCAGCGAGCCGATAATCTTATATACCAGGGGCAGGTTTACCATAGCGTGTTGGCTTTGAAGTATTTCTCTACGCGCTTCAGATTCTGTTCGTGGCAGAACACCATCACCGAGTCGCCTGCCGCAATCTGCGTGTTACCATTCACCAGGATGCCCTGCCCGTTGCGCACCAGACCGCCGATGGTGACTCCTGAGGGCAGCCCCAGGTCTTTCACCGCATGCTTGGTAACCCTCGACCCTTGGGCAGCAGTGAACTCTGCCACATCGCTGTCCACCAGCATCAGGCTCCTCACATTGCTCACGTCGGCTCCCAGCATCATCTGGTAGATGTGGCTGGCTGCCAAGGTCTTCTTGTTGATGATGGTGCCGATGTCCAGACTTTCAGCCATCTCGACATAGTCCAGGTTCTCTACCATTGCTACCGTCTTGCCCACCCCCAGTCGCTTGGCCGTCAGAACCCCCAGGACATTGGTACCGGCACTGCCCCTGGGGGTCCGCAAGACGGTGGCCATGGTCGAGAACCTCGACTATGTCGATATGGCCGAGAGTCTGGACATAGGCACCATTATCAACAAGCAGACCCTTGCCGCCAGCCATATCTACCAGATGATGCTCGACGCCGACGTGTCGAATGTGCGCTCACTGATGATGGTCGATTCCGACGTGGCCGAGTTTGTAGCCGCTGAAGGCTCGAAGGTGACGCGCAAGGCGGTGAAAGATCTCGGGCTGCCCTTCGGCGTGACCATCGGTGGACTGGTTCGCGACAATCAGGGCATCCTTGTCAACGGCAACACACAGATACAGGCCGGCGACAGCGTCATGGTGTTCTGTCACGAACAGAACCTGAAGAAGTTGGAGAAATACTTCAAGTCGGGCACACTATGGTAAACATACAACACATCAAGTCTGTCACCCTATGGTAAACTTCCGGCTGATATACAAGATTCTGGGTTCGCTGCTCTTCATGCTCGGCACGCTGATGCTGGGCTGCGGGGTGATGGCGCTCTGCTACAAGGAAGACGACCTGATGTCGTTTCTCGTATCCACGCTCTTCACCGTCAGCTGTGGCTTTGTGCTACGCTATTTCAGCCGCGATGCCAATAACAGCCTCAGCCGCCGCGATGCCTATTTCCTTGTTGCCACCACATGGGCGGTGTTCAGCCTGTTCGGCATGTTGCCCTTCCTCATCGGCGGACATATCGACAATGTCACCGATGCCTATTTTGAAACCATCTCCGGATTCACCACCACCGGCGCCACCATCATCGACGACGTAGAGCGGCTGCCGCACGCCCTGCTGTTCTGGCGGTCGCTGACGCAGTGGATAGGCGGATTGGGTATCGTGTTCTTCACCATCGCCATTCTGCCCTCGATGGTAGGCGGTAGCGTGAAGGTGTTTGCCGCCGAGGCCACCGGCCCCATGCGCACCAAGATGCACCCGCGCCTATCCACCAGTGCCAAGTGGATATGGTCGGTTTACACGGTGCTCACCATAGCGTGCGGCGTATCATACTATGCTGCCGGCATGAGCTGGTTCGACTGTGCCAACTATGCCATGTCCACCACGGCGACAGGCGGTTTCTCCACACACAACGACTCCACCAGCTTCTTCCATTCCGCCACCATCGACTATGTAGCCATCCTCTTCCAGTTCCTCGCAGGCATCAACTTCACCTTGTTCTATCTGGCACTCTTCAAGTTCCGCCTGCGCGACCTGATGCGCAACTCCGAGTTCAAGCTCTACATCAGCCTCATCGTCATGGCTACGCTCTGCATTGGATGGCTGCTCGTCACGCACAACGGCTACGACATCGAGCGGGCCTTGCGGGCCGCCCTGTTCCAGACGGTCAGCTTCATCACCACCACCGGCCTCTTCAACGAGGATGTCAGCCTGTGGCCACAGCTGACGTGGATGATTCTGGCCCTGCTCACCTTCATAGGAGCCTGCTCGGGCTCCACCACCGGCGGCCTGAAGTGCATACGTGCCATCATGCTGTTCAAGGTGCTGCGCAACGAGTTCCGCCGCATCCTGCACCCCAATGCCGTGCTGCCTGTCAAGATCAACGGACAGCCCGTCAGTTCCTCACGCCTGCTCACGCTGCTCTCGTTCACCACGATATTCATGCTGATGCTGTTCCTATCGACAGGCATCATGATTCTGTCGGGCATTGATGTCATCAACGCCATCGTCATCGGACTGAGTTGTGTCAGCAACGTAGGCCCTTCGCTGACCACCGGCATCGGTCCGTCAATGTCGTGGAGCGAGTTGGCCGACCCGCTGAAATGGCTGCTGTCGTTCCTCATGCTCGTGGGCCGACTGGAAATCATGACGGTGCTGGTGCTCTTCACCCGTGCTTTCTGGAAAGACAACTAAACCGCACGAACTGATGCGTGAAGAAACACAAAACATCATATATATATAAAAAAACGCAGGAAAATATGGGAAAAGAAAACACTATGCAGAACTTCTACAAGTTTGAACCGCTGCTGAAACAAACCCTCTGGGGCGGCAACAAAATCATTCCCTTCAAACATCTTGCTGCCGACACAGAGCGCGTCGGCGAGAGCTGGGAGCTGTCCGGCGTTGCTGACAACGAAACCATTGCTGCCGGCGACGGACGCTCGCTGAACACGCTGGTGGCCGACCTGAAAGACCGCCTGGTGGGCGAAGCCAACTACCGACGCTTCGGAAACGAGTTTCCGCTGCTCATCAAGTTCATCGATGCCCGTCAAGACCTCTCCATACAGGTACACCCCAACGACGAGATAGCCCGCCGCCAAGGCAAAGGACACGGCAAGACGGAAATGTGGTACGTCATGGAGTCGGCCCCCGAGGCACAGCTCTACAACGGGCTGAAGATGGCGCTGACCCCAGAGGAATACAAACAACGCGTGGCCGACGACACCATCTGCGATGCACTGGCTCGCTATACCGTCGGCGAGGGCGACTGCTTCTTCATCCCCGCCGGGCGCATCCACGCCATCGGGGCAGGCTGCTTCCTGGCCGAAATCCAACAGACCAGCGATGTCACTTACCGTATCTACGACTACAAGCGGCGCGACAAAGACGGCAACTTCCGCCAGTTGCACACCCAGGAAGCCTCTGAGTGCATCGACTACCATGTGCAGAGCGACTATCGCCAGCACTACACACCCGTCAAGAACCAAGGACAGACGCTCGTGGAGTGCCCCTATTTCAATACAGCCGTTTACGACCTTGACGAACCGATGGACATCGACTATAGCGAGCTCGACTCCTTCGTCGTTCTCATTGCCATCAAAGGCGAGGGCACACTCTGTGTCGATGGCGAGAAGACCACCCTCCGTGCCGGCGAGACGGTATTGCTGCCAGCATATATAAATAAGGTACGCGTGACGGGTACTGTCAAGTTTCTTGAGACCTACGTGCTGTCTGACTGACAGTGGCATCCGCTGTAGAAGCCGTACAACCGACCGAGCTTTTAGCAGCTTTCTGGGTGGCGGCAAGATACTGCGCCACGTCCTGCTGAATGCGCCTGAACTGCGGACACAGCATGTAGCCCGTGTTCTTCTTCAGCGTCTGGCGAATGTCCTGTAGCGAGTGTTCATAGCACGACATCTCGTTCTCCCGCTGCATGTGGTGACGGGCTGTACGTTGTATATCTTCCTGACGCTCCTGGCGCAGGCGGTTGCACACCTTGCTGACCACCGGTACCACTACATTGTCGAACAGGTGGTGCCCCTGCACATACAGATAGGTGGTCTGTGGGGTCACGCCCAGTGCCTTGATGCTCTCCTTCGTCTTCAGGTATTCCTCCTTGTTTTGCGGAAATTCGGTCTGTAGCTGCCGTATCTTCGTACCGACCTTGCGGCGCAGGTGGTCGATGGCGGGCTGCGGGTTGCCGACATTCAGTCCGCCGGGGTCTATCACCCGCGCCAAATCCGACATGGTAAAGCGCGGATAGTGGCCCGTGCGGTAGGCCCAGATGCTCCATACGAACAGCGGGAACACAGCTTCGCTGTATTGCCGCAAATAGTCGTCGAAGTCGAAGATGCGGTGGTCGTTCAGCGTCACCGCCACACAGGCATCGTGCAGCGACGGGGCATAGCACTGCATGTTCTCGATGGCATAGACATAGGTATGAAACACGTAGCCGTTGTTCAGCACGCGCTTCGACTGCTCCGTGGCTCCCTGCAACAAGTAGTCATAGTCGGCATCCACGCAGGCTATCATGTCCGGCCCGACATGCTTGCCGATGAAGTTCATCAGTACCGACTTCTTGCCGCGTTCCAACCGCTTGTGCGACGGCAGCATCACCTCGAAGTAGCGCGTCTCGTCTTCAAAGCCCGACAGCACCGTGCGCCAGAAATAGATGTCGTCGTAGCTCTCCACATACGCCACGATGCGCCGGCGCGCCCGCTTCGAGGTCAACGCGTTCGCCGCCTCGAAGTAGCTGCTGGTCAGATTATCCTTCAACTTGCTGGACATGGGAATGGGTTTAATTTTTTTCACACCGTGATGTCGCTCACCTCCGTCACCTTGTCCATCCATCCGTTCATGATGACTGCCGGCGAATGGGTGGTCAGAATAATCTGCACCCTCGGGTTCAGCTCCACTATCAGGTCGATGAGTCGTTTCTGCCACTCTATGTGCAGGCTCACCTCCGGCTCGTCCATGAAGAGCACGTAGGGCTGCTGGTCTTCCACAAGCACCGTCAGCAGGATGGCCAGCATCTGCTTCTCGCCACTCGACAGCTGGTAGGGCACCAGCGTCTCACCCATCTGCGAGAAGCGTATCTCGTTCTCCGTGCGCACCATCTTCTTGCCCGTCTCCTCAAACAGGTCGTCCACCATGTCCTGAAAGCGCCGCTTGGCTTGCGACAGGCGTTGGGCGGCATCGGCGTCGCCCTGCTGCAGCGACTCGATGATGCGGTTGCCGATGTTCACCTGATAGTCCAGATACTTGCGCTGCAGATGGTACAGCTGGAAGTCGAGTGCCGACCGTATGCGTGTGTCCACCATGTTCAGCGTCTCGTTGTCGAGCATGGGCGAGTCGAGCGAACGTATCACGTCGTAGCGAACATGCGTGGCATCCTCAGGCTCTGCCGTGATGTGTACACCCTTCAGCAGGTGGTTCACCAGGTCGCCGTTCGTCGATACGCTACGGAACACCTTATTTAATATCGTGCTCTTCCCCACCCCGTTGATGCCGCTCAGTATGTTCACGCGGGGGTCCAGCGTCCACCGTATGTGTTTCTTGCCGCTCCACAGCGAGTCAATCTCTATCTGCTTGATATAGTCTGCGTACTTCATAGTCTCAAGTTTGCTGCAAAATTACGAAGAAAAACTGACATACGGAAACATTTTTTCGAAGAATTACCTTTATCCTACCTGTTATTTTTTGTATGTCAAGCCCATCAACAAACCTAAGAAAGGCATCTACTGCGAGGTTGAGTTCATCGAGACTCACCGCTGTACAGAACTGTTCTTCCTTTACTATTTCCGCTACACCTCACGTCCATACGACGAACAGGAGCCTTTGCTCAAAGACCCGAACCAATGCGTAGAATATCGGAAGACGATTGAGTTCTTCATCAAAACCAAAGGGCTGCACAGTTACTTTGAACGCAATGGTGGCAGCCTTGAAAAAGCTATAGCTAATGCCAATCAATCTGTGGATGAGAAGCTGAAGGATGGCAGAGATTATACTTGCAAAACGCAGTACCTTGCGGCATACATTTATGCAACGCAAAGATAGACATTTTTTGTCAAACGTTTCGCACTTGTAGGATTTATTTAAGAAAGTTTAAACGAAGTACGAGGTTTTTCTAATAAAAGCGCTTGATGCTTATTCGCTCTTCAGCACAGGAAGGGAGAGATGGTAGCGCACCGCCAGGAAGCGCATGAGGCAGGTGACCGCAAACGAGGCAATCACCGTCACCTCGACAGGCAGGCCGGCATAGTCGGAGAGCCAATAGGTGATGCCGCCCAAGATGGCTGCCATGGCGTAAATCTCGCGCTGAAAGATGACGGGCTCGTTGTTCAGCAACACGTCGCGGATGACACCACCGGCGGCACCCGTGATGCACCCCATGATGATGGCCACCCAGTAAGGCTGTCCGAAGGCGAGCGACTTCTGAATGCCGGCAATGGTGAACAGGGCCAGCCCGAGCGTGTCGAACACGAACCACGTATTCTTCAGACCCTCTATATGGCGCGAAAAGACGACGACGAACAGCAAAGCCAGTGCCGTGCAGATGATGTAGAACGGATTGGTCATCCAGAACGGCGTGGCCCCAAGCATGACATCGCGAATGGTGCCGCCGCCTATGGCTACGGCAATGCCGCACACATAGCCCCCGAACCAGTCGAAATGCTTGGCGGCGGCATGGCGTATGCCGGATATGGCAAAGGCAAAGGTGCCCAGAAACTCGATCACCTGATGTATAATGTCGTATTCCATTTGCATGAAGCTATTACTCTTCGTATCGTTTTCCCCAGTAGTTGACCATCCGTTCGTAAAGCTTCTGCTCCGACGGCGAGTGCTGCGCATGCCACAGACGATGGTTGCACAGCGCATCGGGCATATACTGCTGGGGAGTGAAGTGGCCGGCGAAATCGTGGGGATAGCGATAGCCGTCGCTGTAGCCCAGGTCCTTCATCATCTTGGTGGGTGCATTGCGCAGGTGCAGGGGTACGGGCTGGTTGCCGGTCTGACGGACCAGTGCCAGGGCGGCGTCGATGCCAAGATAGGCGGAATTGCTCTTGGGCGACGTGGCCAGATAGACGGCACACTCGGCCAGCGGGATGCGCCCCTCGGGCCATCCTATCTTCATCACCGTGTCGAAGGCTGCATTGGCCAACAGCAGGGCATTGGGGTTGGCCAGCCCGATGTCCTCGGATGCCGAGATCACCATGCGGCGGGCTATGAACTGCGGGTCTTCGCCGCCTTCTATCATCCGGGCCATCCAATAGAGGGCGGCATCGGGGTCGGAGCCACGGATGCTCTTGATGAATGCCGAGATGATGTCGTAGTGCATCTCGCCGTCCTTGTCGTAGGCCAACGGGTTCTGCTGCAGGCATTGCACCACAAACGAGTCGGTAATGACAATCTCTTCATCGGTAGCCGAATTGACCACCAGTTCCAGGATGTTCAGCAGCTTGCGCGCATCGCCACCGCTATACCTGATGAGTGCCGATGTCTCTTTCAACTCGATGTGCTTTTCCTTCAGAACGACGTCTTGCGAAACGGCACGTGACAACAGCTGCTGCAGGTCGGCCACCTCTAACGATTTCAGCACGTACAGCTGGCAGCGCGAGAGCAGCGGGCGTATCACCTCGAACGACGGGTTCTCGGTGGTGGCGCCTATCAGCGTCACAATGCCTTTTTCTACCGCACCCAATAGCGAGTCTTGCTGCGACTTGGAAAAACGGTGTATCTCGTCGATGAACAAGATGGGCGACGCCTCGTTGAAGAAGCGCCCCTTCTGCGCACGCTCTATCACCTCGCGAACTTCCTTCACGCCGCTGGTCACTGCCGACAGCGTGTAGAACGGCGTCTCCAGCCGGTGGGCAATGATCTGCGCCAGCGTGGTCTTGCCCACTCCCGGCGGCCCCCACATGATGAACGACGGGATGCGACCGGCCTCAATCATCTTACGAAGCACGGCACCCTCGCCCACGAGATGCTGCTGTCCGATGTATTCGTCCAAAGACCTCGGACGTAGTCTTTCTGCCAATGGTTCTGTCATATCTGAAGTGCAAAGTTACTTCATTTTGCGAAAATAAACAAAAATCTTGCTGAAAAACTTGTGGGAAGAAAATAAAGTATGTACATTTGCACCATAATACAAAAAATGATTAGCATAATGACAAGAGAAATGAACACAAGCAAAGGTATCACCTTGAAGACCTTAACCAAGAGCACGGTGTGGGATGTGCAGGAAAACGACATCTTCCGCATGCTGGAAGTAGTAGATAAGGACGTGGAGCTGAAAGAAGAGATGCGCCGCATCACCGACATCATCCGCAGTGCATTCATGATTGAAGAAATCAAGGACAACAGCAACAAGCTGCTGCTTGAGAAATATACCAAGCAGGGGTACAAGGTGGCCACCATCAAAGTGGCTGACGACGTCAAGGTGACATGGGCCATCAAGAAGCGACCCATCTCACGCGTCACCGACCTCACCTACGAGAACATACGCCACATCACTGCCGCCAAGCTCATAGAAGTGCTTGACAGGAATTTCGGTGGCGGATGGGACTCGCTGTCGCAGTCTATCCAGGACATCATCGAGAGCGGATTTGACATCTCTACCACTACCCTGCCCAAGGACCGGCTGCACAAGAAGGGCGGCATGTACGAGAAGAAGGTGGCCGACGGATACGAAGTGCTGGAGGTGGAGAAAGGCACCTGGGTGGAAGCCATCTTCGCCAAGGTGAAGCCGGAGGTCATCAAGCCGCGCATGAAGTTTGAAAGCCACGACGAGGACGGCGAGGACGACGAACTGCCCGAGGACGACTACAACCGCCCCGACGAGGACGATGTGGAGCTGGAAGAGCCGGATGACGACGAAATCAACGAGAACAACTACCGTACCACGTTTGATATTGACGTCACGGACGACGAGGATGCCGAGAGCCTGTCCGACTTCATTGCCGACGAATAAACGCCACACAGGCCGCATCTCCATACAAGACTGAACTACAAGAACTTACAATCATAAACAGAAAGAAAAAACTTATGATTATCCCAAGTGTTTTCTGGCTCGTGCCCATCGCCTCGGTCGTGGCGTTGGGCATGGCTTTTTTCTTCTTCACACAAATGATGAAGGAGGACGAGGGTACACCGCGCATGCGTGAGATAGCCCTCTACGTGAGAAAAGGGGCCATGGCCTATCTGAAACAGCAATACAAAGTGGTGGGCATCGTGTTCGCCGTGCTCTGTGCGCTGTTTGCCTTCATGGCCTACGGACTGAACGTGCAGAACCCCTGGGTGCCGTTTGCCTTCCTGACCGGCGGATTCTTCTCAGGCCTGGCAGGATTCTTCGGCATGAAGACGGCCACCTACGCCTCGGCACGCACGGCCAACGCCGCCCGCAAGAGCCTCGATGCCGGACTGAAGGTAGCCTTCCGCTCCGGAGCCGTGATGGGACTGACGGTAGTAGGACTGGGACTGCTCGACATCGCCATCTGGTTTGTCGTGCTGAACTACTTTGATGCCGACGGACTCATCTCCATCACCACCACCATGCTGACCTTCGGCATGGGTGCATCGACGCAGGCCCTGTTTGCACGAGTCGGCGGAGGCATCTATACCAAGGCGGCCGACGTGGGGGCCGACATCGTTGGCAAGGTGGAGGCGGACATACCAGAAGACGACCCGCGCAACCCGGCAACCATTGCCGACAACGTAGGCGACAACGTAGGCGACGTGGCTGGCATGGGTGCCGACCTGTACGAGTCGTACTGTGGCTCGGTGCTCTCTACGGCGGCCTTGGGAGCCGCAGCCTTCGGGGCTGCCGGCGTTGACATACAGCTGAAAGCCGTCATCGCGCCCATGCTCATTGCTGCCGTCGGTGTGTTCCTGTCGCTCATTGGCATCTTCCTCGTCCGCACCAAGGAGGGAGCTACCATGCGCGACCTGCTGCACTCGCTGTCGCTGGGCACCAATGTGAGTGCCGTACTGATAGCCGTAGCCACCTTTGCCATCCTCTACCTGCTGGGCATCGACAACTGGCTGTGGCTCTCGTTCAGTGTCATCACGGGACTGGTAGCGGGTGTCGTCATCGGACAGGCTACCGAGTATTACACCTCACACTCGTATAAGCCCACACAGAAGATTTCTGAAGCCGGACTCACGGGCTCGGCCACCGTTATCATAAAAGGTATAGGCACGGGAATGATTTCTACCTGCATACCCGTCGTCACCATCGGTGTGGCTATCATCCTCAGCTTCGGGTTTGCCAACGGCTTCGACCTCTCCATGTCGTCGCAGAGCCTGTCCAACGGACTTTACGGCATTGGCATCGCTGCCGTGGGAATGCTCTCCACGCTGGGCATCACACTGGCCACCGATGCCTACGGACCCATTGCCGACAACGCCGGCGGAAATGCCGAGATGTCGGAACTGGGCGAAGAGGTGCGCCATCGTACCGACGCCCTCGACGCTCTGGGCAACACCACTGCCGCCACCGGCAAGGGCTTTGCCATCGGGTCTGCCGCCCTCACCGCCCTGGCACTGCTGGCCTCATACATCGAGGAAATCAAGATTGCCATGGAGCGCGCCGACATCATGATGAAGAACGTCAAGGGCGAAGCCATCGCCGCGTCGCAAGCCACCATTCCCGACTTCATGAACTATTTCCAGGTGAACCTCATGAACCCCAAGGTGCTCGTCGGAGCCTTTATCGGCGGCATGGCGGCTTTCCTGTTCTGCGGACTGACCATGGAGGCCGTGGGGCGCGCGGCACAGAAGATGGTGGAAGAGGTGCGCCGCCAGTTCCGCGAAATTGCCGGCATCCTTGAGGGCAAGGCTACGCCCGACTATGGCTCATGCGTGGAAATATCCACCCGTGCTGCCCAGCACGAGATGATTTTCCCCTCTCTGCTTGCCATTGCCATCCCCATCGTCGTTGGCTGCGTGCTTGGCGTCGCCGGAGTGCTGGGCCTGCTGGTGGGCGGACTCACCTGCGGCTTCACCCTCGCCGTCTTCATGGCCAATGCCGGTGGAGCATGGGACAACGCCAAGAAAATGGTAGAAGAAGGCAACTTTGGCGGTAAGGGCTCGTTTGCACATAAGGCTACGATTGTAGGCGATACCGTAGGCGACCCCTTCAAAGACACCTCAGGACCGTCGCTCAACATCCTCATCAAACTCATGTCGATGGTCAGCATTGTGATGGCGGGACTCACCGTTCTCTTCATCTGAACACTCTCCTATTCTACCACAAAAAGGCTCATTTCCCGATGAAGGGCGCGCTTTCCCTGTGGATTTTTAGATAAAGGGGCTGGTTAAACCAGCCATTACGATGCTGACCATCGACATGAGTTTGATGAGAATATTGAGCGATGGACCAGAGGTATCCTTGAAGGGATCGCCCACGGTGTCGCCCACGATGGTAGCCTTATGAGCAAACGAGCCCTTACCACCAAAGTTGCCTTCCTCGACCATCTTCT
>ODAI013467198.1_pt1 | contig 12723 bp, 5 predicted proteins | sample 1539321 | NCBI WGS metagenome assembly ODAI01 (sample SAMN02144231, study PRJEB22623) | gut metagenome | biome: sheep rumen | host: Ovis aries | place: New Zealand | reverse complement strand
CTTCAGTTTCATCAATACCGACGGTGAGATGGAGTTCAACCAGGATGTCAACATCAAGGTGTCGGGCGGATGGACACGCTCGCAGCGCTATCGTTCCTTTAAGCTGAAGTCGAGCAAGATCTTCGACGGACTGAACCGTTTCGACTATTCCTTCTTCCCGCAGAAGCCATACATCCGCAACAAAACCATCCTCGTGCGCAATGGCGGCAATGACATCTGGACCCACAACGCCCGTTTCCTCGACCCCGCCCTCGAGACCATCATCCAGCGCTCGGGCATCGACCTCGACGTACAATCATACGTACCTATTATAGAATATGTGAACGGCGAGCTGCGTGGAGTGCTGAACCTGCGCGAGCCCAACAACGACAAGTTTGCCTATGCCAACTGGGGCTATGATGACGAAGAGCTGGACGCCTTCGAGAACATGCAGATGAAGAATGGCACAGACGAGGTCATAAAGCGCATCTTCGAACTCGCCAAGCACGTCAACGATGCTGGGGTGTACGACGAGCTGGCAACATTGCTCGACATCGACGAGTTTACCAACTATATGGCCGTCACGATGTACCTCGACAACGACGACTGGCCCAACAACAACATCAAGGCATACCGCAGTCAGAACGACGGGCGCTACCGCTTCATCAGTTTCGACTTGGACTACGCCTTCGCCCTGCGCAATTTCAATACGCATAATGACAATCCCTTCCCCTACTTCCTCGACTTCAAGACGGCCAGCACGGTGAACGGAGAAGGCAATTTCAACAAAGATATCGTCAACCTGCTGCTCAACCTGCTGAATCACGAGGGCTATCGACGCAAGTTCATCGACACCTTCTGCATCGTGGCTGGAAGCGTGTTCGAGCCTACCAAAGCCAATGCCATCGTCGACGAACTGCTGGCCAAGGTGAAGCCGATGACCGACCTCATGAAACAGCAGCGCATCAATGACGGCCACGAGCCTGAAAGGGCTGCCAACACCATCAAGAGCAAGCTGAAAGGACGCTCCGACAGGCTCACAGGATACCTGAAGAACTTCGAACCCGTGAAGCTCAGCAATGCGACCAAGCAGAGCGTGACCCTGAACGCCAATACGGAGGGAGCCCGCCTGTTCATTAATGGCATAGCAATACCCTATTCCGACTTCCAAGGACAGCTCTTCGCTCCTGTCCTTCTCCGTGCCGAAGCTCCTGGAGGCTATCGCTTCACAGGATGGAAGAAGGGCAACGCCATCGTGAGCACAGAGGCTGAGATGAGCCTGCCCACAGGCAGCAGCGTCAGTCTGACAGCCACCTTCGAACCAATGTCGGCCGAAGACCTCGCTGCTCAGGGCATCACGCCTGTACGCATCAATGAGGTGAGCGCAGCCAATGGCATCTATGTGAACGAATACTTCAAGCGCAATGACTGGGTGGAGCTATACAACACGACCTCCAGCCCCATCGACATCGAGGGAATGTACCTTAGCGACAATCCCGACAAGCCCCTGAAATACCAGATTACAAAGGGCGACACCAAGGCTTCGACCATCATCCCTGCCCACGGCTATCTCACTATCTGGTGTGACAAACTTGACCCACTTTCGCAGCTGCATGCCTCCTTCAAACTGGCAGCTGAGGGCGGCGAAGTCATCCTGACAGCCAAGGACGAGTCGTGGAGCGACCACCTGGCCTACGCAGAGATGAAGAGCGACGAGACGGCAGGACGCTATCCCGACGGCAGCAACGAAGTCATCGCGATGAACATCCCCACGATTGCCAAGACCAATATCACGTCGAGCTATGCCGTCAGCATCGAGCAGCCCGGCCAGACTGGCATTCGTGACCTTGCCGCTGAAAGCAACGGTATCAGCGCTCGCTACGTCGTAGGCAACTTAGTCATCCGCAGCAATAGCGACAGCGATGTTACTATCACTATCTCCAACTTGGCTGGACAGCACGTAGACCAGCTGCCGGCAACCATCCTCTCAGGTATGGCCGAGGCATCGCTGGCCCATCTGCCCAACGGCGTCTATGTAGCTCTGATTGCCGACAAGCAAGGACATAAGGTCAGCTGCAAGTTCATCAAGAAATAAAGATGTGAATATATTTGACAAATGCCCTCTCATATTTTAAAAATTCTGAGCAACAAGTCCGTTGGCTGAAAATGAGCGAGTTTTGAGCGAGTTCATAATTCCCTGACAATGAGCATATTGCAAAAGGAGGGCATTTTACGTTTTTAGAGGTGGTGACTTTGGTCACGCCCGACGGCACTTTTGGTCACGTCCGTCGGCCACTTTGGTCACGAAGGTTACGGAGATTGCTATGCAAAGTCGCTTACTAAGCACCACAAAGTCGCCTTCCGGCGAGACCAAAATCGCCTTCTAGGCACTTGAAGGTCATTTTTGAGCCTCATCGCCGCCAGCAACGAGCAATAAGAATGGCTGTTTTCACCCTCTCCTTCTCCTAGAATGCACTTTTTCAAGAGGCCTATTTTCGACCAATTTTCTTGACACCAAAACCCAACTTCCATCGCCAGCATAGAAACCAACTCCCCTCCCATCGTAGGGGAGGGGAGCGGCTGCGCCCAAGGTTCAACTTCTAAACGGGCGCTCAGTTTATTGTAAATGATCGCTCTAACGAGGAGCAATCACCCGATAATTACCACTAAGGTGCATAAAGGCAAATAGACGCAGCAAACCATCATAATAAGCATCGAAGTAACCGTCCTCAAAAGGCTCATGACGGGCATTCCACAAATGCTCTACAAACTCGCGGCTCTTCTCATGCGTACACATCAGCGATGCAGCTGCCGAAGTAGCCACGAGGCCAATGCTGTGACGCAGCTTTCGGAATCCTCCTGCCTGCAGAATCTCATTGTCCTCAGGCAGCGATCCGTCGACGCGATACTGATCCACGAACTTGTCGACACCCTGTGAGTAAAGGAAGTCCTGTATGCGCTCGCCATACTGATGCTGCCACTCGCGATCGGCACCACTCCAGCAGTAGTCGAGCGTGATGTTCATAGGCACTCGCCAGGAGTCGTAGCGGAAGTTGGAGCTTCCGTTGCGCCGTCCGCCAAAGCCCTGCATCAGCGTGCCGTCATATTGGCACATATCAGGATTCAGGCCAGTCTTGGCGTCAGTTGCCTTGTGCAGGAACTCACGCGACTTGGCAGCACAGTCGAGCCAGTAATCGGAGCGCCCGTCGCCAGCCCACGTAGCCCACACCTCGTAGAAGGCAGGAATGTGGTAGGAGGGGTCTGTGTAGCGCTGTCCGAAACCATCAGGAGTGAAGGTGATGAGCTTTGTCTCAGGATCAATGAGAAACATCTTCTGCGGACCATTCTGCTGACCTCCAAAACCTCCGAAGCCTCCAAAGCCCGGTCGGGCCTCAGGGGTATATTCGCGAGGCATCGTGCAGTCGAGGATACGTCGGGCCTCAGCCTTATAGTTGATGCCCGTATCATCGCCCCAGCGGTTGGAGGCGAAGATGAGCGATGTGATGAAGTACAACTCACCATCGCTGGCGGCTCCGTCGCTGTTGTGACTTCCGTCAGTCTTGCAGCTCCAGGCGAAGTAGCCTTCGCGAGTGCCGCTCTGATGCTGCATATACTTACGGCTCCAGCGCCAGAGGCGGTCGAAGATATCTTTCTTGTCGAGCTGTACGGCTATCATCAGACCGTAGGACATTCCTTCAGTACGCACATCATGATTCTTGATATCAGAGATATAGGCCATCGTGTCGCCCACTTCGAAGTAGACCTTGTTGGGTCCCAGGAACACGTCGCTGAACACCTCCTGCAACTTCTGGTCGACCTCGGCCTTAGAATGTCCCATCTCGACAAAGAGGTTACGGTACTTGGCATTCTTGAAGGGCTCCGGCTGTGCCGATGCCGTGAGTGTACACATTATTAATAATAAGGGTAGGAAAATCTTTTTCATGCTGGAATAACTATAAGCGTGCAAACACTTGATGAAAAATGCTGGCCCCGTGTCTTTCGGCACAGGACCAGCACAGGTATCTGCTAAACTTGAGAGATTTGATTACTTAACAATGTACTTCTTGCCATTCATGATGTAGAGGCCCTTAGCAGCCTGCTGCACGCGGCGGCCCATGAGGTCATAGACCTGGCCATTCTGCTGGTCAGCGGTGACGCTGTTGATTTCAGCGAGATCAGCATAGGTAGCTTCGTCGACGAACTTCACGTTGTAGACATAGAGCCATCCGCCGAAGTCGAAGGCAATGCGCGTGCTGGCACTCTTGCCTGCGAACGACTCCTCGCCGAGGTTATCGATGCGGAAGTTGCACTTTGTACCGTCGATGGTGTCGTCCTCAACTGCCACGCTAATAGCACCGTTGTCATCCTGCACACCCTCATAGGTGAACAGCGTACCCGTAGATGCAGCAATCATCACAGCCGAGAGGGCTTCGCCAGACTGCACCTTCATGTGGTCTTCGTCGATGAGGGCGCTAATCGAAGAGGGATTCAGCAGCAGAGCCTCCAGACAGGGTGCAAAGTCAACCGTAGCGGTGAATCCATTGGTATTCGAAGGATCGGGCACAGCCAGATAGAGGTCTTCCTGTCCTACGACACACTCCGACTCGAGCAGCATAGCACCATCGCAGTAGAGTTCGATGTTACGGAAGTAGTAAGTATTGGGGCTGTCTTTCAGCACGTTGCAGTTGAAGGCAACGGTCGAACCGCCAGCCTGGCTGTTGTCTATAGTAATCTCGAACTCGAAGTGCTGCCACTCCTCAGTGAGCGAGAGGTTGCCGAAGAGCTGATAGTGGAGATAGTCGCCAGGAGCACGGTGAATCTGCGTCTCAATATCAGTAGGCACGTCGGCACGGGCATCGATGCAGAATTTCATCTTCTCACCCTTCTTGAATACATGGCGGCCCGACACGAAGAACTGCGACTGCCAGTTGGTGAGTTCCACATCCACACCATTGCTCCAGGTATAGCGTGCCTGGCCATCCTCGTTGGTAAACGTGGCAGCCACCGACCTCATTGAGAGTGCAGGCTGTCCGTCAGTAGGATCATTCACGATACGTGCGGGAACATCAGGATTGATACGGTTACCGCTATCATCAAAACCATCACCCTCATAGTCGCCATCACGTCCAGTGAACGGAGTGCACTGCTGACCGCTGGCAAAGGTAATGATATCATTCGACTGCAGACCATTGCGAATCAGGCTGACATAGCCCTGAGGATCGGGCAGCGGCTCTGGGTCTCTGACTTCAAGCTTCACATCATCGAAATAGAAGATGTTACCAGCCACATCAGTGGAGAGGTTGAATGCCACAGACTGGAAGGCCTTTTCGTTGGCTGACTGAGTATGATCGGCAGTAACATCGGCCTCAACGGTGATTTCCTGCCATTCAGTAGTGACGTTCACATTGCCGAAGAGTTGATAATGGTTATAGTCACCAGGCGACCAGTGAGCCTGGGTCTCGAAATAACCGTCGTGCTCGGCCCTGACCCTCAATGTCATTCTTACCTGCTTGCCCTCAGGGATAATCTCAGTGGAATAGACAAAGAACTGGCAGTCCCAAGATGCGAGTGCGCCGTTTGCCTCAACGATATTCTCGGCTGCGCGAGCAACTTCTTCGCTACGTGCGACAACCACAGCGCAATGGTTGCCTGGGGTGGTGGGATCTTCAATGATATTAGCGAAGCCCTGGAACTGGTCGGCTCCTACCTCGGGATCGCGGAACTCATGGCACCAGAAGCTCGACCAGTCCTCCGACTGCTCGCCTTCCATGTTGCTATTCGTCACCTTGTTCTCCCACATTTTCTGTGCAAAAGCACCGCTGCTCACTAGCAGCATGCCTGCAATAAAAGTAAAGATTCTTTTCATAATGTTTTGGTTTTTTAGGTGAATAATTCGAAATTCTGCTGCAAAGATAGAGATTTTTTCCTTTTCATAACGCTTTTAGTGTTACACGAAGTTTCAAAAATGTATCAAATCTTTGCTCATATTGAGAAAAATGCTTATCTTTGCACCCGAAATGTTACACCAGACAACGAATTAAGTTATAAAACCATGAATAAAGCACTACTTGTGCTAGCGTCGGTGGCCTTGTGCTGCATGAATGCCGATGCTCAGTCAGGAAAATACTTCAACAGCGAGCGACAGCTGTCCAGCAGCTTCGTGTCGCAGGTGTATGTCGACCATGAGGGATTCCTCTGGGCAACCACCCGCGATGGCATTAACCGCTACGACGGCTATCAATTCCGTGTATTCAAGCGCGAGAACCCCGCTGACAGCACCCTATATAGTAATTATGTGAACTGCATGATGCAGGACAGCCGTGGGCTGTTCTACTTCGGCATGTACGGTGCCCTCCAGACCTGGGATGGCAGCGAGTTTCACAACGTGGCGATGAAGGATGCCGAGGGCAACAATAGCTACTGCTATGCCCAATGCTTCCTAGAGCGCCGTAACGGCGACGTGCTGGCAGGCACATCGGGACTGGGAGTGATGAAGTTCAGCGACAGCCAGAACGCCCAGCAGATAGGAGGGGCGCTGGCACAGCTGCACACCGTGAGCTCAGTGATTGAGGACCGCCAAGAGCGCCTATGGATAGCCACCGACCGCTTTGGACTAGTGTGCTACGACGGACAGACCATCCGCAAATACCTCCAGGAACGCAACGACTTGAACGGTCTCTGCGAGGACTCCTACGGCACCATCTACGTGGGCACGTCCAACTCTGGTGTATACATGCAACAGGGCGAGCAATTCGTTCATATCGAAGGTACGGGGACGAACGCTGTGTCAGCACTCTATTGTGACCGCAACGGCAGGATACTCATCGGCTACGACGGCGAGGGCATCGCCATTTTCGACCCGCGCGACCGCCAGCTCACCGCCAACCCCTACTTCAGCATGGAGGTCGACCTGACCAGAAGCAAGGTATACTCCTTCACCGAAGACACCAGCGGTAATCTCTGGATAGGCATGATGCAGAAAGGTATCTATCTGCAGCCAGCCAGTTTCCGCGGTTTCCATTATATGGGCCGTAAGCTGGGCAACCAGAACACTATCGGCAATGCCTTCGTCGCCTGTGCCACGACCGACCATCTGGGACGCACCTGGGTGGGTACTGACAAAGACGGCATCTACTGCATCAGCGCTGACAAGAAAAGCGTGCGCCACCTCAAGGACGGCTACCCGTCGGTTGTGATGACCCTCTGCGAAGACAGTCAGGGACGTATCTGGGCCGGCTCCTATCAGGAAGGCTTCGGATGGATTGACGGACAGACCCTGCAGTACCACCGCCAGCCATACCCTGATGACCACCTCATCGTGATGGACATCAAAATCGACAGCCGCCAGCGCCTCTGGATGGCCACGATGAAGTATGGCCTGCTGTGCATGGACCTCAACGACCAGCACATCACCAAGTATGTAGCTGATGAGAATGCACCCAGCGACCGCAGCATAAACAGCATCTCCAACGACTATGCTTCACAGCTGTATCTCTCGCCCGACGAGAAGCGCATCTATGTATCCACGTCGCTTGGCCTCTGCTGCCTCGACATCGACAGTCAGAGCTGGACCAAAGCGTTCGGAGGAAACTGCCTGAACTACAGCCAGCCCACCAGACTGGCAAAAGAGTTTGACGGCGAGCTATGGGTGGGTGCCAACACGGGACTCTATCGCTATGATCTCAACGGGCACCTGATTCAGCACTACACCCGTGCCGACGGTCTCACTGACAACGGAATATCAAGCATCGAGCGCGACCTCGACGGAAAGCTGTGGCTGAGCACTAATCACGGTCTGAACCGCCTCGACCCTAAGACGAACACTTTCGAGAACTACTACGTGGACGATGGTCTGCAGAGCAATGAGTTCGGCGACAACGCCTCCTGCATCGCAGCCGACGGCACCATCATCATGGGTGGCACAGGCGGACTGACGTGGTTCAACCCAAAGGAGATACAGCACACACCCTGGAAAGCATCCGTACAGCTCACAGGATTCTTTGTCAATGGCATGCAAGTCAACGCCAGCACCCTCTCCGACGGGCACGCCATCACCGACACCACCGTCATCGCTAGCAATCACTTCCAACTGGGATGGCACGACAACAGCTTCGCCATACAGCTGTCCACACTTACCTTCGACAACCCTGAGCACACCACATATTTATATAGTATCAATAACGAGCCGTACATACGCCTGCAACAGGGTATGAACGTCATCTCCTTCTCGCACATGCCGCCAGGCACCTACAACTTCCGCGTGAAGGCCGAGCGCAACAATGAGACAACTGAGGAGCGCGCGTTCACCGTCGTCGTCGGACGTCCGTGGTACAAGAGCATCTGGGCTTATATCATCTACGCCCTTCTTGCTGCCATAGCCATCTGGTCGTATCTCGCTTTCCGCCGCCGCAAGGAGCAGGATCACCTGCGCCTGCAGGAGCACATACATGCCGAAGAGATGGCCGACGCCAAGCTGAAGTTCTTCATCAACATGAGCCATGAGATACGCACACCTATGACGCTCATAGTTACGCCCCTCGTAGAACTTATCAAAGAGGAGCAGGATCCGCAGCGACGTGCCACCTACCTCACCATCAAGCGCAATGCCGACCGCATCCTTGGAGTCATCAACCAAATGATGGACCTCCGCAAGATTGACAAGGGACAGATGCAGATGCGCATGACCGAGACGGACCTCGTAGGCTTTGTCAAGGATATCCACGACCTTTTCAGCCATCAGGCCCGCTCCAAGCAGATTAATCTCACCCTTGAGCACGATGCCGACCGTCTGCCCGTATGGATTGACCGCAGACATTTCGACAAAGTCATCGTCAATGTCCTTTCCAATGCCTTCAAATTCACACCTTCAGGAGGAAACATTGACATTAACATCACACACGACCAAAATCAAGCCAGAATAGCTATCAGCGACGATGGCGAGCAGATACCACCCGACCAGCTCGAGCGCATCTTCGAGCGCTTCTACCAAAGCCCCACACGTGTCAACGACCGTAACACCGGCACTGGCGTGGGACTTGATTTGTCAAGAGCACTCGTAGAGCTGCATCACGGCACTATCACTGCCTGCAACCTTTCACGTGGTTGTCAGTTTGTGGTCACCCTGCCCTTGGGCAACGCCCACCTCAAACCTGAAGAAATCGTCGTCGAGAAAAACATCGACGACAGCGAGAAGCAACAGCCTGACACCGCCGTCATCTCACCTGCCGAAGAGGAGGACAACACTGAGCAAGAAACAGGAAACAAGCGCCGGGCAGCCGACAGAAAAGTCATCGTTATCGCCGAGGACGACGATGAGATACGCCAGTACCTCACCGAAGAGCTCGGCCACGACTATACCATACACGCCTGTGCCAATGGACGCGAAGCCCTCGGACTCATACATCGCGTTCATCCCGACCTAGTACTCTCTGATGTCATGATGCCTGAGATGGACGGCACCACCCTCTGCCAAAAGCTCAAGATCAACATGACCACCAACTTCATCCCCGTCGTGCTGCTCACAGCCAAGAACAGCGAGGAGGATCGCCTGGAAGGTCTCGAGACTGGAGCCGACGCATACATCAGCAAGCCATTCAACCTTGACATCCTCAAGCGCACCATTCTCAACCTCATCAACACCCATCAGCTGCTGCGCCTGAAGTACGAGCGCAATGATGGCCTCGAAGAGCAGATTACGGAGGTACAGCGTCCCAAGTCGCCCGACGAGAAACTCCTTGAGCGCGTGATGAACGCCATCAACAACCACCTTGACGACTCCGACCTCTCCATCGACATGATTGCCGACGAGGTTGGCATCAGCCGCGTACACTTGCATCGCAAGATGAAGGAGCTCACCGGACAAACCCCTCACGACTTCATACGCAACATACGCCTCAAGCGTGCGGCTACGCTTCTCGCAGGACACGGCATGAACGTCACTGAGGTGATGTACGCCTGTGGATTCTCGAACAGCACCTCCTTCAGCACCGTCTTCAAGAAATTCTACGGTATGAGCCCACGCGACTATATGCGAGAACACGACAAACAATAACACCCCCTTCAGCACTATGAGAAAAGGAATCCTAATATTTGCCGCTCTGACCGTCTGCACCACCCTCAGCGCACAGATCAAGCTCCAAGGGCAGCGCCCCACCATCGTTGACTTCTTCCTCAACTACATCGATGAGCCTGAGGATGAACTCACAGGCAACCTTGCCAACTCATGGGAGCTATACAAAAACAGCAAGCCTCAGCCTGAGGGTGTCACCTTCCTCGTCGACACTCGCAATGGATACATCCGCCAGGAGTGTTATGAAGAATACAACAACACAAGATCCTATTTCGAGATGTGCTATTGGAACTGCGCTGACAGCAAGCATCGCCTTGTGGCTTACAACATGCAAACGTTCACCAACGGCAAACCCTGCGATGGACAATTCGACGGCACCTACTTCGCCCTCTACGACAATGCCAAGCGCACCCTCGAGCCCATTGAACCCGAGGACCTCGGGCTCAATCTGGACTACGGCATCGACTACGGCAGCTACGGCTACGACAGCGATACCAAGCAGTATTTCTGGGGCTCCAAAGCCGGCAAGGTAACCAACATGACCAAGGAGGAGTACGACCGCTGGTACGAAAACCGCCCCCTCAACAATGTGGCCCTGCCCCGGCAGGGTAAGGACATCATCCTCACCACCTATCGGGGCACCAACAAAACATCCATCACCTGGAAATGGGACGGCAAGAAGTTTCACCTATAACACCTATTAGTTATGAAACGCTCATTCTTTTCAGTTACTCTCATCCTCCTTTTGGTGTTGCACGCATACGCTTACAAGAAGCAGTCCATCGACATCACTGTGGGCGGAAAGCAACGGAACATGGTGGTATTCACCCCCAACTCACTACCAGCCAAATCACCCCTTTTCATTGTCACTCATGGAATGAACCAAGACCCGGAATACCAGTACGGCTCTGACAAGATGTATGAGATGATTGACACGGCAAAGTTTGTCATCACCTACCTGCGCAGTGATGGCAACACTTGGGACATCGGCGGCACAAAAGACCAGAACTTCGTCATCAAGACCATTGACGAGATGGCCACCCGTTTCGACATCGACAAAGAGCGAGTGTACTGGTCGGGATTCTCGATGGGATCGATGCTTATCCACCATTGCATCGGCAGCATGCAGGACAAAATCGCTGCCTTCGCCCCCACCAGCGGCATCCAGTTCTCAGAGCAGCCGTGGAACAACTGCAAGAAGCCCGTCAACCTGCTCGAGTGCATCGCTTATGGTGACGATGTGTTCGGCTACGAGCAATATGGCATTCATAGCTACATAGAGAACTATGCCAAGCATGACAAGCACACCAACTACAGCAAGACCACAGGCTACAAGCCCATCAGCAGCAGCTGGTACAACGGTGACCTAGAGAAATGGACTGGCGGGCCAAACGGCGGCGAGGTGTGGCTCTACTCCTATAACAACGGCGGACACTGGCCCATGGACCTCAACCGCCATCTCATCTGGAATTTCTGCAAGCGTTTCTCCCTGAACATGCCTTCGGTGAGAATCACTCAGCCGGCAGGCGAGACCACCCATCTTTGTCTAGCGCCTCAGGGTGAAGCATCCTTTCCCGACGTCACTGTCACAGCCACCGCACAAGTTCCAAAGGGTAATGTGGCAAAAGTCGACTTCTACGATGGAAAGACGCTTCTAGACTCAGCAACTGAATCACCCTATACAGTCACAATGGCTGCCCCTTCAGCAGGCAAGCACACCCTGCGTGTAGAGGTGACCGGTGACAATGGAAAGACAGCGGAGGCATCCTGTCCCGTCAGCTTCCTGACACCACAGACAGGCTATACGCTTAGTCAGCGCTTCAAGACTGAGGGGGCTGTGCCTCAGGACTGGTATGTGTCCAACGGTTCAACCAAGCGTGTGGGTGGCGGTCTGCCCTACACCAGCGGCCCTCGTGTTCTGCGTTTTACCAATTCTGCCCGCTCCTTTGAATATGGACTGCTCGTTCAGAATGCCACTACCAGAGCGAAAGCCGCCTGGGCAAAATTCGGCGACAACACAGCCCGTTCCTGTCTGACGCTGCATCCAGGACGTTATGCTGTCAAGTACAAAGTGTGCAACTGGAATCAGCCAGAGTTTACTCCTGTTATCATCGCTATTGAGACTCCCGACGGGCAGGAAGTGGCTTCGCAGACCTACACGCCCACCGTCAACATCGGCAACAATACCGCCAACAAGTTCACAGGAGTTATTCAGCAGACCTTCGAGTTTGACATCCCTGAGACTGGCGACTATGTCATCGCTTTCTACACCGATGCCACACGCAATGCCGACTTTGTGCTGGGACAGGTCAGCATCCTTCCCAAAGAGTTCTTTGCAGCAGGCATCAAAGCACAATCCTCTATTCACCATGAGTCTGATGCTGTGTATGACCTGTACGGACGACTTGTACGTCGCTCCACCTCTGGAAGGTTGAAAGACGAAAAAGGCCAGTTGAAGCGCGGTGTCTATATCATAGGCGGCCACAAGACTATCATCCGATAAAGAGAAGGCAAACCTCAAACAGCAGCTGACTGCGGGATTGTCCCTCGCCCAACGACTTACCCATGCTAACAGAGAACACAATGGAGAAGCTGCGAGTGCTCGCAGAGTCGGCGAAATACGATGTGTCGTGCTCGTCGAGTGGTACTGTGCGCTCTGGCAAGAAGGGTATGGT
>ODAI012194558.1_pt1 | contig 12723 bp, 18 predicted proteins | sample 1539321 | NCBI WGS metagenome assembly ODAI01 (sample SAMN02144231, study PRJEB22623) | gut metagenome | biome: sheep rumen | host: Ovis aries | place: New Zealand | reverse complement strand
TCTTGATTTGATTTAATTTGTGTTGATTCTGTATCGATAACAACTCGTTTGCTAACTTTTTCGGTGCTTTCAAATTTGTGTTGTGTTTTGATCGCTGTATAAGTTAACTCGTTGCCGTTTGCGTCCGTGCTGTCGTCTTCTGTTTTTGCGTTTGTGTCCGGAATAGCAAACGAACCTTTGTTAAACCAAAATAGTTCTTTTGTTCCGTCAATGTTGTTCATTAATGCGCCTAATGCAAAATATCTATTTGCAAAAATTCCGCTATCTAAAACCGCGCCGGTTGTTTCGTCAACGTCTTTTCCCGTAATGTATGCGATCATAGCCGCACGCAATCCCGCGCCCGTAATTGAAACCTCGCTGTCGCCCTCTTTTCCGATTTGTGCGAAAACGGTATTGTCAAAATAAAACGGTGTTTTTTCGTTGTCAACTGTGATTGCCAATTCGCCGCCCGGGATCAAATGCTCCGGTGTTCCCGTTATGTAACTCTCGGCGGTGTCTGCTGTTATTTCCGCAATAAATATTTTTTCTAAACCTCTTTTTAATGTAAAAGTCTTTGGCATGATTAAACCCCCTTTGTTTATTCTTTTTCTAAATAATAAAAATCGCTATACCAACCGGAATAATCCGGTTCGTCGCTAATTAAATCATAGCCGCGCCCTTGCGGAATAAATCCCGCTGCTTTTAATGCTTGTCGCGCTTGTTTTGGTATTGTCATAACGTTGTTTGGATTCGTCGAAAAATAATTAATATTAATATCCCACGCCGTTAAAAAATCGCTGTTGTCAAATGATCGATCTTCGCTCGCGTCAATTCTAAATGTGAAATAATCGGCGGGCAAATCGTCGTTTTGTTCGTCGTCCGCTTCAATTGTTCCCAACTGAAAAACGGGATAATCGAACGCGTCTTTTAATGTGTTGATTATTAATTCTTTAATATTCATTGTTTTAAATCCTTTAACGTTTCTTCTAGTATTTGTTTTTGTGCTTTTTTTGCTTTGGTTGCTGCCTTTTTCTTGGCTGTTTTAATAAAATTTGAACCCGCAACCGCTCCGCGATCTGTTCCCAATGTAACCCAACGTCCGAATATAAACACACGTTGACCGCCGGTTTTAACTGTTCGCGGTTTGGTTCCGTAACTTGCGAATAACGCTTTATAACCCGGGCTTAAATGCTTTGGATTATACTTTTGCAATTCCCAACCTACCGAAACACTAACAACGCCATTATTTTTTTTGTATTTCTCACGGATCGCGCCCGTTACGTCGCGCGGGACGTGTGCCGTGTTCGCTTGCTTTTCTAGTTCGTCGTGAATTATTGCGCCCGTTTCTTTTGCCGCTTTGTCGGCTGCTGCGTCAACGCTGCCGCCGGCTTCTTTAATTTTCGAGATAAGTTCGTCAAAATTAACGTTTAACATTGCTTGTTTTGCCATGCTATGCGCCACCTTTCACGCGTCTAACTTTAAAAGACAAAAACATGTTGCGTTGTTCTATGTTTTCGGGTTCGCCTAATATCTCGAATATTGCGCCGTCTGCTGCTCTCTTAATTCTGCAACCGGCTTTAATATCCGGATTGTACCATGTTATTATTTGCGCGGTATCCTCAACAACTATAACGCCGTTAACGGTTGTTTCTGTGCCGCCATACGACGCCCAATTACAATTAAAGCCGAATGAATCCGAATAACTTTTTTTTCGTGTGCCTAATATGTCTTCGATTGTTTGCGTTTGCAAAATACAATGTGTTGTCATTTGCTGCGCCTTTTGTGGTCGCCACATAATTAAACCCCCTTTTTTAGTTTTCCGGTTCTTCCGTTTCTGTTTCTTTAATTGTTTGCGTTGCTAACTGTGTAACACGCATTTTAAAATAATCGGATAATTGCGTTGTGCCGCTGCCATAATCCCATAGATCGTTAACGCCACGTAAAAGGCAACCAATAGCAGCGTTTGAACGTGTGACGTCTTCCGGCACGCCCGCGTCAATCATAAACGCGCGCGCGTCGTCTATGTAGATTTTTAAAACGTCGTCTTGATAATTTGAATTTTTATCAATTCCCAAACCCGTTTTGATTTTCTCTAAAATTTGATCGTCTGATAATTGCTCAATTGCTGCCATTGTTTACCCCTCTTTGTTTTGTTATTATTCGCCGTCGTTTGCGTTGTCGTCGCCGGCGTTTGCAACTGCTGCCGCAACTGTTGCTTTAACGAATCCGCCGTTTTTAATCACGTCTGCGCCTAACTCAACGTCGCCGCGAACCGCCAACAATCCTTTGTCGAACGCGAAATCTTCTGAAACGCGAACGTCATAATCGCCAAACAATGCAAGTTCACAGTTCTGTGGCTGTCCGTAAATTAAAGTTCCTTGTGCTTGATTTGAGTTAATGCAATATTTAACTGCTAATCCGCCGTCTTCAATTAATCCGGTGTTAACGTTGTTTGTGTCCGGTGTAATTTCATAAACCGGTTGTTTATCGTCGCCGCGAACGTCGCCCAATGCGATTAAATCTTTTTTGTTTAAGAATAAAACGGCGCTGCCGACAACATTTTCGTCGCCGCCATAATTAAATGCAATGCGGCGCAATGCTTTGTCGTCCAATGCTGTTAATTCAACTTCTTCGTTTAGATCACTTGCTAAAATCTTTGTTGTAATGAGTGCGGCTGCTTTCTTTCTCAATGCTGTTAAAGCGCTGTCCCTAACTTTTCCCTCATAATTTAGCGGTGTTTGCTTTTGTGCTTGCTTTGAAATATAACTAATAACTGCCTCTGTTTGTGGCTGTATTGTTACAAAATCAAAACTTGGATCACTTGCGTTATATGATCCGCCCTCTGTCTGTGTGTCTGCCTCTGCTGATTCGATCTCATACGCTACTTTATACGCGCCCATACCGCTAGCGTCTGTAATTTTAACCAAATCAACAATTGATGAAACTTGATTAAATGCGTCTTCAATTCCGCCAACCTCTGTTGGTGTTGCTAGTTTTCCGCTTGAAACTAAAACGGCGCGTTGCTCTTTGTTTGACAATGTCATTTTGCCGCTTTCTTTAAACGCCTTTGCGCGTTTCTCTGCTGATTTTGAAACGCTTCCGTTGCTGCGTGACGCTGCAATGAAACTAAAACCGCGCTTGTCTTCTTTTACTGTGTCGTCGTCGCCCTCAATAACAATGTCGCCGTCTTTGCTTCCGTTGCCGTCGTCTGCCGGTTTGTCCATTTCTGCTAAAACTGCTTCAATGTCGTTGATCTCGTCGCGCAATTTTTTCATTGTTTCGCCAATGCTTTTACGCTCTTTTTTGTCGTCCGCTTCAACCATAGAATCGTCTAACGCTCTCAACTGTTTCTTTTTTTCTTCTAACATTTTTTTAAATTTCTCTTTCAACATAATTAAATCCCCCTATACTGTTTTATTAATGTTTTTTGTTCTAATGTTAGCGCGCTTCGCTTTTCTTCTACGCCGTCCGGCGCGTCGTCCCATGCTTCCGCAATTTCGCGACTACGTGCGAAAACGCTTGTATCTTCATACGCCGGCGTGTCCACGACCGAAACGTCGAAAATCTTGTCAAATTTTTTAATTGTTCTAACCGGAATTTTGCCGGTTGTGTCTATTTCTTCGTCCGCTACTGTAAACGCAAAACTCATTTTGTCAATTAACTTGGCTTTAATTCTTTTATACATATCAACGCCGTCGGTTGTGTCTAACAACTCGGCATGTATAAATAAACCTTTGTCGTCTGCTGTTAATGTTAATGATTTGTTGCGTGTTCGTGCTAAAATCGGGATTGCGTCTTCGTGGTTATACTTTAACGGAACGTCTTTTAAATTTGCGCCATTAAATGCGCCCTTTTCTATAACTTCCTTAAATCCCCACGGTTCGCCCGCTGCGATCTCTGTTTCGCTTCCGTAAACGGCGGCGTAACCCTCAATTATCATTTTTTCATTTTCGCCGTTTTCGTCTGCTCTTTTTGTGATCTCCAAATTGTTAATGTTGTTAAATCTTATTTCTTTTGGTGTTGGCATAATTAACCCCCTTTTAATTTATTATTGTGTCATTATTTCCGTTTATTGTGTCGTTGGCTGCTGCTGTGCTGCCGCTTTGATCTGTTTCGTTGTAACCCCTCGGCATTATGTCGCCGTTTTCAATAGGCGGATAGCCTAACAACTCGCGCGCCTCGTTTTTTGTGAATATTCCCGCCGGTAAACCGGTTTGCAACGCTGCGATCTTATTTTCCATGCTCATAAACGAAATATCGCGCGGATATAAAATTATCTCATTGCCGAAATTGCGTTCGTTGTCTGTAAATAAAACGCGTGTCATTGCTTGCGCTAATGAAATTAAATCCGGTTCGATAGCGTGTTCAAAATATGCTTCCTTTTGCGATTTTGTATAATCGCCGTTTAATATTGCTAAACTTGTGCCGTTTGCGCGCAAAATTGTATCATAGAAAAATTTTAGCGTTTCGCTATCAACTAATTTAACGTCGTGCGGCAAATGAGTATATTCATTTTTTAAATCTGTGAATAAAATTCCGCTTTTGTTGTCTTTTAAACGTTCGTCAAATTCTTTTTGTTTTTGTTGGCTTTTTTCGTCGTCTAAATATGTATTAACGCGCATTATTCCGTTTATTTGACAACTAACCTCAACGGCTTTAGCGATTGATTGACACAATTTGTCGTAACGATCTAACGCGTTTAACAATCCTTGATTGTCATTTCCGTTATTAAGTCCGCCGCCGAAATATTCGTTAACGCCGTAATCTTTGCGCCAATGTATAACGTCGTTTTGTGGCAATTCTACCGTATAACCGTTTGCAAATTGAAATTGAATATAATAATTCTCTTTCGCGTCAACCATATACGTAACTTGTGACGGATTCAACGGATACATTGCCGTGTAAACTTTTTCGCCGCCTTTTGTATTATAATAAACCGGATAAATATAAACGTTTTTTGTGAGTTCCAACAAAATGGTTATTTTCTCGAAAAACTCCGACGTTGTCATAAATTCGTTTGGCTTGCGCAACATTTTATAAACGCTTGAATCTTTAACAATGCTTTGATCGCCCTCGCGTTCTCTAATGTGTCGCGGTTTTATCTTTTTAAATTCGTTTGCCTTGCAACGTATGCTTTGAACAACAATGTCGGACGCATAAATGTTTTGTCCGAAACTTTGATAAAACGGCGTGTTGCCGTTTTGCGTTGGTGCATACGTTGTTTTGTTTTCAATTGTTTTTTGTTTTTTAAAAAAATCAAAAATTCCCATGTTTTTAAAATCCTTTTTAGTTCCCTATATATTCGTTATACTCCGAACGGTATCGTTGTAATGTTGCATATAAAATAATTAATGTAACTGCCCCGTCAATTCTTCGCGACGGCAAATTATTAATTTTAACTGCCATTTGCTGCCCCAAATTATTTAATTGAATTGAGGCGTTGCCAAAACTCCACGCGTCAACCGGATTATTATTATAATTAATTATGTGCGCTTTAAAATCTGCTTCCGCCCATTTCATAGCGTTAGACATAACCGCCGGTTTTTGTGGTATGTTTTCGGTTTCTATGTTAAATTCGTCCATACGCTTTAAAAAGTCTTTTGCGAATCGTTGATCGTAACCACACGCAACAATCCTAATATTAAATTGTTGTTTTAATTCTAAAAACCAATCCGCAACTTTTGTTAAATCGTTGTCCGCGCCGTCGTTAATTTCAATATGTCCCGCGCGCGCCCAATCCGCATATTTTGCGCCGCTTTGTGCGTCGTTAGATTCTTTTAATTTTGTTTCCGGAATCCAATATTTCGAAAAAATATATTTCGTTTTGTCCCCCGGTTTCATAATTAATAATTTTGCGTTTGTTAAATCGGTTGTTTCGGATAGATCGACCGCCGCCAACGCAAACGCGTTTCGAAAATCTTCTAAATTAATTTTGTCTTGTTTATATGTGTAATCGTCTAACGCTAACCACGCTTCCGCGGTGTTTTGTTTAATATTAAAATCTTTGCATAACAAATGGATTCTTGCGCCTTTGTCACGTTTCGCGGTTTCTAAATCTCGTTCGATTTTTGCGGTTTTTTTAACGCCGTATCGAATAGACGGGTTCGATTTTTCCCAACTGCTCGGATCGCTCCAAATTTCTTGTTCGCTGTCTTGTTCGTATAACCACGGCAAAAAATGAATGTCGTCAATTGTGCCGTCAATAATTCCGCGCGCTGTTTCTAATTTTTTATCTAAATACGCATTATTTAAAAATCCTTGCGTTGTGCAATTCAAAAATAATGGTTCTTCTTTCGTACTCATTGCGCGCCAACATGCCTCTGTTATTTCGTCGTCTTTCATGTCGTGCGATTCATCAACAAAAACTTTGTCTAAATTAAAACCGTCTTTGTTATCTGTTTTGCTTGATAGTCTAAAGATCGTTATATTCTTTTCGTTGTTTCTTATTTCGGTTAAATTTTGCCCGGTTATTAATTTTTTAGGATCAAGACGCCCGCGCATGCCCGAAATTTCTTTCCAAATTAATTTTGCTTGTCTGTCGTCATTGCTTGCGCAACATATATCAACGCCGCCCGCTCCAATAAATAAATCTGTGTTGCCGTCTGCTGCAAACATTGTTGATTTGCCGTTTTTACGTGCAATTTCTAATAATGCTTCGGTAAATCTACGTTTACCCGTGCTTTTCATTTTGAACGAATAAAGCGCTTCCCAAAATGCTTTTTGCCACGGCATTAATATTAATGGTTTGTTATAATACGGCGCTTTTGATTGTAAACATAACTTTTCTTGAAACTTTATTCGCGTTTCTGCTTCGGTTGTGTCGTAAATATAACGTTTATCGTTTAGATCGTTGATTAAATTTTCTAATTCTTGCTTGATATAATACCCGGCTACTACTTCGCCGGCTTTAATCATGCGATAATATTCTTTTAGGTATTCGCTCACAACGTAAATTCCTTTAATGCTTCGATTAATTCGGTTGCGCCGTCTGTTTCGTCGCGATATAACGCCATTAACACAATTTTTATTATGTTTGTGTACGATTGCACGGTTTCTTTATACTGTTTCGCCGCTGCCGTCGGTTCTTGCCTCGATTTGTCCGTTTTATGAACGCGAATTTGTGGCAACTTGCGCAATTCCGTTAATCTTTCTTCACAAAACACGACGTCTTCTAACAATGGACGGATAACGGCGGCTTGCTCGCTGTGGATTCCGTCAATAATTTTATTTAATTCTTTTAATCGCTTCGAATCTGCCATAAAACCCGCCTTTTGTACTTTGTCGGCTTATAAAAATAAATAGAGTTTTCAAAATGCCGTTTACTTTTTGAAACTAAACCAAAAAATTTTTGAAAATCTCAATTTTTCGGTTTGTGTTCGAAATAGGGGCGGCAACAGTATAAATTTTTGCTTTTATTCGGCTTTTACCCGGGGGGTTATCCCGCGTTTTCGCCGTTTGGCAAATTCATAACCGCCGATATTCCCGCCGCTACTGCGGCAATTAATAAACCAATTAATGTTTTTGTTAACAATGTTGTATCGCTCGACCAATCAATCGCCGTTATGTTGGCAACTATATAGCCGCCCAATGCTTGAATGAATGTTCTAAACGGTTTGTTCTTCCATAATCTTTTTATTAATCGTTTCATATCTTTAACACTTGCCCCGTTATGATCTTGTTTTTATCTTTGATATTATTCTTTTTAACTAGCGCTGCAACGGTTGTTTTATGTTTCTTGGCGATCGCTGTTAACGTGTCGCCCTCTTTCACTTTATAAATTTTAACTGCTGCTGCGTCGTCTTTTTTCTTTGTGCTGCTCTTTGACGCACTCTTTGCCGCGCTTGGCTTTGTTGTTGTTTTTCTGCTGCTTTTTATAAACTCTTTATATAAAATGCTTTTGTCAACAAATCCATTAACGCCGCTCACTTTTCCTTTACTTGTATATTGCCATAAATCAACTTGCTTTATGTTTGGTTTTGTTTGCGGTGTGCCGTCGTTTTTGCCATACTTGGCAACCCAATGCCAACAATCTTTAATGTTTGATAAATAACTTTTAAACCAATATTCCGACGCGTAAATCCCCGCCGTGTATTCTGTTTTGTTTATTAACTCAATAAACTTGTTTGCGTTGGCTTCTGCTCTCTTTTCTGTTCCCGCTTGCTCCAAATCCAAAAAGACCGGCAACCCTAGTTTATAACCTTTAATTAATCTTGTTATGTGTTTAACTTCGCTTTCGATCTGTTTGTCATTGTTTGCGTATGAATAAAGATAAACGCCAAACGGTATTTTGTTTTTAACGCACGCGTCCGCGTTTTGCTTAAACATTAAATCGTCTTGGCTTGGCGTGTCGCTTCCGTAACCAACGCGAATAATTGCGCCGTCGATTCCGCTTTCTTTAACCTTTGCCCAATCAATAACCCCATTGTGTTTTGATACGTCAATTATAATTTTATCTGCCATGTTAACCCCCTTAAATCTCTACGTTGTCGTAATAATCTTTTATATATTGTTCCCATTGATCCCGAACGTGTTCGCGTTCTTTGTCTGCTTTTAATCTTTTTAATGCTGTTTCTTTGTCGCACTCAATATAAATTTGTTCTGCGTTTAACATTTCCGCCAATCTGTCGCGTTTTGCTTTTCGCGGTTCGGCGGTTATTATAAACGCCGTGTGCCATTTGCCCGATCTAATTGCAACTTGATTAATTAACTCGTTATAAATATTAAAAACAACTGCTTTTAATTCGTCCGGCTTTTCGTACTTTTTGCCGCCGGTTAACGCTTGCCAAATTAAATCAATGTCAACAACCAAATCGTTTTTGCTTTTTTCTTTGTTTACAAACGTACTTTTGCCGGCGCAAGCGCTGCCGTGTACTATGTAAACCTTTTTAATGTTATAACCAAAACGTTTATGGTGTTTGTTGTGACAATGCAAATGTATTAATTCTATATTGTCCGGATTCAACGTTATATTAACATTATTAAGGTTTGCCGCTGTTATTTCTTCTTTATGGTGTGCTATGATCTCATAATCCTTTAATAGCGGTTTGCCGCAATGCTCACAACGTAAAATCCCGTCGTTATCTTTTCGCGTGTTTATTAATTCTTTTCGTAATGCGCGAAACTCCGACGAATTATAAAATTCATGCGCCGTTTTAAATTCTTTCATGTGTTTAATGCCTAATTAAACGCGCCCGAACCCGCGTTAAAATAATATGTTTTGGTTAATTCGTCACGCATACATATAACGCCATTTACTTTGTATGGTCTTAAATCCAAAACAAGTCTTTCGCCCTCGTATGCTTTAAAATAATAAATTTTTGTTTTGTCTGTTATTTCAAATTGTGATCCGCCGCCGCTGTTATAATAAGCGCCAAACAATAAAATCGGCGAATCCAAATAGGCGTTAACTCTATATGGTTTTGTCATGTCGGAATTGTCGGCAATTTGATTATTATTTAACTTGGAATAAACCGAACCAATTTCAATAATGTTTTTTCCGCTGTTTAACGGTATGTTTATAAAGTTGGCGCCGTTGCCCGAATATGTAACTTTTGCGCCATTTGTTGCAATGTATGGTTGATTATATGTTAACGTTCCTAATATTGCTTTGAATGTGTTTTCGCTTGTTTCGAATTTAATTTCAAAACGTGGCGCGTCGCTTGGAATAACTCCCGCGACGTCTTGCGCGGGCGATCTGTAACCCGTCCAACCCGTGTTAATGTATGCGTTGCCGTCGCTTTCTAAATATTCTTGGTAACCGTCAACGTTTTCATATCCAAAATTTTTATTTTTAAATACATTGTCATTTGTTTTTAAATAAAGTGCCATTTATTGTTCTTCCTCCCATGCTAACGTTTTCCAACCTTGTTTTGAATATACGCGAACGCGATCTAATGTTGTGTCGTAATACATGCCGCCAACAATCATCATGTCTTGACTTTTTGCCATGCTGCTTGCAACTTCCCCGCTATCAACTAATAAATCAAATTGATTTTGCGGAATTGTTGGCGTGTGTGTCGTTGGACGCTGCCATAAAACAAGCGGCGATTGTATTTGTGTAACTTTTGGCATAAAGTTTGCGCCCTCTTTGTCTATGTCCGAACCAATTTTAGTTATTCCGTAATATGTGCCGTTGTCTGTTCCGCTCTCGGTTGCCGGGTGGAACGTTTGAATAAAAGCAATGTTTTTATTGTTTAATCCGATTCCGGCTGTTAATCGAACGTCTTCCTCGGCGTTCCAACCCTCAAAAACATGTCCGCCATGCTCAAAATTGCCGGTATCGTCGCCGTTCCAACGTCCTTTCCCGCCTCGAACGCTTAATAAATCCGCTTCTAAAATTCCTACTATTTTAGAATAAGGCGGCAAAACTCCGGTTCCGTATGGGTGACCGCCCCAACCATATTTTTTATTATATGGTTCGTTGTCCCATTGATCTAAACTTCCAATGCGAACTCCTATATTTCCTTTTGAGTCAATGACTAAAAGTCCGTCCAAATCGTCAACGGTTCCCACTCTGTCGTTAATATCGTTTAAGTTTTGCCAATCTCTATCGCGTGCCGCTGCTCTTTGCAATTCTTTTTCGATACTTTTCAATGCTTGATCGTCTGTTATTATATAAACGTTTTTGTTTTGATCTACGCGCCCAATAAAATAACCAACGTCCGCGCCTAATGCTTCGAACTCCGCTTCTTTTCCAACCCAAAACGCGACGTTTGTCATGTTATGTTTTTCTTTTACTGCTTCCGGAATAGGCGCAAGCGACGGATCAACTTCCGCCGTGCTGCCGCTTTCAATCGCTTGTTGTATAATGCTCGTTGTTTCTTCTTTTGTGTAAACTTCTTTTTTGTTTTTTGATTCATCAAAACCGTATGTTGCCATATTTAAACCCCTTTAATCTTCTAACCAATTATTTGCGTTGGCTATTTTCTTTTTTAACTCCGCTTCTTGTTCTTTTAATTTAACTGTCGTGTCGTCGCTGTCTTTATAATCTTTGTCGTAATTTCTTAATAGCATTGCCGCCGCTGTTTCGCTTGGCTGACAATAACGTTTTGTTATTTCCGTGAATGTGCTTTTTCCGTTCTTTTCGTCTTCTTTAATATTTGTTCGCTTTTCCTCGTAATAAAACCCTAACGCCTTTTTTAATAAAGCGGCTTTAATTTCAATAACGACTTTTTCGCGCCCGCGCGTAAAAGCGTCCGAAAACTCTTTTTTTTCTTTTCTGTATTTGTGAATTGTACTCTCTGCAATATTAAACGCCTCTGCAATTTCTTTTATTGTCGCGCCGGCTGCAACTGCGTTTTTAATTTCTTCAATATGTGGTTTTACTTCTGTATCATACTTTGAACGTCTGCCCATTTTCTTTAAACCTCGTTAAAAGAGTAAAAGCCGCCAACTTGCTAAATATTTATTTAACAAATTTGCGACTTTCCCCCCTTTAAATGATAAGATTGAAATTTTGAAAAACCTTTTTTGTGTCCGTCTTTGATTTGTAAATATTTTACATAACATTTTTAAATGTGTCAACCTTTTTATTGTTGTGGCGTTCCGTCGCCAAACGTTGTTATGTATATTTCCGTCCGCGGTTTTTCTTTGTCGTATAAAACGCGGCTGCCGTCGTGTCCTTTTATGATCGTGTTGTTGTCGTCCTCAATAACCCTATGTTTAACTAACATGTCGTCCGCCGCTTCTAATAAATTAACTAGATCAACGCGGCGTTTTGTTTTCATGTAAAATAAACATTTTATGTTTACCGGCTCGTTTATCGGATCGCCGTTATATTTAATATGTGCTGCTGCTGCGCTTTCATATTCTTTATATTTTGCGCTTGGCATTATAAACGGTTTGCGCGTTTTGCGATTAATAAAAATGCGTTGACTATTCTTTTTTGTTATCGGTTCTAAATTAATAATTATTTTGATATTCGTTTTCATTTTCGTTATATTCTTTTCGTAACCATCTTTTTTTTATTCGTTTACATTTTCCCGTGTTAATTATTTTGCATTGTTCGCCCCTATATGCGCATTTGCACATTTCACAATCCACAAATTTAATTAACTCTTTATCTGTTGCGTTTCGAAAATATTTATCGGCATTTGTCATTTTTACCCCCTTTTGTTCCCTTTAACTGCTGCTGCGCTCTGTTTTCACAATCAAACGAACACATAGCACACAAACAACCTTTTGTTAATGCTTTACAACGGTTTTTTAATGTTGCATTTTCTTTTAATAAATATTCTAATCCTAAATTTTTTATTAATTCTTTTTTAAATTTGGATTCTTGTTCTTTGTTTACTTTTACGCCCATTTTAACCCCTTTCGTTTTTAACTGCTGCTGCGTTCGTTTTCTTCTAATGATACTTTTTTAAAGCAACCCCAACCGTGCGAAACTGAACTATAAATAACATTTACGTTTGTGTTACATTGTTTGGCTAATTCTTGCGCCGTGTCGGCAATTGCTGTTATATGTTCGTATTTGTCTTTAGTTATTTTAATATAACAATGTTTGGATTCTTTCATTTTCCCGCCTTTAACTGCTGCTGCTTTTAATTTTCTTTGTTTTGCTGTTGAATCTCTTTTTTTATGATCTCAATTATTGCGTTTGTTGTTGTTTCTTGTTGCTGCAATAAACTTTCGCGGCTGTCTTTTAATTCGCTCATTATATCTTCTTTTGTCGTTCGTAAATCGGTTTTTAAATCTGTCACGGTTGATTTTTGGCTATTGCTTGTTAATACCGAAACAAAAATA
>ODAI011916702.1_pt1 | contig 12724 bp, 7 predicted proteins | sample 1539321 | NCBI WGS metagenome assembly ODAI01 (sample SAMN02144231, study PRJEB22623) | gut metagenome | biome: sheep rumen | host: Ovis aries | place: New Zealand | reverse complement strand
TTCAATGTGAAAAGTAGCAAAAGCAAATCCCGTTAAAACGGAACTTGACAAGTCACTTCACAGTTCGTGCAAATGATTTTTGGACAAAATAAAGCACAGAGCATCTGATAAATGTGCCCTGTGCTTTTTCTGTTGTGCGATAGTAAACCGGTACTGTTGATTGCCTTTCAGGAGAGCAGGTGGAGAGGGAAAATGGGGTTCACTTTCCTCCTCGCACTGCTTTTCTGTTGAGGTCATACTTGTCAATAAGCTCCTGCGGTATCTGTTTATGTCTGAAATAGATCTTGCGGTCATGTTCGCTGATCTCGCGGCGGACTCTGCATGGGTTGCCGAACGCGACCACTCCCTCCGGAATATCGTTTGTCACAACGCTTCCTGCGCCTATAACGGTATTGTCACCTATTGTCACGCCCGGAAGGATTATTGCGCCTGCGCCTATCCAGCAGTTGCGCCCGATATGGACGGGAATGTTGTACTGATATACGTCAAGGCGCAGAGAGGGCTCGATCGGGTGTCCTGCGGTCGCTACAGTAACATTAGGACCGAACATAGTGTTGTCACCCACATATATATGCGTGTCATCAACAAGTGTCAGATTGAAGTTCGCATATACCATTTTCCCGAAATGGCAGTGAGCACCGCCGAAATTCGAGTGAAACGGCGGCTCGATGTAACAGCCCTCGCCTATTGTCGCAAACATCATTTTCAGCAGAGCGGTGCGCTTTGCGTATTCGCCGGGACGGGTGGCATTATATTCATACAGGCGTTCAAGGCACTGTGTCTGATAATCTGTGATCTCTTTGTCTCCCGGAAGATACAGTTCTCCTGTGTGGAGTTTATTCTTTTCTGACATTGTTGATCCCTCCTGTTCGGAAATATCCGTGTTTTGTGTCAGTTCCTTTTTATGAGTTCCGAAAGCGTTTCATACAGTCTGTCCGGCTCAACCGGCTTTGTCAGATGCGCGGTCATTCCGGCCTGCAGTGAAAGCTGAACGTCTTCGTCAAATGCGTTAGCGGTCATTGCTATGATCGGTATTGTCCGTGAATCCGGACGTCCTGATCCACGTATAGCCTCGGTAGCTTCAAGCCCGTTCATTACCGGCATACGCACGTCCATAAGCACAGCGTCATAATACCCGACCTCGCTTGCCTTGAATTTATCCAGCGCGATCTGTCCGTTCTCTGCGTGATCCGCTGTCATGCCCTTCATCTGGAGAATACGCTTCATTATCTCGGCATTTATCATAACGTCCTCGGCGAGAAGTATGCGGCAGCCCGAAAGATCTGCTTTTTCCTTCATAATTATGTTTTCTGTATTTTTCCTTCGGAGCGCGCGTTCAAACTCCTGCATGACATTTGCTGCAAACAGCGGTTTCGCCATAAATCCGTCAACTCCGGCAGCTTTTGCTTCGTCCGCCACTTCGTCCCAGCTGTATGCCGTCAGAATTATTATTGCCGATTCTTCTCCCTTTATCTCACGTATCATTCTGGTGACAGATATGCCGTCCTGCCCCGGCATTTTGAGATCCACAAGAATGAGATTGTACGCTTTCATTCTTGCAAGATGCAGTTTTATGTTCTCGGCCGCGTCGTCTCCGCTGAGTACGATATCTGCCGTAACTCCCATTTCTTCAAGAACTATACGGGCGTGCTCACAGTCTATGGGGTCGTCGTCGATAACGAGCACCCTCATATCCTGCGGACGGATACTGCCTTCACTGCGGACATTCACTTTGCTGCTGCTTTTGAGAGTTACATTTACGGTGAACTGCGTCCCCTTGCCTTTTTCTGAATCTACGGAAATATCTCCGCTCATCATCTCGACTATATTCTTTGTTATAGCCATTCCAAGACCTGTACTGCCGTATTTGTTTGCTGCGGTGCTGTCTTCCTGGCTGAACGGTTCAAACATCTTCGGTATGAACGATTTGTCCATTCCGATACCGGTATCTCTGATAATAAAGCGCAGCACGCTCTTATCTTCATAAGATGATACACTTTCGGCAACAAATGTGACTGTTCCGCCTGCCGGGGTGAATTTTACGGCGTTTCCGAGAATGTTTATAAGCACCTGCTTCAGCTTCATATCATCTCCGATATAGTATTCGGAGAACTTTCCGTTCAGCCTGCATTCATACGTCAGTCCCTTGTCCCTGCACTGACCGTTTATCATTGTATTTATCTGTTCGAGCATCGCGCTGAACGAGAATTCCTCATTTTTCAGCACCAGCCGTCCGCTTTCGATGCGGCTCATATCGAGAATATCGTTAATAAGTCCGAGCAGGTGCTTTGCGCTGCCGTTGATCTTTTCGAGCTGATCTCTTGTCGTCGGGGAGAGGTTTTCCTCATTGAGCGCGATATTATCGAGCCCGATTATCGCGTTCATCGGAGTCCTTATCTCGTGGCTCATATTTGAGAGGAATGTGGTTTTGGCGATATTTGCCTGTCTTGCTTCTTCGAGAGCTTTCGCAAGCATATCGTTGCGCTTTTTCTGTTCTTTTATGACATCGGTTATATCGGATTTCAGCAGGATATAGAACTTTGCTTCCTTATCCACAGCGTAGAACATGAAGCGCTTGTTGTATGTCTCCCCTTCGATCTCGCATATTACCTCGACTGTATAGGGCTCACTGATCTCAAGATTTTTTTCTATTGCATCGGGAGAGAGCGCTTCGAGGAGCTCTTTCTTATCATGCTCTTTTTCTGAGGCAGCAGGGATAACCTGCTCGCGGATATATTCCATATAATTTCCGTTAAGCTTTCTGGGGAATATATTGCCCTTTTTCAGATTCTCTGAGTCGCCGATGACCACGCCATAGCTTCCGTCCACAACATAGCTTACCATATCATACTGCTTTGCGAGGACTTTATTATTGAGTATCTCTGTAACCTTCTGTGAGTTGTACTCCGTCTCAACACCGAGGACTATTACATCGCCTGTTTCGGGATCCTTGCGCATTGAGGCTGAATATTTTATGAAGCACTGTCTTCCGGACTGGCGGCGGGAGAATATGACAAGTGAGGTCGGACCTTCGCCGAGATAGTATTTCTCTATGAGCTTATTGAGATCAAAGGTTTCAAGATATTTTTTTCTGTCCGCTTCTATGGGCATATTCCCAAGGCGCACTCGCATAAGATCTTCTATATTTGCGCCTTTTTTATCAACGTTATACAGATCGCTTCCGTGGACCTCTTCAACGATACCTTTTGTGAGATTTGAGCGCAGAGCTGAAAGACTGTTGTCTGCGAGATTTTCGAGCTCACGGTTAAGTTCTCTGTACATAGCCTGAGTCTGTTCTCTGCTTTCCTGGAGTTCGGTGACATCAAAGTAGGTGCAGTACGCATACTGCACGCCGTCTTCTTTTATAAAAGCATAGTGTATATATACCCATATCCAGCGTCCGGACATGGTCTGTTTGCGTACAATGAGGTGGTTTGTTCCGCTGCGGGTTATCTGATGCTTGAAAAGATATGCAACTTCAGGGCGGTCATCGGGGTGAATGGTATTCATAGTTCCGCCGCTTTCGAGGTTTATGAATTCTTCCTCAGTGCCTTCCATCATATCCGTAAATTCTCTTGAGCACCAGATCGGCGAATAGCTGCCGTCCTCCTCGACGCGCATCAGCACGGAGTTATTGTCGAGCGAATAAAATATGTCCTTGTAAAAATCGGGTTTGAAGCCTAACATATCTTCTCCTCCCTCTCGCATAATAGTTCGCTTTTCTATTATAACATACTTTTGGTGCAATTACAAGTTATGTGCAGAGAAAAAGTCTGTCAGAGCCCCCTTTCTGAAGAGCTGTATGATCTCATGCATCGGCTACGATCCGTATCGCCTCGTCCTCTGTAAGCAGGTCCTCGGGAATGATAAGTCTTACGTCATCGCCGGAGATGTTGTCTGAGCGCACGACTCTGCGTTTGAGATTCATGGTAGTCTTTTCATAGACGGTACGGGCTGTTCTTCCGTTTGAGAAATACTCATACTGCTTCATTTTTTCAAACATCGGCACATAGATCTCCTCGACGCCTTCTGCGATACGAAAGCCGTTTTTGCGGCAGAACAGAGCGAATATATCATAAGTCTCCTTTGCCGAATAATCAGTGAAGCGCACTTCCTCTATCCTTGAACGCATACCGCTGTTCGACTTGTAAAGTCCCTGCATATCCTTTTCGTAGCCTGCGAATATGATGCAGCAGTTCCGGCGGTGCTCCGGTTCGTCCATGAATGCTATGATCTGTTCGAGGGCTTCTTTTTTGTAGTTTGCACCCGAATGATCGTCCGCATAGGACAGGCTGTAAGCCTCATCTATGAAAAGCACGCTGTTCACGGACTTTTGCAGAAGAGCGTATGTTTTTTTGTCCGTTTCGCCCACATACTGACCTATAAGGTCTTTTGCGGTGCAGGAATGGAAATTGTTCGTCTTTACAACGCCGAGCTTATGCAGACATTCGGCGAAAAGCTTTGCGCTGGTGGATTTTCCTGTTCCGGGACTTCCGACAAAGAAATAGTATCCGGGACGTATATTGTCGGGTGATTCTCCGCTCTTGCGCGCAAAGATGATCTCTTCCTGCTTCTGGACGATGATATCTTTAAGGTCGGTCATTCCGATCTGCTCATCGAGTTCTTTCATTATATCGTCGAGTGACTTCGGATCAGCCATATCTTCCGTCATTTTCAGCAGGTCAGCAGGGATATCTGCCATTGTGTACTGATATCTGTCGATATCCGGGTCACTTGATCCGTAGGTGCGTTCGAGCCGCAGACGTTTCATATCTATGACAGTTTTCTTTACTTCTCCCGCGTTGCCGAAATCCTCACCCCTTGTGTTGTACTTGTGGGTGAATATCAGCTTCATTCGCTCGTGGGCATCTTCCGTTATCGTGCAGCCCTGAGACTTTATGGTGCGGTCGAATATCTCAAGAAGCTGATCGGGCGTATAATCGGGGAATTCAACAACACGAACTCTTCTTGCAAGACCTGCGTTCATTTTGAGGAATTCTTCCACCTTATTCGAGTACATACCGAATATCATCTTGAAATCATCGGCATTCTCGGTCATTTTTGTCATCATTGCGCCGACGACCTCATTTCCGTATGCCGAATCCGATATCTGATAGGCTTCGTCTATATACAGCACCTGATTGTGGTCGATAGCCTTCTGCATCACTTCATTTATCTTTGTCTTTGATTCTCCGACGTGCTCGCCGATAACGTCCGAGGCGTCAACAAACAGAGTCTCTGTTCCGCCGAGAACGCCCATTACGTGATACAGTTCTCCTATCATCTTGCCGACGGTGGTCTTTCCGGTACCCGGATTTCCCGCAAATATATAATGATCGGGGTACTGTTCAGGCGTAATGCCGCGTTTTTTGCTGTCTATGGTATCCAGCACTTCAAATCGTATGTTCTTGAAGAGATCCTTTACAAATCCCATTCCGACGTATTTGTCGATCTTTGCGTAGATCTCGTCGATAGAGGAGATCCCGTGCTTCTCGAAATATTTCTGCGAATCGCCGAAATCCTCTTTCTCAATGCATCTTGTGATATCGTCCCGCAGGCTGCACTGCATTTTCACTTCTTTTGCAAGCGCGACGATATCTCTTGCATTGCCGAAATCCGCGCGGTTGCGCTGATCGTAGAGATTGCGGAAGAACAGACCGAGATCAAGGGACTCTTCACCCTCAGCTTCGCCGATAAATCTGTAGCCGTCCTTACGGCAGTTTGTCACGAAGATATCTTGCAGGAGATCGGGCTTGTAGTCGTCGATAGTGAGGATATTTGCACGGCTGAAACGGCTGCGAAGGCCCGAATTCATTTCGAGCAGCTCGTCCATTGGCTCGGGATATCCTGCCATGATCATACAGAAGCGGTATTTATCGGGATTTGTCATTATCGGCACGAGAGTGTCTATAGCTTCTCTGGCAAAGTTTCCGTCATCGCTCTTGTCTATCAGGGAATAAGCGTCGTCAATGAAAAGAACGCCTTCCTGCGCCTTCTCGACACATTCGGTGGTCTTTATTGCGGTCCCTCCCACATACTGATCGACAAGGTCGTCACGTTTTGCTTCTATCGTGGTGCCTTTCTGCAGGATCCCCTCATTGTAGAGTATCTGTCCGATAAGGCGTGCGACGGTGGTTTTGCCGACTCCGGGATTTCCACGCAGTATAAAGTGTGGCACAGGGTATCTGTAGCCGCTTCCTCTGTCGGGAGCATCAATGCGTTCGTTTGAGCAGGCGGGGCGGTTGTCTTCTGTTTTGCGTCCTGCGTATTTTCTTTCGGCAGCAGCTTTTTTCATGCGGCAGTCGCGTACTATCTCATCTATTCTGTCCGCAATGCTCTCCCAGCCCTTTGTATTTCTGAGCTTTTCAAGCGGGTCTGTATCGTCAGCAAGTTTATACTTGCTGTATATTTTCTTTATTACATCTTCGTCTATGTGAACTGTCTGTTTTCCCGAACGTCTCATATATTCGGCAAAATTATTGAACACAGCATAAAGATAGCCTGAGCGGTTCTCGTCCTTTTCGGCTTCATTGCTGAGGAAAAGTATATCTGAGATCAGTTTTTTCCGTTCGGACTGTCTGTATGTGATACGTCTTCCGTTCACGCCGACTATGCGCAGATAATCGAGCATATATCCGATCTCGTCCAGCCCCGGAAGCCCGACTTCGATAGCTGTCCGGCGGTTTGCGGTGCCGTTGTCGTTGAAGAATCTGTTTTTGAGGACATAGCCGTTCTCCATATTGTCGAACATACGGCTGAGGTCGGAGGTTGACATCTGCGGAGCGAGAAAGATGCATATATTCTCGTTCACATCGCTGCTGTACTCGTCCCAGAGGTGCGATACAAGTTCAAGGTACGGCTGCAGCGGTGCCGATCTGTCGGTAAAGAAGTCCTGCAAAAATGTAAAGACTACCGCAGATTTTCTGCTGCTGTCAGCCATGAGTTTCTTTGCCTCATCGAGAAATTCAACCGGCGTTATCTTCGGCTGTTTATATACGAGCTGGCGTTTATCGTTATTGCCTGCGGATTTTTCGTCTGTCTGTCCGGCCGTCTGTACGTTATTCTGCTGAGCGGTTTCAGCTGATGCAGTGTCAGCTCTGTCTGCGGCATTTCCGGCATCTGCCGCGTTCACAGCGGCGGACGCTCTCGGATTCATTATCCTGCGGCGTTTTTTCACGGGAGCGGACTGCTGCACGCTGCTCTGTGCGTTATTATTTCCGGCTGCCTGTTCTTTCTTCTTGTTTTCAAGTTCTTCGCGATAAGCCTTGTTCTTGTTTATGGCATAGATCGCACTTTCGTCATCAAGAACAAACTTCCCCACATTCTTTGCACCCGAATAAAAGACTATCTCCTCATAGCCAAGGCTTTTAAGATAGCCGTTAAGAAACGGGCGGAAGTTGCATCTCTGCAAATTCCGCGTTATGAACATATCGTCAAGATTTCCGTATATCAGAAATATCTTGTTCTGCTTTGCCTTTTCAAGCACTGAACTCATATTTGTCTCCAGTCACCCGCACAGACTGCCGCTGCGCTTGAGATGCACAGGCGTCGCTGCGCTTGAGATCGGGGGAAACCTTTCTTGAAAAAAAGGCTTTCCCCCAAACCCCTTTCCAAAAAACTTTTACATGCTTCGCGCTCAGATCCGTAAGCCCCTGCTCTTATTGATGAAGATTACTTCTCAGCTGTGAGTTGGGCGACAGCTTGTTCTTGTATGCCTTGTTGCATTCAAGCTTTATCTGCGCACCCGGCGTGCTGTCACATACAACTTCTTCAATGCTCCGCCTGTAAAATTCCTTGCGCTCTTCGTTCGCTTCGTCCCCCATAAGCTGATCTATCTCTACTTTTGTCTGAACATCGCCGTTCTGCATAAGCTCCGGCGAAAGCGTGACGATTATCTCTTCACCGGTATCTTCGTTTTCAAGCCCTATGTGGAGCGAATCATCATGCGCTTCGTTGTCGTAAGAGTAGCCCTTGAATGTGAAGTTGTGTTCCTCAAAAAAGTCGATTATCTCTTCGCTGATATTCTGGCGCGAGAACGCGTTGCTCATATTGAGGATCGCTTTGAATACAGTTTCAGCGGCAGACGGATAAAGCTTGTCGTTTATAAGTGTAACATAGTCCTTCAGCTGGCGTGTGTCAAGCTCAAAAGATTCGTCGCTTTCAAGAAAGGCGTTTATCTCCTTCGCTTTTGAAAGAAGGTAATCATACTGTGTGATCCCGTCCGGACGCTTGCAGGTGTAATCGCTTATCTTTACGCCTACAACATCATCTTCTATTGTTTTTCCGGTCTTTTCCTCGACCTGCTTTTTTATCTCCTCGGTAATTACCGACTGAGATTCGATATACTCAACAAGCTCGGCGGACAGCGCGATCGCCATTTTGTGGTAATTCTGCCATTCCTGACGTTTGCAGTCAGCCTTGAATATTTCCTCAGCAGCCGAAATCGTAACGTCCTTTGCAGCCGCAAGTGCAGCCTCATAGTTCTCCCTGTCGTACTGCTTTGCAGCTTCATCAAGTTCTCTGCGCAGTTCTGAAAGCTGCTGCGGTGCAAATCGCCCTCCCTCGTGATCGTGTTCAAGCGTTTCTATCATATCCTTAGCTTCTTCAATGTACTCTCCGGCAAGCTTTGCGGCCTTTTCGGTCTTTGCCTTAATATCGCCTGAGAGCTGCTGCAATTCTTTAAGCTGTGAGTCGAACTGAGAATTTACGGTCTTTGTGATCCTGTCCATGCTTTCGCCGATCTTTGTATGGTAGTTCTTCACAAATCCGTCCTGTATGTTCTGCATTTTACCGGAAAGTTCTTTTCCCGATGTGCGGAGTTCACTTACATAACGGCGGTACTGTTCGGGGTCGTCGCTTTCCGCAAGAGCTGCGGATCTCCGGCGGCTTTCCTGAAGCTCATTGAGCATCTGCTGAGAAGCCTGATTATTGAGCTGAGCCTGAGCGTTCATTTCGGCATACATATCATTTCTGACGGAACCGATGCTCTGGCTGACGGCATTGTTTCTCTGAGCCTGTCTGCGCTGTTCTTCATAGATCCGGCGCTGTTCTTCCGCCTCTCTGCGCTGTGCTTCTTCGTTCATTCTGCGTATCTCTGCGTCACGCTGGGATTCATAGATACTCTGCTGATCGTAATTATAGCTGTTATTGCGATAACGCTGATCGTATCTTGAAGCCGAGTTCATAGCGGCATTTACGCCTCTCTGTGAAGCTCTTGCCTCAGAAGCTTTGCCGACAGCGGACGCTACCATTAACACCAGCGGTACGATCAGAAATCCTCCTGACAATCCACTCATAATGCTACCTCCAATCATATTTGAAACTTGCACGATCAAATCGGCAATTTTAGCAGTTTCTCTGAAATTTAAACGCGAAGCGAGCAGCTTTTGCATTCTTTCTGTTGCAGCTTTTACGCGCACATAAGGCAATCAAAGCAGCCCCAGATCTCAAGCGCAGCGCCCCGATCTCAGGTGCAGCTGGCTTCTGCTCATCTTTTCAGCTTTGCTTCTATAGATCTGCCGGCGGCGCGGAGGGTCTTATCGGAATTGGCGGTAAGCTGACCGACATCTGTTGTGAAGCTGACGATGCCGTCATCGTCTTCAAGCTTTATACATTCGCATATATGGCTGTATATGCGGCGGGAGTATTCCTCATTTTCGGCTCCTATATAATCTATATACAGCACCAGCCGGTTTTCGACGTGATCTCCCTTTTCATACGGCACGATATACAGGAATATCTTTGTGTCTGCGGCATTGAAGAAAACAAGCTCCAGCCATTCACGCGTATCCACCTTTTCATAATCCGCGCCGTACTGATACTCCATATATCTGCGGTAATCCCGGCTTTCGCGCACGCTTTCGGATGCCGCTCTGAAATTGCTCTCGTTTTCCACCCATACAAGATTAAGCTCGCCGGTGAGATAATCTATTATGCTCTCGCCCCAGTCGGCACGCTGGCAAGCCGCATTATAGCGTTCCTTATAGACTGCCGAGGCATTAACGTACTGTGCGGACATCTCATCTATGGCTGTTATCGCCTGTTCGAGATCATCAAGTGAGAGGCTGCCTTCTGTCTTCAGGTATTCAGTGAGCCCGAGGCTTTCTGCGCTGGATATTTCTGCCATATAATCGGCAATGCGCTCCCTGATGTTCCCATAAACGCCCTCCGACCAGTGATCTACGCATTTTACGGCATCACGCTTTTCGGAAACGCTCATTTTCTTGATATCCTTCTGTCTGCCGAGAGCGAAGGAGTACCATTCCGCAAGCTCGTCTGTAAGCTGTGTGTTCAGAAGTTCTGCTTTCCCTTTGAATATACGGTATTGACGTTCCCATTCCTCAAATTTTTCATCTACATCAAAACCGAGACGATTCAGTCCCGACCGCGCCGAGATAGCGACAGCCACAGATGCTTCATTAAGACCGCTCCTGCGCAGGGCTCTTGCTTCCGACAGAGCCTGATACAGCGTTTTTATGCGGTTAGGGAAGAATTTCTCATGCGGTTTCTTGTTTATCTCCTTATAAGTCTCCGCCGCGTCGAACATATAGTTCTCCGCTTCACGTCCGCTTACCTCGTTCTTTCCTGCCGTGCTTTTACGCAGTTCGGCAGTCAGGTTTTCAAGCTGTCGGTTCTTCTCAGTCCATTCGCGCTCTTTGCGGCGGGTATCTTCAAGAAGCCTGCGGTAATCTGCGTTCATCTGCAGCTGCCGCTCATTCAGCTCTTTATCCATACTCTGGCGGTATTCGTTCAGCAGGCGTGAATATTCTTCCTGCACCGCCCGGTCATGCATATTAAGACCGCTGCGCATCTGAGCTTCATACGCCTGGAGGTTGCGGCGCTGTTCATCGGCAAGAGCCTGCCTCATGCGCGCAGCCTCGGCGTTCTGCCGCTGAAGCTCATTCTGCAATACCCGGATCTGATCTTCAAGCTGCCTTATATCGTCCATATCAGTCCCGCTTACCTACTTTTAACTCATTCTCGATATCTGCGGTCTTCTTTTCCTGAGCTTCTATAAAGACCTTTATCTGCTCTTCGATCTGTTTTATGTTTTCGTCGGCTTTTCTGAGAAGCTCCTCTATAGGTGCAACTCCCTTATCGGAGTATAATTTCAGTATTTCCTTATCTATGCCGTATCTTGCCTTTATCTCTTCGGCTTCGCTCTCAAATTGTGAATAATCCTTATCGCATTCGGCTCTCAGCATATCGAGGTCTGCGATGAGCTTCTTTTTCTGCTCGATAAGGCCGGCGTTTTCCTGCTCCAGTGCTTTTTTCTTAGCCTGCCATTCACTGATATCCGCGCGGAGATCATCGTTGGCGGAACTGATATCTTCGAGCACATTCATCTGTTCTTCTGTCATGGGGGCAGGCGTATCTATCCGCACAACATACATTTTCATTCCCTGCGGAAGGAACTCCGCCTTTGAACTTCCGTTTCCGAGTTCAAACGAAAGTGCCGGAACGGTCGTGCCTTTCTTTATGAATTCGGCTTTGATCTGCCGTGGAGATCTTATTGCAATATAAATATAGCAGCCGACGACATTCGGACAGAATGTGATGCTGTTATCCGCTGCATTTTCAGTTACATTGAAGTTGTTGAAACGATAGGTGCTCTGCCCGGGAACACGCACTTCGCCGAGAGTCCTCTCGGTTCCGTCGCTTTCGAGGAAAAGCCTGAAATCGATGCTCCTGTCACTTACCGTTTCATTCAGGCAGTACAGTCTGAGACTGTCCCTGCCGAAAAACTCAAATTCCTTCTCCATTGCCTTCAGCCCTTTTTATAAGATCCTTCCAGATTTTAAGACCGCCGGCGGAAGGAACCCCCACCATATTGACACGGTCCTTGTCAAAGTTTATCTCGATATCCCGCTTTTTACCGGCGAGATAATAGCTCTCATACTGATCTTTATATCTGTCGCTGAGCAGTATTATCCGCTGATTTGACGATCCTCTGTACGGAAGCCCGTCGTCTTCGTCCTTCCGGTACTGACCGTCTATAAGTATGTCGGTCATTCCCAGCAGCCGCTTTATCCCGCCGTCACAGCTTTCCGACAGTTTTTCGAGCGTGAATCCGGTGTAGATAATCACCCCGTAATCACGCCGCTGTTTTATAATGTCAAGCATTTCCGCAAGCCCTTCCGCCTGCATGAACGGTTCCCCTCCGCTTATAGTGATGCCCTCTGTATCGGTGCAGCCGGCGAACATCTGCGCAAGTCCGGCTATACTGCGCAGATCGGGATCCCGCCGGTTCATTTCATAGGCAAGACAGCCCTCGCAGTCAAAACAGCACCCATGTACCCACAGCGCGCTGCGTATATACGGTCCCAGCACCTTTGTGCCGAGAACATAATGTGATATGTCAAGTCTCTTTTCCATTGAGATCGCTCCGTTTGAGAGGTCGCTGCGCTTGAGATGATTGAGATCGGGGCGCGTCTGTCGGTCATCCCCCTTTGGCTCCTGCGTCGCCGCCTCCCACAGTGGGGGAGGCACCCCAAACCCCGCTTCGCTATTAAATTTACATATGGGAACCTCTAAAAACCCATTTGAGAGAAAAAGAACTGCTTGCACCAACTGCTTCGTCAAGTCTCCTCACCTTGCGTCAGCAAGCTTTCGGAGCCTTTCCTTGCATTTGCCGCAATCATCTCATTTTCTCTATTCAAAGCGGTTTTTAGAGGTACCCATAGCTCTGCCTCTTTCGTCAGAGTGTGCGAGACGCAGTGTCACG
>ODAI011924816.1_pt1 | contig 12725 bp, 11 predicted proteins | sample 1539321 | NCBI WGS metagenome assembly ODAI01 (sample SAMN02144231, study PRJEB22623) | gut metagenome | biome: sheep rumen | host: Ovis aries | place: New Zealand | reverse complement strand
CGTTCTCGCGCTGACCATGGTCTTTGCGCTGGCGGCTCCCTCTGCCTTCGCCGCCGATTCCTACACCGTCGGCATCTGCCAGCTCGTGCAGCACCCCGCCCTCGACGCTGCTACCCAGGGCTTTAAGGACGCCCTGACCAAGGCCCTCGGCGACAAGGTCAGCTTTGTCGAGCAGAACGCCTCCGGCGACTCCGCCACCTGCGCGGTCATCTGCAATCAGTTCGTCTCTGACGAGGTCGACCTGATCATGGCCAACGCCACCCCCGCCCTGCTGGCTGCCCAGGCTGCCACCAACAAGATCCCCGTGCTCGGCACCTCCGTCACCGACTATGCCTCCGCCCTTGACATCGACGACTGGAAGGGCAGCACCGGCACCAACATCTCCGGCACCTCCGACGGCGTCCCCGCCGCCGAGCTTGCCGCCGTTGTCAACGAGCTTTTCCCTGACGTCAAAAATGTCGGCCTGCTCTACTGCTCCGGTGAGCCCAACTCCAAGTTCCAGGCCGATGAGATCCGCCCCGTCCTTGAAGAGATGGGCTATAAGGTCACGGACTTCACCTTTGCTGACTCCAACGATGTCTCCGCCGTCACCAACAACGCCTGCGACGACTGCGACGTTCTCTACATTCCCACCGACAACACCGCCGCCTCCAACGCGGAGCTGATCAACAACGTAGCTCTGTCCAAGAAGGTCCCCATCGTTGCCGGTGAGGAAAACCTCTGCGCCGGCTGCGGCGTGGCCACTCTCTCCATCTCCTACTACGACCTCGGCACCGTCACCGGTGAGATGGCTGTGAAGATCCTCTCCGAGGGCGCCGATGTCTCCTCCATGGAGATCGAGTACGCTCCCTTTGCCAAGAAGTTCAACAAGACCAACTGCGACATCCTTGGCATCACCGTTCCCGAAGCCTACGAGGCCATTGCTGAGTAATTTCTGAGCCCCTGTAATCAACGCCCCGGCGGGATTATCCTGCCGGGGCATCAACTGAGGTGTATTCTGTGACTTTAACAAGCTATTTCGCGTCCTTGAACGTACTCAAGCTTTTCCGCAACATGCCGGGCGGCGTGTCCCAGGGCATTATCTGGGGCATTATGGCCCTGGGCATCTATATCACCTTCCGCCTGCTGGACGTGGCGGACCTGACGGTGGACGGCTCGTTCACCACCGGCGGCGCGGTGACCGTCATGCTGATCCTCGCGGGCTGGCCCGCGTGGGCGGCGCTGCTGATGGCCATGCTGGCGGGTTTGCTTGCCGGTTTTGTGACTGGCACACTGCATACCAAGCTCGGTATCCCCGCAATCCTCGCCGGTATTCTGACCCAGTTTTCTCTCTACTCCATCAATCTGCATATTATGGGCATGGCGGCCAATAAGGCCGTCAGCGTGGATAAATACCATCTGCTGCTCTCCTCGCGCAACATCCCCGCTGCCATCCTGACCGGCATCATCATTGCCTTGGCGCTGGTTTCCGTGATGTACTGGTACTTCGGTACCGAGCAGGGCTCCGCCATCCGTGCCACCGGCAATAATCCCGCCATGAGCCGCGCCCTCGGCATCAACATCGACAACATGAAGGTGCTGGGCCTGTCGCTCTCCAACGGCATCGTCGCCCTGTCCGGCGGCCTGCTCGCCCAGTATCAGGGCTTCGCGGACATCAACATGGGCCGCGGCGCCATCGTCATTGGCCTTGCCGCCGTCATCATCGGCGAGGTCGTGGGCGGCGCGATCCTCGGCAAGCACCTCAACTTCTATGGCACGCTGAGTTTTACGGTCGTGGGCGGCATTGTGTATTATCTAGTCATCGTCATCGTCCTGTGGCTCAAGCTCAACTCCAACGACCTCAAGCTCTTCACTGCGATCGTCGTTGCGCTGTTCCTGGCTGTACCTTACCTGCGCGGCCAGAAGAAGAGCTCCTTTGCAAAGCTCAAGAGGAGGGGGGGCTGAACCAATGCTGGACTTACAGAACATTTCCAAAACCTTTAATCCCGGCACCATCAACGAGAAGAAGGCCCTTAACGGCCTGAGCCTGCACCTCAAGCCCGGCGACTTTGTCACCGTCATCGGAGGCAACGGCGCGGGCAAGTCCACCATGCTCAACGCGGTGGCGGGCGTCTGGCCCGTGGACGAGGGACGCATCATTCTTGACGGTCAGGACATCACCGCCCTGCCGGAGCATAAGCGCGCCCATCTCATCGGCCGCGTTTTCCAGGACCCCATGATGGGCACCGCGCCCAACATGCAGCTGGAGGAGAACCTGGCCCTGGCCGCCCGCCGCGGTCAGAAGCGGGGGCTCAAATGGGGCGTCACCAATGCCGAGCGAGAGGAATACCATGAGCGTCTGAAAATCCTGGGCCTGGGGCTTGAGGACCGCATGACCTCCAAGGTCGGCCTGCTCTCCGGCGGTCAGCGCCAGGCAGTCACGCTGCTGATGGCGGTGCTGCGCGAACCGAAGCTTCTGCTGCTCGACGAGCATACCGCGGCTCTTGACCCCGGTACCGCCGCCAAGGTCCTGGAGCTTTCGGACCAGATCGTGCAGGATCACAAGCTCACAACCCTTATGATCACCCACAACATGAAGGACGCGATCCGCCACGGCAACCGCCTGATCATGATGAACGAGGGCCACATCATCCTCGACATCGAGGGCGAGGAGAAGAAGAAGCTCACCAAGCAGCAGCTGATCGATCTCTTTGCCCAGAAGGGCGCAAGCATTGACTCCGACGAGGCGCTGCTGACAAAGTAAAGCAAATCAACGAGGAATCGTATAAGTCCCAAACTCATACCAGCGTGCGTACCGCGCGCTACACGGCGGTTCAACCGCATAAACACAGAGTCGTACCGGTCAAGGATGCTGTGTCCTTGACCGGTACGACTCTTTTGCAGGAAATGATCATGAAGCAACCGTAAGACTTGGAACTGACAAGGGCCGCCGATTCGTGCTTTCCGCAGCCCACCGTTCTTACTCCAAACGGATAATATCGTCAAACGGGATCGTAATCCCGCTCTGCATTTCCAGGACGCCGAGAGGTTCATCGACTTTCCGGGCCGTCCCGGTGATGGTCTTATACGCGCCGCCAGCTTTTCGGCTGTCGGGTACAAAATAGGTGACGCTGACATGCGGATCGGTTTTCAGCCTGGCCCGCAGGGCGAAAAGCTGCTTGCCGATCGCTTCCTTCTGCTCCTCCGACAGCTCTCTTTTTGCATCTGTCAGGCGGGCGGTCTCCACGATGGCTGCATCATAACCGGTCAGGGCGGCAAAGGGGGCAAACTGCGCTGCCCGGTCGATCATCGGCATGTGGGGCTGCACCGAAGATACATGGTGCGGCAAATTGATGATGTCGTCGTATTCGTGGGAGATCTCCATTATGCCTTGTGCCCTCCGATCTGCCTGTTTCGTTCACGCCCGGTCGCGCCTTCCTCGTAGCTTGTCCCGTGAAGGATGGCGTTTTTCCCGTAGCGCTTTTTGATGGACAACATGGCCTGCTGCAGCCGCTCCTCCTTGGCCCGGGCGGCTTCTTCTTTTTCCCGCTTTTCCTTCTCGGCGTCAAGATCCGCGAACAGGTCCATTTGCTCAAACGTCGGCTCTGCCTTGACGGTCCCGGCGTCCGTAATGTGGTTTGCCACCACATACATCCGCCGGACCAGAAGCGTATTATCGACAATGCGGTCATAAAGCCGCATGGCAGCGTCCATGATCAGCCGCGTGGAGGAAGTCATCTGCCCGATATTTTCGGAGCCGTGTGCCATTTTCGGCATCTTCCGTCCGTACCAGTCTGTCTGAACTTCTCCTTTATAATCCTGCGTAAGACTTTCAATGTCGTAACCGACCGTGAGCACGATCTGGTCCGTCACAAGCCCCTTGTCCACCAGGTCGAGTACCAGTCCGTCCGTCATTTCCCGGACGATCATGCGGGCTTTGTCAAAGGGATACGGCTCCTGCAGGACCTGCCCGATGCTGACACTGTTGTTCTCCGGCTTGAAGGCTTTGATGTGCCGGATCTCGCATGGCTCCCAGCCCCATGCGTGGTCGATCAGCAGCTCCGCATTCACGCCGAAAAGCCTGTACAAAAGTGCCTCGTTCTGAAAATCGTTGGGTCCGCCGACAGAGCAGCGGGCAACGTCACCCATGGTATACATGCCGTTGTCGGCGAGCTTCTTCGCAATGCCTCTTCCGACACGCCAGAAGTCCGTGATCGGCTTGTGCGCCCACAGATACTTCCGGTAAGTCATCTCATCCAGCTCGGCGATGCGCACGCCGTCTTTGTCCGCGGGGATGTGCTTGGCCCAGATGTCCATGGCGACCTTGCAGAGATAGAGATTCGGGCCGATGCCGGCGGTCGCGGTGATGCCGGTGGTCTTGAGCACGTCCTGAATCATCAGCATGGCAAAATCGTGGGCGCTCATGCCTTTGGTTTTCAGGTAGTCGGTCGCGTCGATGAAGACCTCGTCGATGGAGTAGACATGAATATCCTCCGGGGCGGCATACTTGAGGTAGATGTGATAGATCCGCGTGCTGTAATCCATGTAATACGCCATGCGGGGCGTGGCGACAATATAGTCAAGCTCCAGGGACGGATCGTTTTTAAGCGCCGCGGCATCGGAAGATTTGCCCGTAAAGGTATGGCCCGGCGCTTTTGCACGCCGCTGGGCGTTGACGCGCTTGACCTGCTGCACGACCTCAAAGAGGCGTGCCCGCCCGGGGATCCCGTGGGCCTTCAGAGAAGGCGAAACCGCAAGGCAGATCGTCTTGTCTGTGCGGCTGAGATCCGCGACGACCAGATTGGTTGTCAGCGGGTCCTTTCCCAGCTCCTGGCACTCGACGGAGGCATAGAAGCTTTTCAGATCGATTGCGATATAAGTCTTTTCCGGCATCTGTGCCCACCGCCTCTCTGTCGTTTACACGGTATCGGGATGCTCGCTGTATCTTCTTTGCTTGGCGATCTGTTCCGTGAGGTGGATGCTTCTTCCGTTCCAGAGAACCAGCGTATTGTCTGCCAGCGGCTTTGTAAAAATGAGCGTTTTATATTTCAGACAAGCCGGGTCCTGCAAATTCAAATACGGCTCACAGACATAATCGTTGGCTTTATAGAAAGCGATTGCGGCATCATTGTTTACGGCGTCCGTGTACAGCCGCGCAAAACGAAAGCCTCTGGACACCGCCATAGCTTCAAACAGTCTCAAAGCCGCAGTACCGAGGTGCTTTCTTCGAAAGCCTTCGCAGATTCCAAACCATCCGAGCCAGGCACTTTCCGGGTCCTCCCGATAACGGTAGAGCCCTATGATGCCGACACAGACATCGTCCTCATAGATCAAATAGTATGCATAGTCGGAGAATTCCTCAAGGGATTCCTCATAGTTCGCTCTTGCGCTTTCTCCGGGGAAGAGGCCCTCCTGTATGGAAACAGCATAATCCATGTTGTCTGCTGTGATTCTTTTCAGATGCATGATAGCGCCTCTCCTGACACTGTCGGTCTGTATCGCTGCCCGCTCAAACTGTCCGGTGGTCTCCCGAACCGCTTATTGTGCTGTATGCCTCGAGCCCGCACAGCCGCAGGGGTTCCCTGTTCATCACTTCGTAGTCGATTCCGATTGATGTAAGCTCATCAAGGAATGCTTCCATAAAGGAATACGAAGAAAAGTTCTGGCCGATGGCCAGGAAAAAGCTGTGATTGATACACGCTATCTCACAGATAATATCGGAAACGCCCGGCTCAGTCAACAAATAGAGTTGGTCGATATAAGGGTCCAACGGGCCGAAGGATCTGCTGTTGGCATAGGATATGGATATGCTCCAGCGCGGCGATCCCGACGCTTTCGCGATAACGCCCAGCTTTGTCTCAAGCGGCACCTGGTCCAGCTTTGCATAAAGCGCTTTTCTCTGTTTCATGGCCCAGAGAGAATTCTCCGGCTGCGCCTGCAGCATCAGTTGTCCGCGTGCCATGGTGCACGTCTTCATCAGATCATCAAGGGGCCGGCTTTTCGGAAAATCCAGCTCCACGACATTGGCAAACATGCGATAGTTGTCGCGATTTCCCAGCATCGCCTTGTGATCAATCGCAATGGCAGCACTGATGGTCTTTTCACTTGCGGGATCGTAGTGCCTCACGGCTCGTGCGAACATGACAGATAAAAAGGCATTGGGACTTCCGTCAAAATCCTTGCAATACTGCATCAGCTGTGCCTCAGACAGTTTCAGGTAAGTTGTGCGCGCATCAAAATCCGTTCCGTTGTTCAAACGATAAAAATCTTTTACGGTCTCCTTGGTATACAGCGGCGCCTCTGCCCCGTCGATATCCAGACCGGCAAAAGGGTTGCCGGTCTCGGTCTCCGGGATTGCGTCCCCCGGCAGCCGGAATCCGGCGGGGTCAAAGTGCTGCCCTGTCTTGCGGGACAGATAGAGGTACAAAGCGCTTTTGAAGTAGGGGAGCACACCCGCGCCGTCCGTAAGCGAGTGGGAAGTCTCAAAGGCCAGGCGCTTTCCCTCATACTTCCATGCGCTGAGATGATAATTGGATTCCTTTGCATTCAGATCGATCGGAGCCCAGGTGCTGCGCACGGTCATGGGTTCGGCGTTCGGCACGGGGAACAGGTCATTTCCTGCTGACGCTGCTCTCACATAGAAGTAAGGAAACCGTACCCGCAGGTCCTCTACAACACCCCGAAGGATCTCTCCGTCAACCGTTTCCTTCAAAACGGCAAGAACGCCCATCGTGTTGGGATGGTCAGGCGTAGATATGTACAGCATGGGCTCATAGAATTCTTTCATTTTCTGATTCTCCTTGTGCGCAGTTCATGGATCCTCACAGTACAACGTGCTCAGGGATCAAGTCATGTGACCGCCTGTCCGGCTGTGCTGTTCTGGACCAGGTTTAAGACTTTGCAGGTGCATGTTCCAAATGTTTTATAAAGAACGGAACAATATACGTCACATAAAACATCTGGATAAAGCAGGACAGGATCGTACCGCCTGTGCCGGGAATCCAAACTTTCAACAGAGGCATCAGGATGAGGCTGACCGCATAGTATCCGAGAAGTCCGGTCGTAAGCCGGGTGATTCTTGTCATCATGGAGACATCCGTTGAAAAGCCGATCCATCGCCTTTCCAGAACCCAGCCCGCCAGGAAGCCTAAGCACCAGCCGACGCCCTTAAAGGTGTCGTTGGCCATTTTCGCGCCGTCCACCAGCAGCTTCCCTTCCGCGTCATAGTCCGCGGGATAAGATTTGAGTGCGGCAAAAACAGCCACCAGCACGGCGATCACGATACCGATAAGCATCACCGCAATGTCCTTCCCCGGGTGCGCTTCTAGCCATTGGATCAGTTTCGCGGTCAGCCACATTACCAGCAGCCCAGCCCCGGCGCCTACCAGAATGTCCTGCGGCGTGTGCACCCCCAGATAGATGCGGCTGAACGCGACGAGGGCGAGAATGCTTCCCAGCAAAATGCGCAGCGTCCGGGGGAGATCCTTCCGGACCGCTCCGCCGCCAAACACCGACGCGGCATTCATGCTGTGCCCGCTCGGGAAGGAATAGCCTGTCGCCGTCGTCATGGAATCTCCGTAGGGAACGATGCGGGGGTCTCTGATCCATGGGCGATAGGCGCAGACTGTCACCTTAAGCAGGCCGTTGACGATCCTGTTGCCGCTCCAGCCCATCAGGAGATAGGTGCCGAAGGATCTGCTGACGCACCAGTAGATGATGGCCATGATGATCAGGGCAGTGTTCAGTTCTCCGAAAAATGTCATCTTTGACAGGAAGCTTGCAAGAAAAGCGCCGACGCCATTCCTGAACTCCTGCAGTGCCAGAAGAATGTTGATGTCCATGTCGTTACCTCTGAATAAAAAATTGCAGTAAATGCTTTGCTGCTCCGGGATGAGTATACCATAAAGGAGACCCTGCAATCTACTGAAACAGCAGAAAAGAGCGCTTGTTCTCAGAAGGACTTTTCGTGATGAACCGCTGCCGGTTTGTCTTATGAAGATTATACGACGGCAAAACGCCGTAAGGCGTTCGGCCGGGCAGCCCAGCAACGGCAGCGCACGTTGCGGGAAGTGTCAAAAGAGACGAAAACATCCGCAAAGTGAACAGCACCCCATCTGTCACGCGCTGACAAAGGGGTGCTGATCCTTATGATGCCCAGGTAAAGTTTTCCTTGCCTGCACCCAGCTCAAAGTGACATTTGACGATGCCGAGATCGATCTTAAGACAACCGCCGATCAGCCCGGCCTTTGCCAACACACGGCCGTCTTCCAGGGTGAAGCGGAACTTCTGCTGGTTGACCGCGGTTGGCGCGAGCAGTGCCGCTTCGACCCCCTGTTTAAACCAGGCGGGGCTTGCATCGGATACGTTGCTGACATCGGCGGGCGCTTTGCTTCTTCTGTCTGCACCCTGGGTTTTGCCGTAGCCGAGAGCGATGAGGATAACCTCGGTCTCGCCGTCCGCGATCTGCGCGGTGCTTTTCCCATGAGTCAGCGCGGCCCAACAGGTGTTCAGACCCAGCTCCTGTGCCTTCAGGACCAGCAGTTCCCCATAATAGCCGCAGCGCTCCTCAAGGTCGCCGGCCTTCTTTCCCACCATGGCAATGTAGTTGGCGCAGTTTTCAAACCGCCCGTATTTTGCCATGCGGGAGCTGAAACACGTGGGCTCATCATAGATGATTTGAATATGCAGCCCGCTCTCCCTGTTAAGCTCGGCAGCGCAGGCGTCCAGCTTCTCCCTTAAATCCTCCGGGATTTTTTTATTCAGATACTGGCGCACACTGTGGCGTGCTCGGATCAGCTCCATTGCGTTTTCCATACGTGTCTCTCCTCCAATATTTTTCCAAATACCGCCCGCGTCTGACAGTCGGTACTGTACCCCCGTTCCGGCTCAATTCTGCCTTTACAGGAGTATACCATACACCGCTGCGGTATGTAAATGACTGACTTCTGTCATTTCACAGAAATTGCTTGAATATTGCTCCGGTGTTATGTTAATATAAATAAACTATCCCCGACGTATTTGGACCACAGACCGGGAACAAACTGTTCTGCTGATATTGACAAGGAACGCCGGATTATACCGGCCCGGATTTATTTGTATATGAAAGCAATGCTTGGAATCAAAATAGGCGGCCTGCAGAGCAAGATTTTCAGCCTCATTCTGTTTCTCATCGTAGGGCTGATCGGCGCATATACCGTTGTGTTCGGCATCCATATGAAGCATCTGTCGGCGGTCGTGCAGCGGACAGGCGAACAGCAGCAGGAGTCCATCAAGGATACCTCAGAGGCGGCCATGGAGGCTGTCATGAGCGCCTTTTTAAAGCGCAGCACCGGCCTGCAGGCGTACATTGCCGACGACCTCTTCTCCGAGGTGCGGGGAAACGTGACGATACTCCAGACGGTGGCGGAGCAGTATTTCGGCCATGCAGAAACGCTTTCCCCGCACGCCTTCGCCTATCCGGACGCGGCGAACGCCGGGAAGCCCTCCGTACAGATGCAGCACGAGGCCGGCGTTGATCCCAATGGCTCCGAGGCGCTGGGGATTGCGGCCAATATGAGCGAGATCATGCTGGCCATGTTTGAAAGCTGTGATAAGCTCAACTCCTGCTTCGTGGCCACGACTGACGGCTGTATCCTCTTTGTGGACGACCGGGCCGACGTATATATCAAGGACGACGGTACCGTGGCCTACGCCACCGAGATTCGCACGCGCCCCTGGTACAGGCAGGCTGTCGAGGCGGGCAAGCTCATTTTTACAAGCGTCGAGGCGGACACCTTCACCGGCATTCTGGGCATTGTCTGTGCCGCGCCGGTCTACCGGGACGGCGAACTCGTCGCGGTCGTGGGTGCGGACATCTTCCTGACCTCCATCAGCAACTACGTCAACGACACCGCCACCGAGGGCGGCTTCCTGTGCGTGGTGGACGAAAGCGGACAGGTGCTCTTCTCCCCAAAAACCGAGGGCATCTTCAAGCCGGAGCTCTCCAGCCGCGCCCGGGATCTGCGCCAGAGCGACAACGCGAAGCTCGCGGCCTTCATCACCCAGGCTCTCAAAGAGAGCACCGGCGTCATGGAAATCGAAGTTGAGGGCCGGGAATGCTATCTCTCCGGCGCGCCCATGCCCTCCGTGGGCTGGACGGTCATCTCCGTCGTGGACAAGGGCATCACCCAGCGGCCGACCGCGTCCATGCTGGCAAAATATGATGAAATCAACAGCAATGCAAGCGCTCACTATCGGGAAGGCGCGAAAAGGTCCGTGCGCGCCTTCATCGTTGTGATCGTCATCATCGTTCTGGTTGCGCTCATCGCGGCGCAGACCATGGGCTGGCATATCGTCAAGCCGCTCAATCAGCTGACCAGGCACATCAACGCCCAGAAAAACGGCGACGGCATTTTCATCCCGGATGACAGCTACCGCACGGGTGACGAGATCGAAATCCTGGCGGAGGCTTTCAACGCCCTGACGAAGCGCACCCAGAACTACATCGACGAAATCATCACCATCACCGCCGAGAAAAAGCGCATCGGCACGGAGTTGGCCCTTGCCTCCCGCATCCAGGCGGATATGCTGCCGAATATCTTCCCGCCCTTCCCGGAGCGGCCCGAGTTTGATATCTACGCCACCATGAACCCCGCCAAGGAGGTGGGCGGCGACTTCTACGACTTCTTCCTCATCGACGATACCCACCTTGGCCTTGTGATTGCGGACGTGTCGGGCAAGGGTGTACCGGCAGCGCTGTTTATGATGATCTCAAAGATCCTGATACAGAATCTTGCCCTGACGCTCCGCAGCCCTGCCCAGGTGCTGCATGAGGTAAACCGGCAGCTTTGCGCCAACAACCGGGAGGAGATGTTTGTCACTGCCTGGTTTGGCGTGCTGGACACTTCCACCGGCAAGGTCACAGCTGCGAACGCCGGACATGAGTACCCTGTCCTGATGCCGGCGGGCGGCGAGTTCAAGCTTGTGAAGGATAAGCACGGCTTTGTCATCGGCGGCATGGAGGGCGTGCGGTACAAGGAATACGAGCTGACGCTCACGCCCGGCTCCAGGCTCTTTGTGTACACCGACGGCGTGCCAGAGGCAACAAACGCGCAGAGTGAAATGTTCGGCACCGACCGCATGCTTGAGGCGCTGAACCGCGAGCCCGCGGCAAGACCCGAGAAGATCCTGCAAAACGTCAAAGCTGCGGTGGACGGCTTTGTCCTGGACGCCGAACAATTTGACGACATGACCATGCTGTGCGTGGAGTACAAAGGCCAGAATCCCGGCACCGGCGTGTGATGATAAAGAACGATGCCCTTCCCTGGTTTTCGGTCAGGGAAGGGCAATTTTTTATTTCATCTTCATCAGCCTGGGCCGCAGGCGGTACTCATAGAGGATGGCGAGGTTTCTCAGCGCGTAATCGTAAATCAGCATGCATACGACCAGCATCACATAGAAGGCCGCGCCCGCAAACTTACCCAGCTCCTCCAGCTCCTCAAGGCCGATGTCCAGCTGGAATACATAGTAGATCAGCGCGTACATCGCCCCTACCGCCGCCGCAAAGAACAAAAGCTTACATAACAGCGCCAGCGGCTTCGGCTTTATCCTGTCAAAGCTCAGCTTCAGGATCGGATAATACCCGAGGAACAGGTAGAAGAACGCCGCCTCCTTGTCCGCGCTCAGGATCATGGACAGCAGCGCCGTCACCAGCCACACAAGCCAGGCCCATTTTTTCCCGAACTCGCGCAGCACCGGGATCAGCAGCACGCCCGCCAGCAGCGGCGAGCAGTAAGTCATCACGGGAATCAGCCCGCCCGTCAGCATCAGCGCGGCGCCCAATGCCGCCATCAGGCTGCAGAAGGCCACGGTATAGGCCTGCCCCTTGCTTGTTCTCATCCCTTTTTCTTTCGGAACACCAGGAACTTGCTGATGACGTAGTTTCCGATGACCACCGCCACGCCGACGATGACCGTGGAGATGCGGTAGTCCAGGTGCAGGACATTGACCAGCAGCAGGTTCAGCACGTAGCTCAGGCCCCAGGTCCCGAGGCGGGAGCCGACAAAGCCCGAAAACTCCTTCAGAATATCGGGGTCCTTGCTCTGAAAGACCCAGCGGCGGTTCGGATAGTAGGCAAAGAGGATGCCCGACACGTTTTCCACGATGCTCAGCACCGTGTTCTGCGCAACCGAGGGGACCGTGACGCCGGGATAGAAGATCGCACCGAACAGGAACTTGCAGCCCCAGGACACCACCGTGGTCATGCCGCCGACGATAACATATACGATGATCTCCCGGTATTTTACAAACAGAGCCTTGATTTTCTCGATCATTTGCTCTCGCCCTCCCTGCCGCAGATGCGGGAAATGATATAGCGCGGGCGGCCCTTGATCTCGTCATAGATGCGGGCGAGGTAGTAGCCGATGATGCCAAGGGAGATCATAAGGAAGCTGCCGATGATGAGCAGCAGCAGGATCACCGTCGTAAAGCCCGGCTGGGCAACGCCCATGATCTTCTGCACCAGGGAGATGACCCCGAACACCACCGCCACGATGAGCGTCAGCACGCCCATCACCGTCACGATATGCAGCGGCGCCGAGGAGAAGGACGCGATGTTCGTGATGGCGTATTTGATGAGGGACTTGGTGGACCACTTGCTCTCGCCCTCGGTGCGCTCCTGCACGCGGTAGCGGACCTCGGCCTTCTTGAAGCCGACCCAGAAGGACAGGGCGCGGAAGAAGACATTGCGCTCCGGCAGGGCATTCAGG